>Ga0307378_10001858_pt1 | contig 33406 bp, 21 predicted proteins | sample UN1MG_FD_202238 | JGI IMG/M metagenome (GOLD analysis project Ga0307378, IMG submission 202238) | Soil microbial communities from Risofladan, Vaasa, Finland - UN-1 | ecosystem: Environmental > Terrestrial > Soil > Coastal area > Acid sulfate soil | place: Finland: Risofladan, Vaasa | collected... | reverse complement strand
AAAGAGCATTTTCATAACATGATCCCTGCTAACTATAACCTAAACAATGCATTAGGATAATTTATGGAAAGGTCAATAACACTTGAAGACATCCAAAGCATCTTTCGGGGTCACTACTCCATCGCCGGTTATATCACCAGAGCAAGTTCGGATACAAAAGCAACCCTGGCTTAAGGAAAAACCAACGATGTCATCAACCAGATTTTCCGCTCGTAATGGGTAACATTTACCTCCCATGCCCCCCGTTACTTTAAATTTTAACCAGACCAGATTAGTACTCGTTCCTTGTGGTATATCCCCTTCGGGGATAAATCCACCGACTGTTAATCTGCCGGAACCAGTGGGATTAACATTAAATATCGCAGCTAACGAGATAAGCAAATCCCCTCTCTCATAGCCTGCATATTCCAGGACACTTGGATCATAGGTCACATCAAAGCCAAAAGAACTGAAGGCATTGGGTGCAGATTGAACTTTTACGAGGATACGGACTTCATCTCCCACTTTCCCTTGTGAGCCTCCAATATCCAGGTGCCCTGAATCTTCTTCTGAACATGCATCAGGATAGGACCCTGTAGTGGGTGCAGTACAACCGATCCAATTTCCGTTTTGGCAGGTTTCCGTACCATTGCCAAAGGCGCTGGAACACGCTCTGGTCAGGTCTTCATCTACCTTGCCATCGCAGTCATTATCTATGCCATCACAGACTTCGGCAGCCGTTGGATTTATCTCCATATTATTATCGGCACAGTCTCCTTCACCGACTGTGTATCCATCCCCATCAAGATCCGGATCTACAGCAGCAGGAGTGCCTTCACCTGTAACAGAGAGAAGATTCACGGAATTTGGAGTCGGGGTGGATAAGACTTGGAACTGACCTATGCCGTTTGGAAACCTCCCAAGAGATACATCAGCTTCTTGTTTTCCAAATACCACGGAATCGAGAACAGAATTCCCCCGCGCGTCCGTATCCACGAGCAGGGCGCTTTCTCCATCAGCCGAGAATTTGAAATTGGTATGGAGTCCGGGCGTATCGCTGCTATCTTCATCCGCCCAAATCAAGAGATAAGCTCCGGGGGCAATTGTCGTTCCTTCAGGAATTTTCCACTTCAGTGGTTTGTCTTCCTTGTCGCTCAGATACATTCCTGAAAGATCTACCACCTGATTACTGATATTCAGAAGCTCAATCCAGTCCTCATACTCTCCCTGAGGATCTTGAATGGTTGCCTGGTTCACTGCCATCAGCTCGTTGATGACAATAGAAGTGGACCCGGTAGCAGGTCCGGTAACAGGTATGGAGACCTGGTAAGCAAAGACACGATCTTCGGCGCCGGCAGGCACAAAAACAGAGCTTCCCCCGCTATCGGAAGATGACTGGACTTCAACATAATAACGGACCAGACTATCGGCAGGGAAGGGAGGAATTTCAGCAGCAAAAATACTGTCACCCTTTTCACCGTCACCATGAGCACCATCATCGAACATGGGAACAGAGCCAAAGAAACCCACAACTCCAGGTGCATAATGGAGAATCACTTTTTCGACGTCAGCTTCTCCCTCAACCTTTGCCAGTATAACTACGGATTGCCAGGGTAAAGGTGAATCGCTATCTCCAGGCATCATTTTGCGGACAACCGAAGAAATTATCGAAACCGGTCTATTTATCTCCTCGTAGGTGAGCAGGTAATTCCGGCGATTCTTGATGAAGTTCTCAAGATCCGTGAAACTTGTTTCAAATTGATCATTCGAATATAACTTCTTGGTATCTGCCTTAACTTCATCGCCAATCAGCGCCTTATACGCTGCAATTTTCGGTGAGAGTGCGTCCCAATTGAAACACTCGTTTATAATGGTCTTCATGTGCGCCAGATAGCGCTGACGAAACTGAGGGATAGATAAGAGTATGCTGATTACCGGTCGATCTTGACTGTCCACGCCTTCAAACGGACTAAGATTGACAGAATTGGCTTTGAAGGTTTCATTCCCATCGTGCTCTATCGGGTGTATTCGTCCTGTTTCCACTTCGTAATAGATCTGATAATCCCAGCCTTTGGTCCAATAGCTATCCTCATCCGTAAAGATGTTTTCCACTGCCAGGAACCATAGCCAGCGATCAACGGCCATGAAACTATCCAATATGTCTGGCAATTGCTCCAAAGGGGTATTGTTCAGAATGTCACAGGTTATAATCAGGTTTCCCCACGGATCGGATGTCTTAGCGGCCTTTATTTCATACGCTGTTTTGTACTGATTCGGGTCAGTTCCTAGCCAGCTTAAAGCCCCCGTACCACCAGGCATCATGCCGCCAGGAGGGGGCTGAGTGGTGATAAAAATCTGATAATCTTCTTCTGTAATCTGCCCATCACCGTTTAAATCTTGTGCCATAGGGCTGGCTACCCATTCGGTAAATGAGAGCTGTTGACCGAAAGACGGCATCTGAGTGGTGATAAAAATCTGGTAATCTTCTTCTGTAATCTGCTCATCACCGTTTAAATCTTGAGCCGCCGGGCTGGCTGCCCATTCTGTAAATGTAGGTTGTTGACCGAAAGACGGCATCTGAGTGGTGATAAAAATCTGATAATCTTCTTCTGTAATCTGCCCATCACCGTTTAAATGTTGTGCCATAGGGCTGGCTACCCATTCGGTAAATGAGAGCTGTTGACCGAAAGACGGCATCTGAGTGGTGATGAAAATCTGGTAATCTTCTTCCGTAATCTGCTCATCACCGTTTAAATCTTGTGCCATAGGGCTGGCTGCCCATTCTGTAAATGTCTGCTGTTGACCGAAGGGCTGTGTCCAGGAGGTGATGAAAATCTGGTAATCTTCTTCCGTAATCTGCCCGTCACTATTCACGTCTTGCGCTATAGGGCTGGCAAACCATTCTGCAAATGTGGGCTGTTGCCCTCCGCCGCCAGGAAAAGCACCGCCCTGGCCGTTTGAAAAATTTTGCATGGTTACCTTCCATCGATCGCCATCACTGCTCTTAAACCACTCCTTGATGAGGTCTGCGTTGATTTGTTGTACATTAACATAGACTCCCCAATTTTCTCCGTTAATGATCAGCTTGACGAAATTCACTTTAGGACATGGCAAGTATCTGCGTACAACACTGAAATAGAGTGGCTCCCGAATGAACGATGGGTCCAGATTGGCGTTGTTCAGATTCAGGGTTTTATACCCCATCAGCTTTTGATCAGGATCTGTTGCATTCATTTCGATATTAAAGGATTTCTTCTGGGAATTTCCAATATTATACGATGTCATGCCCTTGAATCTGACCCCAACGCCAGGATAAGTGATCCCCTCTATGGTAAGATCAGCGAGAACATTCTCGTCCTTGCCTGCATCGTGGTTATTGATCATTTGCTGCCACCAATCCGTCTGGGCAAAGGTAAGGCTTATCGTACGTAATACAGTCTCGTCATATAGCTCAGAAGTGGCTGCAGGTACGTCAGTAACCGTATTATCAATTGCTGTTGACCCGATTATTACTGACTGTTCCGCTCCTCCAGCATACATCGCTGTTGAGAAAAAAAGTAAAGCCATCCATACTGCCAGGATTACATACCTTCGTATTTTAAGATGTTGCATAATCTTATCTCCCCCCTTTTTTTAAATTACGAATAATTTTCAGAAGCTAATTTACGTCTATGGATTTCTGCAAGTTTCTCCTTTTAGATTTCCACACACTCCTTTTCTTCTTCCGCTTCCCTACGATTGAAAAAGTCCATCCGAATGGATTCAGAAGTCAGCGGTTAAAAAAGCATGGGCAATCTGCCCCCCCCCTTACTCCATAGAGCTTAACTTAAGCTAAAAAATTATGAATCCAAGCAGAGCAATTTAAATGCCTGGAGGTTGTCTGTATATTGGATTCCAGGTGTATATGCTATAAACACTGCCTCGGCTGGGGCTAAGGTCTCTCTCCCTGACACTTTTAAGAAAGAATCTCATAAGAAAAAATCTCAACCGTTAAGAAAAAGTCTGTCATTACCGGCAGTCGCGGAAATCCAGTCTTTCTAAGGATTTTTGCCCCCCCCCCCGGACTAGGCGGCCGGGGGGGGGATGTAAGGTTGAGGCCACATCAGGGAGCCCCTGTGGCAGTGACTGCCCACATAAAATGCCACCCGCCATACCATTCGTCCATTCAGTCTTATGAACCGCCCGAACGGGCTAACTGAGCAAAATGTATACTTTTACGATAAATCCGGAAGGGGATTTTTCAAGCTGTTAAAAGGCACAGCTATCCCTCTTCTGTGGCTGATGAAGGCGTTTCACTTCGCAGAGGTTTTTGGAGTGCGGCGGCACGAAGCCGCAGACTTTAAGGGATAAGGTAATTGGGTATGATATTTGGTAACTACTCAGGTAGGCACAGAGGGGCAAAGGGGCAAAAACACAAAGAAAGAAGAGCAAATAGGCAAGACAACTTTGCGCATATTCTTGGGCGCAGCCGCTGCCTTTGCCCCTCTGAACCTGAGTAGTTACCATATTTAAAATGAATGATAAGCAATCTGTACAGTGAAAATCGCAGAGTGTTATGAAAACCAAGTCTCATTCCTACCCAGTTTGAGTTATATAAGCTCTCCTCCTGGGCCTTCATGGCTTCTCAACTGGCTTCGGGAAACTTATCAGGAAACAGCTCCTTGAGGGCTTGCTCGTAGGCGTCATAGTCTCTCTGGCTGAAGAGCACGAAGGTGAGCGAATCAAAGTCAGGGTGCTCTTCAAGGTAATCAAGGCAGGTCTTGAGGGCGATTCTGGATGCTTTCTCTATAGGGTAGCCATAAATGCCGGTGCTGATAGAGGGGAAGGCGATACTTCTGAGGTTATTTTGTGAGGCTAGGCAAAGGCTGTTGAAGTAGGCATTGTGAAGGGTTTCCGGCTCCCCTTTCTTTCCGGTGACATAGATTGGCCCTACGGTGTGGATGACATATCTGCTTGGCAGATTTCCTCCTGTGGTAATGACTGCCTCTCCTGCAGGGCATCTCCCGATCTTTCGGCATTCCTCCATGATTTTGGGGCCTCCGGCACTATGGATAGCACCATCTACTCCTCCCCCTCCCCGCAGTGCCGAGTTAGCGGCATTGACAATCGCGTCCACTGATTCTTGAGTGATGTCCCCGATTTTTAATGATACGGTTGTTTTGTTGACGATAAAGTTCATGTGGCCTCCTTTGTATTTTGCCTCCTGAATTCCTTCTGACAGATTCTCCTTATTTTATCGAAAAATTTTATCTATGCAATGATTTTTTTCAACTTACTGACTTGACAAAGAAAGGTCATAGGACATATTATAAGTATAAATAGTTAGTATAAGTACATGGGTACTGCTTATCGTTTTACCGTTTATTTATCAGTACGGGGCTGCTTTGACCCTTATCAAAAAGATTTAGGAGATTTTTCCCTAAATTTCCCACTGGTAGAGATAAATTGATAAATGTCCTTGATTAATTTATCTGAAGGAAAATCATTGAATTTGATAATAAGATTGGTAAACTTGGGAAAACAATCAATTCCACTCATAAATAACCCTCCTTAAAGAGACTGCCTTTTTGTTTTAATGAAGTGCATCTTCAGGGTGTTAAATTATTTTTTATTCTTGACTTTTAGGGAATTTTATTAGAGAATTATATGAGCCATAGCTTAGATCGCAAAAACAATCATTGCTGAGAAAGGGGGCAAAGAAAACATGGGAATGATTATGGCAGTACTGGGTGGTTTCTTAGCGATAATCCTTGGTATTATCGGGCTGATTTTTTGGTTTAAATATTTTCTTTACCTGTTGGGAGGAAGTATTCCATTAATACTTATTACCGGCGGGCTCATTGCTTTATTTATCGGTATCACTGAAATAAAGGATACTTTGAAGAGTAAAGAAGAAGAGAATCGATTCGATACTCTCCACGACGAGCCAAAACCAGTCGAAAACTCAGGATGTAGTAAAGAGGAAGATAAAGAAAAAAGCGATTGATCAGCGATTACATAATATCTGCCACATGACTAATTATTGCAGAATCAATCGATAAACTCGTACGATCGATACGCTCATACATGAAAGTGAACGTTTTTAAGTAAAAGATTAATTTTCCTTTCACAAAGACTAACTATCCCCAAAAAGTAAATCGGGGGTGGTTAGTCTTTTTTTTTCGCCTGTGTGGTTCATTTTTTTGTGCCTGTAAGGGGCTGAAAAGTTTCAACATGAAATTTTTTTATTCCCCTTTTCTTGACAAATGAAGTCTCATCTGTTATATCATAATTCCTATGGATTACACAACCCTCCTTAATTTAAAAAAAGAACCATTTTCGATTTCGCCGGATCCTGGCTTCTTTTATTACTCCAAGGATTACCAGGAATGTCTTCAGAAGTTGGAGCTATCTATCCGACTGCGCAGGGGATTGAATATCATTCTGGGGGATGTCGGGACCGGCAAAACGACCTTGAGTCGGGCTTTAATTCAGTTGTTTCAAGGTTATGAGGAATTCCGGTTCCATTTGATCCTCGACCCCTCATTCAATTCCGAATATGAATTTCTGCTTACTCTGATCAAAATCTTCAATATTCCGGTCCCGGAGGAAAAGACCAGCCTGGCATTTAAAGAGGCCATACGGACCAACCTTTTGAGAGAGGGACTGGAGAGGAAGCGGGTCGTTGTTCTGATTATCGATGAGACCCAGAAGATGGATTATCCTTTTCTGGAGCTTCTGAGAGATTTTTTAAACTTCGAAACAAATGAATATAAGCTGTTGCAGCTCGTACTTCTTGGGCAGATGGAGTTTCTGGAGAAGACCAAGGGAAAGAACAATTTTATGGATCGGGTCAATATGATCTACTTTTTGAAACCCTTGAATCTGGCTGATACCAGAGAAATGATCGAGTTTCGCTTAAGAAAGTCGGGGTATTTTTCCAACGAGCCACTTTTTACCAAAGATGCTTACTGCGCGATACATAACTACAGCAAGGGGTTTCCCCGAAAGATTGTCAACCTCTGTCATCACAGCATGCTGCTTATGCTCATCAGAAAGCAGCGCATCGTGGACAAGCAGTTAGTCGACGAGGTTGTCAAATCCCTTTTTCCGAACGTCATCTTTCCGGGGCAGAGGAAGGTTACTCTTATCCGGTGGGGAAAATTGGCCGGGTCTCTGGCAGCCCTGGCCGGCATCGTCATCTTAGGATTTTACGGAATATTTCACGAGCGAGGAAGATTCAATTGGGGCCAGGCCGACACTCACAAAGAAGCCACCCAGTCACCGGCTTCGCCATCTAAGTCATATTTGCAGCCGACCTCTCCTTTATCAACGAAAGCGAAATTAATGATAACGGGCGTTTTGCCAGCCAAAGGAGATCTCTCCGTGCCGGAAGGGAGCCACGCTGGCACAGGAACGTCGATCTCAGATTACCGTTCCGGAGAAGACATTATCAGAACGAAGGTAGGAGGATATCAGGTAGTGGCAACCGGAAAACAGGAGGCCCGCTGGCAGGAAAATCTCATTTCCAGGATGGCCCTCAGACTTTACGGTCATGAAGCTACGAACGAGATTTTAGCATCCATTCAAAAGGCCAATCCTCATATCTCCAATCTGAACCTTATCGAACCTGGCCAGAAGGTCTACTTTCCGGTTCTCACCAACAGCAGTAATGGAAAAAAAGGTTCTTACATCTATGGCGTACAGTGCGGTCAGTTTTCGACCGTAGCCGAAGCTCAAGACTGTCTGAAGAGGCTTTCCTCAATCGGCAGCCGTGCATATATCGAGAGAGAAGATACTCCCGATCATGGAGAAACCTACTCGGTGGTTATTGGCCCTTTTGCCAAAATAACCGATGCCTGGGACATCATGGATGAACTGAAGAAAAATAGTGGGACGTCGATCTCGAATAATTCACGGGTGATGGTAATTAATCAGGACCAGGATTAAGAGAGCAGATGATCTCAAAAAGAGGAATGCCATCTCAAAAAGAGAAATGCCATCTCAAAAAGAGGAAAATCTTACAGCTACCAGCCAGTTGATTCGGTTTATTCGTGGCGGTGTTAGCTCTGAAGAGTTTTATACCCGCTATCCACAGGCAAGAACTAACGATACCTCAATATGGGTCTCGTATGGTTTTTTTCTTCTGGCAGGGCTTTTCCTTATCGTTACCGGGTATTTGATTTTATCCTGGCAATTAAAGGCTGGTCAATCACAATTGGCACAATTAGAGGTGATTTATCAGAATTTAGAAGCAGCAAAAAATGACGATCTCAAAAAAATTTATTCACTACAAGAGCTTGAGACAAGTAAGGCATTTTGGAGCAAACAAGAGGCCCTTTATCAGGATCTGATGGGTGAAAAACTATCCATGAGTTGCATTTTTAAAGAATTAAGCCATCTCAGCCCCGGAAATATCTTTTTCAAGAGAATTTCGTTAAAAGATTATCAGCAGCCGGACAACAGCAGGCGAATGCCGGATCTGGTTTTTGAAGGTACGGCGATCAAGACAGATGCTTCCGTAGATGGCGATTTCCCCACATTTTTGATACGGATCAATCAATCCTCCTTTTTTCAAAAGGTGCACGTAGATTCTCAGAAAGAATCGGATACCGATTATGGCCACGGGCTGGATTTTATCCTTACCTGTGATTTGAAATAGATGCGGGATGCGGGTTGAGAGAGTTGTGTGTTGAGCATTGAACGTTGAGATTTGCGTGTTGAGAGTTAGCTAAAGGCTAAAAACCCGCAACTAAGTCACAGTCAGTTTCCTCACAAAATTTTTCCCAAGAAATGTAAATATAAAAGGTATGAAAAAGACACAGATCTTCGCTCTTATCATTTTTATTTTGCTTGCTGGCAGCGCATGGCTGTTCCTTTCTCCCGCCGTATCGGAAATCCGTGAGGTCAGGCAAAAAATCCGGCAGGCCAAAAGCAGGGTTGAGGAACTTCGCCGGATTTCCATGCAATCTGAAGAGATGGAGAAAAAAATTGTTTTTTTCCAGAGGGATATTCAATACCTTGCCCGCTATCTGCCGGGGCAGGGTGGAATTAATGGTACTTTGAACGATATCCGCTCCAAGGGAATTGGGTATGGGCTTAACATGGTCAAAGCGGATTGTGATTATTCTTTTATGCTGGAAGGGCCAGGCCCTACTAATGCTGCTGCTGCTGTTCTTTGCCTGGAGACCATCCCTTTTAATCTTCAGATAGAAGGGCCGCTCCCTGATATTTGCAGCTATCTTGAGTGGCTGGAAGGATTACCCTGTTTTTTGGGTATTGGTACTCTGGAGGTTTCAAGAATCGGGAACAGTTCCTCTGCATTTCCTCTGCTACGGGTAAACATGCTCCTTAAAGTGCTTGGTTTTTTCCGTAAGGAGAAAGAATCCGTTGGCCATTTCTCAAGGGAATCGGATAGGTATTACCCTGTTCGCCTTTCCTCTGATTTGGTCTATGCACAGAAAAATTTGCGGATAACGGCATTGGAAAAAGACCTCTTTTCCCCCGAGTGGGTGGTAGGCGATGATGGGGATCAGAGGAGTATTGCAGGTGCAGAGGCAGGTGCGGAGTCTACAGAAGATGGGTATAACGAATCCCTAAGAGGAGAAAAGGGAGCTGTTTCCATTGCTGATCTTGATCTTAATGGGATCGTGAGTTATCAGGGTGAATATACAGCTTTGATTGATAATCGAAGAGTTAAAAAAGGGGATGCAATATCTGGAATGGAGGTGATGTGGATTACCAAAGATAGCATTTGCCTGTCAAAAGGCAGTGATAAATTTATTTTGCGTTTAAATAAATAGGGCAATTACAAAAAAGAGGGGGATGGTACATGAGCACAGCCCAGCAGAAGAACCATCAGAAACAGGTACTGGAAGATGAAATGGAAGAGGGAGAGGAAGGCGTCTCTCTTAACTATATCATCTTTACGGTCATCATCGGCCTATTGCTTTTGCTTAATTGGCTAGGAATTTTTAAAACCTTCCTTGGAATCGACACCGCTATTATTCTGACGCTGATCGGAGGGTATAAGATTTTTTTTGGGGCTTTGGAGAGCCTTTTCAAACGAAAGATTTCGGTTGATCTGGCCATAGCCCTGGCTGCAATTGCTGCTTTATCCATTAATCAGTATCTGGCCGCAGCCGAAGTTATCTTTATTATGCTGGTGGGGGAGGCACTTGAGTCCTTTGCCGTAGATCGGACCAGGGGGGCTATCAAGAAACTGATAGATCTTTCGCCGAAGAAGGCCCGCGTTATCAGGGATGGAGAAGAGAGGGAGATCGAGGTTGAGAAACTGACCGCTGGCGATCGGGTCATGGTCAGGCCTGGCGAGAGGGTCCCTGTTGATGGAGAAGTCCTCTCAGGTCACTCTTCCGTAGATCAGAGCACCATTACCGGCGAATCGATTCCTGTGGAAAAGAGCACAGGAAGCAAGGTGTATTCAGGAACCATCAATCAACTGGGCATAATGGAGATCCGGGCCGAGAAGGTGGGTGGTGATACTGTACTTTCCAAGATTATTCACCTGGTGGAAGAGGCCCAGTCACAGAAAGCGCCTATTCAGAAGGTGGCAGACAAGTATGCCAAGTTTTTTGTTCCTGCTATCATTCTGGTGGCAGCCGGCTGCTTCCTCATAACCCGCGATCTTGTGCGGTCGGTTTCCATTTTGATCATCGCCTGCCCCTGCGCTTTGGTATTGGCCACGCCTACGGCCATTTTTGCAGGGATCGGCAGGATGGCCAGGGAAGGGATTCTAGTCAAAGGCGGTGCATACTTAGAGGCAATGGGCAGAATCGATCTGATTGCCTTTGATAAAACCGGAACCCTGACTCAGGGGCATCCCAAAATTGCCTCTATCATTCCCTTCAAGGGATATTCAGAGCAGCAGGTTCTTTCTCTGGCTGCCACGGCGGAGCAGCATTCAGAGCACCTTCTGGCCAGCATTATCGTGGAGGAGGCCAGAAAAAAATCGGTGAAAATCGACAAGACTGATGATTTTCTGATGAAACCGGGATTAGGAATAGAGGCACTTTACCAGGGGAAGAATCTTTTGGTTGGCAATAGAAGACTCCTGGAGGGAAACGGCCTTGAATTTGACCTTGCCACCAAGAAAGTCCTGGAAGAGATCGATCAGAAAGGACAGACGCTGATTCTCGTGGCCTGTGGCCATGAAGTAGCAGGTGCCATTACCGTGCAGGACGAGATCAGGCCCGAAGCAGCGCAAACCCTGCGGAATCTGAAAAAGATGGGTATCAGACTGGCCCTCCTGACCGGAGATAATGAACGGGTGGCCAGGCAGATTGCCCAGGCTGCCGGCATCGATGAATATGTTGCCAATCTTATGCCTGACGGTAAAGTGGATAAGATCAGGGAGTGGCAGAAGGAAGGTCATACCGTGGCTATGGTTGGGGATGGGATTAACGACGCTCCTTCCTTAAGCACTGCGGATGTAGGCATAGCTATGGGCTGCATCGGCTCTGACATTGCCATTGAAACTGCAGACATGATCTTTATGGCCGATGACTTAAGCCGCCTGGAGCAGGCAGTGGACATCGGGAAAAGAACCGTGAAGACCATCAGGCAGAACATTATTTTCTTTGCCATTATCTTCAATGCCCTGGCCGTAGTAGCTGCTTCGACCATCATCTGGGTTACGCCGGTGGTGGCTGCCATTGTTCACCAGATCAGTTCTCTCCTGGTGGTTGGGAATTCCCTGCGGCTATTAGCCGGAAAAGTAAAAGCGATTCTGACTGGCTGGCTGGCCGGTATCAGGGGGTGGTTCAACGATCTTCACAGCAATCATCTTCACCCTTTCTGGGACGCTCACCGCAAGCCGATTTATAACAGCAGCCTGGCCCTGATTGTTGTGCTCTACCTTTTTTCCGGTCTTACCGTGGTCTACACGAATCAGCGGGGTGTGGTGCAGCGATTTGGCAAAAAGATCACCGATGACCTCAAACCAGGGCTTCACCTTCTGTTCCCCTGGCCGATTGACAGAGCCACCAAAGTCGTGCGGGGAGTCGAGCGGGTTGAAATAGGATTTCGCAAGGTCAAGAACATAGCCAGCAGGGTGGACCAAAAGACTGGCCAAGTGGTTACTTCCTACGAATGGGATGTTCAGGACCGGACCGGAGAGTATCAGAAAATGACTGATGAGGCGCTGGTATTTACCGGAGATGAGAATTTTCTCGAAATGGACATGGTTGTTCAGTATCAGATCAAGGACCCGTCGGCCTATCTTTTTAAAATCCGGGGATTTCAGGATACCGATTCTCTGGTGCGGTTTTGCACCCAGTCAGCAGTCAGGGAGATCGTCGGCCAGAAAACGACTGATGACATCCTGACCGTAGATCGAAGTGAAATTGAAGCCCAGGTTACGCGGATACTTCAAAGAGAAATGGATTCTCTCAATTGCGGCCTTCTGATCAAAGGAGCGTTTTTACAGAGCGCGCACCCGCCAATTGAAGTGGCTGATGCTTTCCGTGCGGTGGTGAATGCCCATGAGGAGAAGAACATGCTCATCAATCTGGCTGAGGCCTATCACAATGAGCAACTCCCCCTGGCCCGTGGCAAAGGGGCACAGAACATCATGATGGCTGAGGCTTACCGGCAGGAAATTCTCGATCGGTCTAACGGAGAGGGAACTCGATTTACCAGCATGTGTGAAAACTATGATAATTTTAAAGAGGTCACCTCTCTGCGACTGTACCTGGAGACCGTGGAAGGTGTACTGCCGAACATGAAGAAATTCATCCTGGACGAGCAGCGCAGTGGCCGGGAAGAATTGACCGTTTTTGGTTCAAAGAAGGTTGAGACGCTCCTCAATAACATTACCAGAGAATTTTTTCCCCGGGGCAAACAACAGCAGAGCATAAAGCCATAAAATTCAATTATTAGGAGATTCCGATGGAAACAACAACAACAGGAAGAAAGATTGTTACTTCACTATTGATTCTTGCGGGCTTGATTTTGATCTTCTTGAGTATGTTTATGGTGGATGAAACCCAATATAAGATTGTCACACTGTTCGGAAAGCCGACCCGCGTGGTTTCGGAGCCCGGATTGTACTTCAAATCACCTATTCATACGACGATCACCCTTGACAAGAGGCTTCTGGTTTATAACCCGGTTCCCAAGGAGTACCTGACACGGGACAAAAAAAATGTGGTGGTTGATAATTTTGTCTGCTGGAAACTGATTGATCCACTTGATTTTTACGTTACGGTAAACACTGTTCCACAAGCGGAAATGCGTCTTGATGATATGGTCTATTCCGAGGTGTCTGCTGCTCTGGGTAAATATGACCTGTCTTCCCTGGTCTCTTCCAAACCTGGAGAAATGAAGGTTAATGAGATTTTCCGGCAGGTCACGGACAACTGCAAAAAACGGGCGGAAAAGGATTACAGCATAAAAATTGCCAGCGTGAAACTGAAACAAATGATTCTTCCCCAGCAGAATAAGCAGAGTGTTTTTGATCGGATGCGGGCCGAGCGGCAGAGAATCGCCAAACAATACCGGGCCGAAGGGGAAGAAGAGGCCATCAAGATTCGTGCTTCCACGGATAAGGAGACTAAAACAATCCTCTCGGAAGCTTACCGGACTGCGGAGGTCACCAAAGGAGAGGGCGATGCTCAGGCCATCAAGATTTACGGGGATGCTTATGGGGAAAATATTAACTTTTACCGGCTCCTGCGTACACTTCAGGCTTATCAGAAGTTCCTGAATGAAAAAACCACGGTGGTCCTTTCCTCCGGCTCGGAGCTGTTCAAGCTTTTAACCGAAGGGCAGTTGAAAGATGTTACCAGGAGCGTAGGTCTTGAAAAGAACAAGACCACCAATAAGACTGCCAATAAGGCCGCAAATAAGACATCTGAGGCAAAAGACCTGGCCAGAAAATAGGGAGGTGAGGACAAAAAGATGAGAAAAACTAAGACGTTAACCAGATGGGTGAAATGGCTTTTCTGTATAGCCGGGAGCCTCTATCTTCTGTCCGGCTTTTACCTGGTGCCGACCAATTCATTGGGAGTACATAGGCTTTTTGGCCGGGTAGTCAATGCCAGAGTGGCTCCTGGGTTACATTATTGTTGGCCGTATCCGATTGGGAAAGTGGATAAAATTCAATCGCAGGAGAAAAAAAGGATCAGCGTTGGATTTGAATTCTCTGATCTGGCCATAGGCAGGGCTTCCAATCCTTCTGACGGGGAGTTTTTGACTGGCGATAGAAATATTATTAAAATGGAAATGGTCCTGCAATATTCCATTCTGGAGCCTTTTGATTACCTGTTTTCAATCAAAGATCCGTATGGTCTGATCAGAAATCTGGCCAAAGCCTCCCTGACCAGGGCCGTGGCCCGGATGAACGTGGATGATGTCCTCGAAGGAAATGGGAAAATAGCCATTCAGAATGAGGTCTTGCAGGATACTCAAGGCAGGCTGGATGACTTTGGCCGGGGAAATCGATGGGTCCAACTGGCCTCAATCAATCTTCAGAACGTGTCCCCGCCGCTTGAAGTGGCCGATGCCTTTAAAGATGTGGCCGCAGCCAGGCAGGACAGAGACCGGTATATCAACGAGGCCGAAGGATATCGGCATGAGAAGATCCCACAGAGCAGAGGAGAGGCGGAAAAAATCATACGCGAATCTGAAGGCTACCGGAATGAGAAAGTCAATAACTCTCAGGGAGAAGCCCAGAGATTTGTCGAGATGTGCAGCCAGTACCAGGGCAATGAGCAGGTTACCTCCTCTCGTCTTTATTTGGAAACTATGGAAAAGACCATGACTAAAATGCAAAAGGTTGTGGTTGGTTCCGATAATCAGAAGAAAGCCGTTGACTTAAAGATCATTGAACTCGAAGAATGAAGAATAAAGTATGAAGAATAAAATCATTATTTCCATAATCGTCGTTGTCGTCTTGATAGGAGTGGTGCGGTTTACCGCGCCACTCGTGAACAGAGGCTCTGCAAGGACCGAGGATGTAATCTGGAAAATGATTGTAGCAGCCAGAACCGGAAATATTCAGCAATACCTTGATTGCTTTTCCGGCTCATCCCTGGCTACGCTGCAGGATGACCGCAAGCAAAGCAAGAATGAGGCGGCCTTCCGCGATTATATCAGAAGGGATGCCCAGGATATCAAGGCATTGTCGATCATCAATGGCAGGCAGCAAGACCCTCAGAAGGCAGTGTTTGATGTCGAAGTGGTATACGCTGATCGAAACGAGGACCAGACCTTCTCTCTCCAGAAGACCCAGGGAACGTGGAAAATTATTGCAATTTCAAGACCTGCTATTACGAAACAGCCGATCCGATATATGGATACGGTGGTAAAGGAATAGGGGGAAAAGAAGGAGTCAGGAGTCAGAATAATGGAATTGTGACGACTGCCTTTTCCGGGCAACTTGTACTATTGATTACTTTGTCCACTCCTGTATTATGACAAATTAAGGTATGAATGTTACGAGTCGATAGGCGGGGTTTTCTAACCCCGCCGCACTCCAAATCGCAAGACAATAGTCTCCCGCGCTAATGGCATTGCCCCCCCGTCAGAAGAAAGACGACATTATTTTATTCAGACGAGATTAGAAAACTCTGCCTATTCGTGAGGAGCAAAGCCGGAGGATCGTTTATTCGGCTTCCTGAATTCTGGCTCCTGACTCCTGAATTCTGCTTTTTCACTACTCATCCCCCAAGCAAGTGCCTACTGCTCTGGCAGCCTTGATCAGGGGTGAGTCAGAAGGGACCAGTTTCAGTTGGCTGACGGCATCCGAAATAGGAATGGAGGAAATCTCCTGTCCGTGTAAACAAACCATCTGACCGAATTTTTTCTCTATCGCCAAATCCAGGGCTTTCACGCCTAAGCGGGTGGCCAGAATGCGATCGAAAGCCGTAGGTGTCCCCCCTCTCAGGAGGTGGCCCAGCACAGTGACCCGTGTTTCAACACCTGTGCTGCTTTCAATCTGCTCTGCTATCTGGTTGCCGATGCCGCCCAGCCGGATTGGGTCAGGGCTGGTCTCGATCACCTTTTGTACTGACATCTGCCCCCCCTTCATTTTTGCTCCTTCTGCAACCACAATAATACTATATCGCTTCCCTTTCCTGTCTCTTTCTTTGACCTTGGCCGCAACACAATCAGGGTCGTAGGGAATTTCCGGAATCAGGATGATATCTCCTCCACCTGCCAGACCGGAGTGAAGGGCGATCCAGCCCGCGTATCTGCCCATGGTTTCAACGACCATGACCCTGTGGTGCGATTCAGCAGTAGTGTGAAGTTTATCAATGGCTTCAGTAGCATTCAGGACTGCCGTATCGAACCCGAAGGTTACATCTGTACCGGACAGGTCATTATCAATGGTTTTCGGAATGCCGATGATATTCAACCCCAGTTCATGTAACTTTCGGGCTACGGTGAGCGTCCCATCCCCGCCGATACAGAAAAGGCAATTCAGTCCTAATTCACGATAATTTTTTATGACCAGGTCTGAAACATCCCGGTAGGTGATCTTCCCTTTTTTTTCTTCTGGCCATCGGAATGGATTCGCTTTGTTTGAGGTCCCCAGAATAGTTCCCCCTAGAGTAAGAATTCCCGATACATCCTCATACTCCAGTCGTTTTGTCCTGTTTTCTATGAGCCCCTGAAAGCCATCCTTGATTCCGATAATCTCCATCCGGTAGCCCAGAATGGCTGATTTGGCTACTGCCCGAATGGCTGCATTAAGGCCGGGGCAATCCCCGCCCCCCGTAAGAATACCTACTTTTTGAATTGAGTATTGAGTGGCCATAATTCTCCTCGAAGAAATAGGAAAAAAATTTCATATTAAATAAAATAGATATAAAACAGTTAGTTAATCAATGTTGTAACTTGTATATGTGAAAATAATTTCATCATCTGATAATTAGCAAGCAAACGCATGACATCCACTTTAGCAGTAAATGCCTTGAAATACAAGGACAATCACAAAATAAGGGATAGTTATGGATAAGGCATAATTATTGCAACCTTTCTGAAAATAAGAAATATTTCGTTCTTAGGGAAATTGTAGTAAGGGGGGGCCTGACTTGTTTCCACGTAATTTATGGCGATTATTCCTACCATATCTGAATTCCTATTCATTTTTTTATAAGCGATGTTCACTAGTATTATTCCCTACGCATGTTCAAAGTTTTTCGAACCAGTTGATCGGCTATGGTTTTTCTTCAACTCGGATCTTTGCAGTAAAATAGCTGATGTAGTCCCACGCACGGCAACAGTTTTCCCTTACAGCTTCACCAGAGCCTGTTGGGGCCGTAAACTAAGTACACGTCTCGTTAAATATATGCGGCCAGTATTTTGTAGGGGCAGAGCCCTGTACCTAACCTTGCCCACTACGTGGGCGGTCACAGGGAACCGCGCCTGCAACTGGTCGCAAAATACCTGCGGCGTGTACTCGTGTACTAAGGGTCTGTCACGAATAAGTTTATCATTTTAAGTAGGAGTAGGAGAGATCGTGTAATTCCACGTCTCCATGAGAAGAGGTCTCCATACTTTAAGTTTTATCATAAAATGCCTCACCTTGGCAAAGTTATTTCGTGATAGACCCTAAGTGCTCGATAAGGACGAAAAACCAAAATTTTTTTGAGGGGGGGTGAGAGCAATCGTCTATAGAACTTCGTAGTTATTACGTGGTTCATTTTTTATCGTAGGGAGATTATACGCATCGCATTAAAATGTCTTCTTATTAGACTTGGGGGGAGGTCGCAGTACATGTATCAGCAGGCAGATCAATTAAGAGAGAGTGATGAGAGTAACTTATATGCTATTTTAGAAATCCTTGATATGAAACCACAGATCTTGATACAAATAACTCCAGAGGATTATGAACCCAGCAATCATTATCATGATTATTCATGTCCTTTTTGTCAAGCATCTACTGAGGATAATCCATGCATTAATTGCTATTCTCTTTTTTGTCACGATTGAGTATCCCATGAGATAAATGTAATTCCCGGATTCGGGGATGAAAATCCCCGAATCCGGTCTCTTCCTTTACAACAGGAAGAGTTATCTCTTTACGAAAGGAGTAAGATGGTTAAGGCTCTTTCCTCGCGATTTTTGATACTCCCAGGAATATGGTATACAATCCGGTCAGTCCAACGATCGAATAAATCACTCTTCCGAGCGCAGAACCAAAGAGGGCGTTAACGAAGTTATAGTTAAAGAACCCAACCAGCCCCCAGTTCAGGGCGCCGATAATGACCAGGGTTAAAGCTAACCAGTCGAACCATGTAAATTTTTTCATTTTTTTATCTCCTCTTTAACTTCTATAGGGAAATTCACCGCCTTCCCTGTAGAACTGTTGATCTCTCACTTCACGAACTATGAGCATACAGCTCAAAAGCCACTTTGTAAGACTTATATGGTTCACCGATTAACCATACCGTACGCTCTGGCATACCTATTTTTTCCTGTCAGTAACATCTTACTTCTCCTTCAAGTGAAAAAATCGGCATTATTTTATTTTTTTGCTACCCTTCTCCGCTTCCCGTCCTCTATTTTTGCCCGTTTTTTAAGCGTTTAATCAACCATTTACGTATATATTATACCTCATATTACAACTTAATGCTCATATTTTTTTACAAAGTTAGCGTCTAATAGCCTTTCAAAGAAAAAATCCAGGGATAATCACTGATTCGCTATTCATAACTACTCAGGTTGTTTAGGCTATTAGGCTATTAGGCAATAAGGCTAAAAGCCTTTTTTTCAGACGGGACGCATTGTTTCTTCCTACAGCCTAAATGCCTGCAACCTATTTACAACGAAATCGGCCATCTTTTTCCCTGGTTTTAAAATTTTATTTTTATTTGACAATATTAAATTAATAATGATAAATTAAAAATAAATATATACTATCTATACTTTCGCACTTTTCGTCATTCCCGCGAAGGCGGGAATCCAAATGCCTTGATATTACTGGATTCCCGCCTTCGCGGGAATGACGAGTGAAGATTACAAAATTATTTATATTTCAATTTGTTACCCAATAGTGCAAAAGTATAGATACTATATATTTTAGTTCATATGTGTTAGGTAAAACACCAAATGAGAAGTATTCAACTGGTCATTTCGAGCAGAGCGAGAAATCTTAAAAGCCAAGCCCCTTATATTTTCTGAAGAAACTGGCGAGAAATTTCCGCCGCTGCGTATGCTGGATATGAGCGAACATCCTTTGCTTGCAGGGGAGAGAGAGTGAGAAAATGATTAAATGATTAGAAGGAGGAGTGAATAATGAGTAAGAAATTTTTCGTGGCTATTACTTTAGTAAGTATGCTAACTATGCTGAATATGATGATGAGTATTCCCGCTATGGCCGTCCCTTCCCTGATTGATTATAAGGGGAAAATAACCAATATATCGGGTTCTGTTTTGAACGGAGAATACCGGATACAGTTTTTGTTGTATTATGAAGAAACCGGTGGGACGTCTCTATGGAACGAGCAACAGACCGTAATCGTGAAAGAAGGCCTGTGCGATGTGCAACTGGGCAAAGTGACTCCCTTTTCCGCAGACCTGTTTAAAAATGACAGCCTCTACCTGGAAATGGTGATATATAATTCCGAGATGAATTTTTGGGAAGTCTTCAGCCCACGCCAACGACTTACTTCTACGGCCTACGCTATAAAGGCTATACTTTCTGAAAAGGCTATAGAGGCTGAGCAGGCTATAGAGGCTGAACAGGCTTACCATTCCAGGACCTCTGATTATGCTCTGGATGCTGATACCGTAGACGGACAGCATGCATCATCCTTTCTGCTTCCATCGAGAGACTATGGCCGACGAGGAGTAGCACCGTATCTTTATGAGGGAACAACCTCTCTATCCGATAAATACGTGAATGAGGGACAGGTGAACTCGATAACCAGCCCTATGATCGCAGGTAATGCGGTGGATAGCAGCAAAATAGCAAATGGTACAATTCAGAAGGAAGACCTTTCCTTTCCACTGCCAGATGGATATTCTCTGGATGCGGTTGATGGGTCTCCGGTGGATGCGGTGTATGTAAGTGCTAATGGCAGTGTTGGCATAGGCACAAAAAGCCCTCAAGGTGCATTCTCAGTCTTTGGAAATGCGTATTTCAGCAAAAAACTTGCTTTATTTGGAGACATGGTTCAAAGCGACAGGCTCATTAGTGCAGATTATAGTACCAGTGATACCTCTTCTCATTTGTATGGTTATCGTAGTGAAATTAGCAGAACTAGACCCGCTAATAAAAATACTCGTGCTGTCCTTGCGGTATCAGCATATAAATCTACCGGCACTACGACATCTGCCACTATGGAAGGAGTAAGGGGAGTAACTCAAGTTGACGCTGCCGGTACATTAAGCTCAGGTTCCGGCGGGGTTTTTGGTACGGATATCGATGTAAGTGGAGCGACAGTAAATCTCGCCAAAGGAGTAAATGGAAGAATTGCTAATCTCGGTGATTCTACCTTCAAGCAAGCTTATGGTGTTGAATCTACAGTATATAATTACTCCTCTTATGCAGGCGGCGGCAGTGGCATCATGGAAGATGCAAGTTTATTCAAGGGATTTTTTGCAAATTACGATGATAACGATAAAACTACGAATATATATGGCCTTAATCTCTCCGGCTGGGGTTATGACTGCCAGGGTGGAAAAAAGGGGACTGTTGATAATTCCTATGGTATCTACATGGATAATACCATTGATATGGGAGATAATAGCTACGCTATTTATTCTACATCCTTGTCAGATTCTTATTTTGCAGGCAATATCGGCATCGGCACAACCAGCCCTTCTTACCAGCTCCACGTAATGGGTGATGTCGGTTGCACTGGCAACTTCTTAACCCCTTCTGACCTTCGGCTCAAAGAACATATCACTCCGATTGAGAACGCTATCGAAAAAGTTTCTGCCCTGCGTGGCATCTACTTCAACCTGAAAGGAGAATCTAAACGTGAGATTGGGGTCATTGCACAAGAGGTAGAAACAGTGCTGCCGGAAGTAGTCTCGGAGGACACTCAAGGCTATAAGTCAGTGGACTATTCCAGACTCACTCCTTTGCTGATCGAGGCGGTAAAGGAACTGAAAGCGCAGGATGAGGCCAGGCAAGCCCAAATTAATGCGCTGGAAGCACAAAATAAAGAGTTGCGGGCACGGATTGGGGTTCTGGAGAGGAGATAGTTCATGAAAGGCGGAGGGGGAGAGGGGGAGAGGGGTGGTGCGTAGTAGGGTTACTCCTCATTCTTCCTGGCCCACTACGGTGATCGTCTGCCCTTTAAGGACCGCCCTTAGCAGGTTCCCCTTTATAAAAGGGTTGGTTTGGGCCAGCTCCTTCAGCCACTGTTTCATTTGGGAGCGTTTGGATGAGCCCCCTTCATGAAAGGGGCAGGAGTGAGGGATAGGAATAATACCACTAGCTGCGCAAAATCGCTCAATCTCTTCCTCATATACGTAGGCAAGAGGTCGAATGACTCTGTTTTCCCGGTTTTCTGAGACCAGGTGTGCAGGCATCTTCCACAATGATCCTGTATAAAATAGTTCCAGCAGAAGGGTTTCGATAAAATCATCGGCATGGTGGGCAAGGGCAATTTTGTTGAATCCCTGCTGTTGAGCGAGGGTATAGAGTGTACCTCGGCGAAGGCGGGCACAAAGGGCACAGAAGTGAGGACCTGTCAGGTTTTTCTCCTGTATGATTTGCAGGATTTTTTCTTTTTTCAGGATGAACGGCACTTTTGCCCGGCTGCAATAATCGGCAATCCGGTCGGTTTCAAATCCTCCGAATCCCTCATCAATAGTGCAAGCGGTTAAGGAGAATTTCACTGGTGCCCGTTTTTGGAGATGAAGCAATATTTCCAGCAGGGCCAGACTATCTTTCCCTCCTGAAAGGGCTATCAGGATATTATCTCCGGCCTGAATCAGTTGAAAATCGGCGATAGCCTGCCCTGTTTTGCGAATAATTCTATTTCCGCTTTTTTTGGAAATCAACTCGGACGACCTTATTTTTTTTGCCGATATCCTCTTCAATTGATGACTTTTCTATCTCCTCGACCTTCGCCTCTTCTTCGCTCTTCCCCTGTGCAGCATTGGCCTCCACGATCTGCTGAGGTCCTATGATGAGTTGTGAATTCAATTCAGGGGAATAGATGGCCAGGATATCCTCGACCGGAATAAAGCACTTTTGCGGTGCATCTCCGAAGACGAGTTTGACGGAAATTCCATACTCATCCCAGGTAAAATGCATCTTTGCATTCAGCACCAGCACCAGTCCATGCTCTTTTTCCCCAGGGAGAAAACCTCTGTTTCCTACCTGCACATTCTCGGAATATTTGACCAGCACATAAACTCTACCAGCCAAGTTGAGCAATTCATAAAAAGTATGCTTCTTAAGCTCATTGAGCTGGAGCTGGAGCTCGTCCCTTTCCATTATTTTTTTCTCCATACCGACAAAAGGTAAAGCTAACAACCGCTACCGCCGATGCAACAACAGGTTTTTTACCTGTGGCCAGAATAACACGAATTGCGAAGGACAGTCAAGGCAGAAAAACGGTTGGTTGGAAGTTGGATGCTGGGTGTTACAGGCTACGGGTTGCGAGGTTGCGGGGTTACAGGTTGCGGACAGGTTGCGGCTACAAGTTACGGGTTGCGAGGTTGCGGGGTGCGAGTTACAATATAGCCGCGCACCATATAGCCAGCCATTCCATAAGGAGTGGCCGGCTATATTCGGGCGGTCACATTTGGGGAATTCCAGGAATAAGTTTTTTAATCCAGGCAGGAAGACTGCCCCAGAAATTTTCTGAATAAGCAAAGGGCGTCCGAGGGAGTAACCTGGCCGTCCTGATTTACGTCGTCACAGAGAGAACACGGGCTAGTCCCAAGATAGCACCTAAAGGCAGTCAAAGCATCCTGCGGGGTAATAGCTCCATCGCTATTAAGGTCTCCGTTACAGCATCCATTACTGGTCTGGCCATCACAATCAGTGTCGATATCATCACCGCATTGCTCCGTTGCTCCCGGATGAATCCGAGCATCTGCATCGTTGCAGTCATTTGCCTGTCTGGCTGTATACTTGCCAGTTGTATCCGGTGCGCACAGGCATCGGCTGTCTGTCCCGAATCCATCCCCATCCGCATCTTTGTAGTAGGTGATGCACCCTTCAGCACCCTCCTCATCCACCAGGCCATCACCGTCATTGTCCTTGCCATCACAGGACTCTGGTCGTCGACATTCTCCCGAATAGTCAATGTTTGCAGCATGATTAGCTGCCGTGCACGCGTTGGGATAGGTTATATCATCACATCCGCAGACCGGAGCGTATGAATCGGTGCACGTTTGCGGCAAAGCTGAGCATATACCCTGGCCATTACAGTTTCCTTTTTCTTTTTGGCAGAAGTCCCCGGCTAAGCATTGGTCATTGCTTGTACAGGGTCGCTTACCAAAGGCATAAATTCTGCTATCATAACTTCCGATATAAACGGTGCCGTCCGCTCCTATGGCCGGAGATGAATAGACCTTGTCTCCGGTCTGGTAACTCCACTTCAGACTGCCATTGGAATTGAAGGCATAGACCTGGCCATCATTACTTCCGACATAGACCACGCCATCCGCTCCTATGGATGGGGAGGATACAACACTGTCTCCGGTCTGATAGCTCCATCTCAGGCTGCCATCGTAATTGAAGGCATAGATTTGACCATCATTACTTCCGACATAGACAGAGCCGTCCGCTCCTATGGCTGGAGAGGACCAGACCTTATCTGCGGCCTGGTAGCTCCACTTCAGACTGCCATCAGGATTGAAGGCATAAACCTTGCCATCCCAGCTCCCGACATAGACCGTGCCAGCCGGCCCTGCTGACGGAGAGGAGAAGACTGCACCTTCAGCCTGGTAGCTCCACTTCAGACTGCCATCGGTATTGATTGCGTAGATATTGGCGTCATCACTTCCGACATAAATCGTGCCATCTGCCCCTACGGCCGGGGAGGAAGAAACCGTGTTTCCGGTCTGATAACTCCACTTCAGGCCGCCATTGGGAGTGAAAGCATAAATCATCATATCATCGCTTCCGATATAGACTGTGCCATCCGCTCCTATGGTTGGAGAGGAAAAAATCCTGCCTCCAGTCTGGTAGTCCCACTTCGGGGTGCCATCGGGATTGATTGCGTAGACCCTGGCATCTGCACTTCCGATATAGATCGTGCCATCTGCCCCTACGGCAGGGGAGGAAAAAATCCTGCCTCCCGTCGGGTAGCTCCATTTCAGGCTGCCATCGAAATTTATGGCATAGACCATGGTATTCCAGCATCCGATATAGATTGTACCATCTGCTCCTATAGCCGGGGAGTCATAGATCTTGTCCCCCATTTGGTAGATCCATTTCAGAGTATTGGTTGCCACCCCAGTATATGGACTCTGGCCGGTATGCCTTGCATCATGCCCTCTACAAGGCCACGCACCTGTAGCCAGCCCCTCCGCTCCGATTTGAGAAACGCGAGCTGTTAGCAATCCCAGTATTATTAATCCGCAAACCACATATAAAGCCGATACCTTCCTCATGCTCTCCCCTTTCCGAATCTTGATTCCTCGTTGCCCATCTCCCATACTTTTTGCCTCCTCTTACAGGAGATTAACTCTTATGAGGGAAAAAAATAAATAATCAATATAATAACCAATTATACCAATTAATCATACTAAGTCTACTCGCGTTTTGTCAAATATGAAAAAAATTTTTGCATAGGGAAAATTCGGTGAATGAGTGGTGAGTTATAGCGGTTTCAAAGTAAAGGGCCAGCGGCCAGTGGTCAGAAGGCGATAGGCAGGCTTTATTATCCTCCGGCAGTCTTCTACCAGAAAAGATCAAAGGAAGATGCGGGGATAATGCCCTTGGTTTCAGCCTCGGCCAAAAGAAACCGGATAGCCTTCTCTCCATCCTGGCCGATATCCAGGGAATATTCATTGACGTATAGATTGATGTGCTGGCTGGTTACGGAGTCATCCATCTCCTGGGCATGGGTTCGAATATAGCCCTTTGCTTCTTCAGGGTGGGCTTGGGTATAGCGGATGCTCTGGCGGATAGCGTCTTCAATCCGGCAGGCCACCTCTTTACCTAATGTCCGCTTCACCATGATGCCCCCAAGGGGGATCGGATAGCCGCTGTATTGCTCCCACCAGTCCCCAAGATCCAGGATCTTCCGTAGCCCGAAATTCTGGTAGGTAAATCGGCTCTCGTGGATAATCAGCCCCACATCCACCGAGCCCTGCCGGACGGCCTGAAGGATCTGATCAAAGGGAAGAATGGTGATGTCGTGCGCTTTTGGCTCATACATTCGCAGTAAAAGAGATGCAGTGGTAAATTCTCCGGGCACGGCGATACGCTGCTGACTCAGGTCCGTTACCGATACAGCCGCGTTTCCCTCTCGCCCCACCAGGAGCGGACCGCATCCCTTGCCCAGAGCACCGCCGGAGCGTAGCAGGGCGTAGCGGTCTTGCAGGTGGCCGAAGGCATGATACGAAACTTTACTGATGTCCAGCTCCTCTCGAAAGGCCATTCGATTCAGGGTCTCCACATCTTCGAGCCGCTCCCTCAAGGTCAGCCCCTCCAAGGGGACTTTACCGTGAACCAGTGCATAAAAAATAAAGGTGTCATTCGGGCAGGGCGAGTAACCTAATGAGAGCGTGGTCATGTGTCCTTTCCCCATTGGGCAGCCAGCGCCAGGGCTGCCTGCTGGCAAACATTGACAGCGGCGGACAAGTCCCGTTCATCGCGATTTCTCTCTTTGACCGGATTACCGATCCCACGGCACTGGTTCATTTTTGCTGGCTAAGATTATGATTAGTAAAATTAATAATTTTAATAAAATCTATCAATTTACAAAATTTATCATTTTATAAAATATCAGGTACTCACGTCTGGTATTCACTCCGCTGTTTTCATAACTGCGCTAACTAAAACACAGAGTAAATAGTAACTAGAAGCCTGTCCGAGAATGTAAATTTTAATTTTTTGTATACAATATACGGTATCCAAACGTGTCTTTGGATACAGCATATTGTAGCTAAAATTTTAAAATCCCTGTTCTCAAAAACCCTCCTGGTGGACATTTTTAAAAAAATCTCACCCGTCCGTCATTCCCGGGAAGGCGGAAATCCAGTCTTTTCAGATGTTTCTGGATTCCCGCCTTCGCGGGAATGACGAGGAAAGTGCTACACGCTTAACACACTCATCTAACCCCTAAGCTGGCCGCGTATTTACCGCGGAGTGTACTAAGAGGTTTATTTAATTCAACGGCCTCACTCATTGCCTCTATGCCTCTATGTCTCTATGTCTCTATTTTTTTGTATAAGATTTAGTCAAAGCCTCTAATTTTTTGTATAAGATTTCCTTAAATTTCGATTCGCGTTCCTTTGTGTGCTCTGTCATCAAATTCATAACCACTTCATGAAGTGTAGGGGCTACGGCCTTCAGCTCCGTACCGTCTGCCTTCTTAAGGGTGGCCTTCCACTGGTCATGGGAATATACGATACTCAACTGGCCACTACCTTCTTCCTTGGCAATTTCTTCCAATCTTTCCAGATAAAAACCTGTCTCTTGCTTCGTTATCTGGGCCTTTTCTAATAACTCCTGAGCCTTTTGATAATCATCACAAGTCCCTGGCTGTCCACCGTGGCACATAATACAGGAAAATTCTTCACACTCCCCCGTCGCCGGATCAGTTTGCCTACACCCGCCAGGGATAATTTTTCTGGTATAAGTCTTAAAAACATCTGGGTCATCTGATAGCATTATTTTTTTAATCCTTCTCGTAACCTCATAATTTTAAAACGCAACAAGGAGTTCTCCCCCGGTATCTGAAGTATTTTATTTTTTTTAATTATTACACGTTTTTCCGGCAAAACACAAGATATAGACATGAGCGACAGAATTTTTTCCTGCCTGCCCGCCAGCACCAACCTACTTGGCACCGGAAAAGTAGCGGTCAAGACCGTCGATCAGTGACTTGGCCGGGCGATCCCGGTAAATCCCGAACCCGGGACCGTGAGCAGGATCAACCCCGCGCAGAAAAACATAGAAAGCGCCGCCAAAGTGAGTCTGATAATCATAGTCCGAAACCCGTCTGGCCAGGTACTTATGGAGGGCCACAGTATACAGGTGATACTGGAGAAGGTAATATTCCCGCTCCATGACCTCGGTCAGGGCCGCTGCTGCGTAATTCTCGATCCTGGGGCCGAGATAATTGGATTTATAGTCCGCCAGGTAATAGCGGCCTTCAAAGCGAAATACCAAATCAATGTACCCTTTGAGGAGGCCCCTGGCTGGAGTAAAGTTGAGCTTTTCGAGCATGGTGACAAACCCTTTGGGTATGGTGATTCTCTTATTTGCGTCATTCGGCATCACCCCCACCCTACCTCCCCCCACAAGGGGAAGAGGAACAGTGGAGCCTTTATCTTCACGGGGGCAGGGAGCCCCTGTGACAAGGGAAACAGATTCGGGGCCACTATAGGCTTCAAAAACCTTGCTGAGCCCTTTGGATGTAATCCGTTCCAGGGGGAAATAAAATTCCATCTCCTCCACCCGGTCCCTTCTGGTCAGAGAGGAAAGGGTGAAATCCTCCCTGCCATCCATCAGTGGAGTGGTCAGCACCCGATCTAGCATAGAGTAAACCGCCGGTGCCCATGCCTGATCAAATCCGTGGGCGACCAGCCGCTCCTGAACCAGCTTTTTAGTAGCATCAGGGGTCCTTTCGGCGAAATCGAGGCCCTCCAGAATAGCATGAAGGCAGGTCCCTGCCCTGGTCCCTCTGGGAAAATCAATAGAGGACTGCGGCGAATCTTCATCCTCCACTGCCTCCCTTGCATCCCTAGCATCCCCTTTCAACCCTGCATCCTGTGCCGACATCGCCCCTACCCAGCCGCCAGACCTGCTCGGTCCTCCCCTGCCACAGGGGCGAACTGCCTCAAGGGGGAGGGGAACAGTTGGCCCACTCTCTCCTCCGTCATCCTCAAAGGGGTGGCTCTCATCCAGACCTGGGCCTTCTCTGCCACAGGTGCTCCCTGCGCCACCGATGCGGGCTGCTGCACCACATGGGCCTTCACTCCATTCCTCCCTGCCGGACACCAGGGAGGAGAAGCTGGCAATGTGCCAGTCATCAGGAATACTGCCCGAAAAGGTGCGGCAGGAGAGCCTATCACCATAATCCTCGACTGCCTCATAGATGTCTGAGGAAGCATCCGGCACTGCGCAGACACTGATGGCCCCTTTTGCTTTCTGAGCCAGGGCATCAAGATCATCGAGCATCTTCTGGTTATCCAGCTTGGACAGCCAGGCGACAGTTGCATCAACCGGATTATCAACCTTCTTATCACCTTCGCAGGGACAGGGGTGAAGCAGGTAGGCCGGAGCCGATGCCTCGGCCCTGCCGATTACACCCCAGACTAGATAGCAGCGGTACCTTGCCCTGGTCAGGGCAACATAGAGCAATCGCAGGTCCTCGGCCAAAATCTCCTTCCTGGCCAGTGACTTGGCTGACTCTAAAGTAGTTGACTCTAAAGTAGTGGCCGCTGGCCAGTCTCCAGTAAAAACAGTGGCCTGTGCATTTCCATTGGCAACTGATTTTTGACTACTGGTCACTGACTCTTCTTGCCCACTGCCCACTGACGACTGATCACTGGCAACTGTCTTTTGCCCATTGCCCACTGACGACTGATCACTGGCAGATGACTTTTGCCCACTGATAACTGACAACTGATCACTGGCAACTGTCTTTTGCCTACTGCCCACTAACGACTGATCACTGTCAACGGTCTTTTGTCCACTGACAACGGTATTTTTTCTGTTTCCACCATGAAGAAGGTTTTGGGAACCAAGGACAAGCGTGGTCTTGTGCCCGTTTTCCGGATCATGGAAAAAGGCCATCTCCTTCTCTTCCCGCACCCCGCTCCAGCAGAAAGGGCAAAAAACGATTGGATATTCCAGCCCCTTGCTCTTGTGGATCGTGACCAGTTTAACTGCTTTCTCATCCGTCTCCAGTCGAATCTGGTACTCTTCTTTTTCCGGGTTCTCATTAATTTGCCGGGTGAACCATTTCACCAGCCCATCTATTCCAAGGTTGTTTTCCATTGCTGCCTGGTGCAGAACTTCCAGACAGTGCAGAAGATTGGTTACCCGGCGCTCGCCGTCCTGATAAGCCAAAAGACGACTCCTTACCTTTTCTAGAGCAATGAGGGTGCTGGCCATAATCATGAACCCCTGCTTTCTGGCCCAAAGCTCATGGTAAACCTTGAATTTCTCCAGCCACATCCCCTCTAGGGGTGGAGGGGGAGACGAGGGGACGGGGGGACGGGGGGACGGGGAAAGGGGGGGGCAGGGGGGAGTCGCCAAGTCTCCCAGTCTCGCAGTCTCGCAGTCCTCAAGCCACAGGGGCTCCTTGAAGTCAGCATCATCAAACTCTGGATTACCAAGGCGGACGGGAATGACAGTCTCACTGCCGCAATCGACGCCACAAGGGTTCCCCTCGCCACAGGGGTTCCCGTCACGACAGGGGCTCCCCTCGCCACAGGAGCGAGCTGCGCTATCGGGATGCCCTTTGCTAGCGGGGGGGATTAGGCTATTATTACTCCCCTCATTATCGGGGCGGACTGCTATCTCATATTTCAAGCGGCAGGATGCCGCTTCCACTATGCTACCAGGCCTCTCTTCGCCACTGGCGTGGGCTGCGCTACCAGTTTCAAGCGGCAGGATGCCGCTTCCACTATGGATGCCGCTTTCACTCAGGGTGCCGTTTTCACTATGGCTCCCCTCGTCACAGGGCAGGGCCTCGTTGCAAGGGCGGGCTGTGATCAAACCGGCTAACTCATTGCCGGAGATCCCCATCATGTCAGTGACCAGAGCGGCCTTGATCTTCTCCTCGCTGCCAGGTTCGGCCACGGCTATCAAAACCGTAAGCAACTCCGCAGCTTCGCGGGAGGTGAACAGGCTCTCCGAGCTGTAGAGCACGCTGGGAATCCCCCGCCTACGTAGTGCCTCCTGCATCGTGCTGGCCTGGTCATTGGTGCGGACTAAAACGGCAATATCCCCCGGAGTCACGTGCCGACCCAGCCCACCCCTGTGGCAGTCGATAAGGGCCTGCCCCTGTTGCCCTGCCTTCAAAAGTCGCCCGATTTCACTTGCCACTGCTTCGGGCAACTGCTTCTTCGCCTCTTCCTTGTTGATTTTTTTGCCTGATGACCGAGCCGGTCTGGCGGTCGGATGCTGCAAATCCCCTTGACTGTCACCGGGGCGGGCTGCTATAAACCAGAGCTGGAGAGGCGCGTCATTAGTAATAGGTGACGGGGGGACGGGGGGATGGGGGGACAGGGGGACAATCTGCCCTTCTCCCTCTCCACCTCTTCCCAATACTGGAGGAGGGTTGACCGGACGGAAGGGAATGTCCTCAAATATGAACGGGTTGTCCCTGTTGGAGAAGATAGCATTGACCGCCCTGATCAGGTCAGGCACGGAGCGCCAGTTGGTGCCAAGGGTATACCTGGCTTCCACATCTTTTGCTGCCTCAAGGTAGGCAAAAATATCGGCCCCGCGAAAGCTGTAAATAGCCTGCTTCGGATCGCCGATGAGGAACAGGGTGCTTTTCCGGTCAGGGTAAATTGTTTTAAAAATGTCATACTGGATCGGGTCAGTGTCCTGAAACTCATCAATGAGAGCGGCCCGATACTTTTCGCGGATGACCTGGGCCAAATCAGCCCCCCCCTCACCTTTCAGTGCGATCTGAAGGGAAAGGAGAAGATCGTCAAAGGAGCGGATGTTCTGCTCATGTTTTCTTCTGGGAAGCTCCTCCCGGACAAAATCCAGAAGCTTTCTTTTCAGGGCCAGGAGCCTTTGTTCAAAGACTGCCTCAAGCTCCTTGAGCTTCTTATGCAGATCATCGGCCAGGATGAAAAACTGGTGCCTGGGTGGCTGACAGCCCTTTTTGACAGCACCTTCCAGGGCAGTTATTCCAAATTTTTCAAGCTCGCCCGGATAGGGGAACAGACGCCACCGGGGCGGGCTGTTGGCTGGGGTCAGATACTTATCCATAGTTTCCATCCAGCCCCTGATGCTGGCCTGCGGATACTTTCTCTGGTTTAAACTCTGGCCGCTGTTCACCAGGAGATCCTCTACCTCCTCCCGCACTATAGGCCAGACCAGACGCATTTGATCAAGTGCCCTGATGCAGGCATCCTCTTCCACAGTGTCGGGCTGCGGACCTTCCATTTCCAGGTAATCTACTGCCACTGGGGTGGGCTGCGAACCTTTCGTTTCCCAAAAATCAGCCTCCGGGATCACCCGTAGCACGTTAAGTCTGCTGGCACAGGTTCGAACCAGTGTGGTTATTGCCTTGAGACTCCACCTTTTCCCCGCAAAATTGATAAACTCCGGTGAAGCATTGTAGGCATGAATGCGCCAGAAGTCGTCCACCACCTCCTGCATTAGGCCGCTTTGATCAGTGATTAGTTCCGTGTTGAAAAAGGAACCACACTCAAAGGCCTTCTCCTGCAGGGTCTTCTGACAAAATCCGTGGATCGTGAAAACCACGGCCTCGTCAAAACATCGAAGCGCGTTGGTTAAAAGAAGTTCGGCCTCGCGGCTGTCAGCACATTTTTTCACCAGACCGGCCAGGAAATCATCCGCCACAGGGGCGGGCTGTGTCACAGGGGCGGGCTCCGCTACGGAGGCGGACTGCGCTACGGGGGTGGGCTCCGCCACAGAGGCTCCCTGATCACTACCGTTTATGGAGACAAAAGCAGCCAATGCCTCGCGGATTCTCCTGCGAATCCTGGCGCGCAGTTCTTCGGTTGCAGCCACAGTGAAGGTGACTACCAGGATTTGGTCCACTGACAGACGCTTCTCCAGAAGCAGGCGAAGGTACAGCCCGGCTATGGTGTAGGTCTTCCCTGTGCCTGCACTGGCCTCGATCAGATTGCGGCCCTCAAGGGGGCTATTGAGCAGGTCAAAACAGTTCGTCATTCGTAAATCTCCAGTTTAACCAATGGTGGCCCTGTCTCTGGTGATGCAGCGAGCTCAGGACGGCTCCAGGTCCTGCTTACAGCAGGCGAGGATAGGTCCAAAGATATCCCGTGCCAGTGTCTTGAAATCCTCACCCAAAGGATCTCTCACTTTCCCGAAGCACAGGGAGAAGCAGGGGTCGTTCCTTTCACCGATCTGGTTGAAGTTATTTCCCTCCCATGATAGCCTGGCAGCGTTTAGTGCTCTTGCGTCATCAGACATCGCCACAGGGTTTACCCTCTGGATGTCCCCGCCATTACTTTCACTGCTATTACTTCCATCACCATTGTTTTTATCACCATTCATGATTTCTTTTGCATAAGCAAGGGATGTCCTGGGAAACAGAGGAAGCGGCATTCTCATTCCCTGCCAGTAGAGCTGAAGTATGCGCTCCAGGATTGCCCGGCTGTCCGGGATGGAGGCAAAGTGCCACTGATCATCGCTGCCGATGAGCAGGCTGGTCCTTGGGTACTCATCCCTCCCAAGATGGTTCAGAAGCATTTCTTCTGACTCCTGACTTCTGACTTCTGACTTCTGACTCCTGACTCCTGACTCTTGGCTTCTGACTTCTGACTCCTGACTCCTGGCTCCTGACTTCTGACTTCTGACTCCTGACTCCTGACTCCTGACTCCTAACTTCTGACTTCTGACTCCTGACTCCTGGCTCCTGACTTCTGACTCCTGACTCCTGACTCCTGGCTCCTGGCTCCTGGGAGCCCCATCCTTCGCAAGGTAATTCAGCACCAGGTGCTCGATCCAGATTTCCAGACAATCCCTGGCCTTGATCGAAGCGTATCGATAGCGGAGCAGCCCCTTTGGACGGATGCCGCTTATCCTGCCGATGAGCCGGAACCCGGCCAGCTCCAGGTCTACATCAAGGGGGGGCATCTCCTTCTCTTGTGTGTGCTCCAAAATCCCGTCCACAAACTCGGTTACGCCCTCACACAGGTCTTTGTAAGCCAGTATTCCTGTGATCCCAGGCGGCAGGATACCCTCGGCCCGAACCAGGGGATACTGGTCTTCCAGGTTTTCTCCTTTGATCCCCTTTTGCACCAGCTTCTGCTCAACCTGATATTTCTCCAGCCCGACGATCTCAAAAGGCTCCCGCTCATCAAGAGAGAGAAAAGGATCTTCGAGCCTGACTCCCAGCCGGTGAAAAAGGAAGAATTGTGCAGGATTAGCCAAAAATTTGGCCAACTGATTGAGGCTTAAGATCCTCTGGTCCCTGGTCGGCTCCGGCAATGGCTCACTGATAAACGGCATCTCTCTGATAAACGGCATCTCTCTGTTAAACGGCTTCTCTCTGTCTCCCTGGATGTCTTCCTGGATGGCTCCCTGGATGTCTGCTCCCTGAATATCTCCCTGAATATCTTCCTGGATGGCTCCCTGGGCTCCCTTAGCCAGCCCCTTTCGTCT
>Ga0307378_10001856_pt1 | contig 33411 bp, 23 predicted proteins | sample UN1MG_FD_202238 | JGI IMG/M metagenome (GOLD analysis project Ga0307378, IMG submission 202238) | Soil microbial communities from Risofladan, Vaasa, Finland - UN-1 | ecosystem: Environmental > Terrestrial > Soil > Coastal area > Acid sulfate soil | place: Finland: Risofladan, Vaasa | collected... | reverse complement strand
GTTCGCTGAGTGATGTCAGTAAACCATCAGCTATTGTTAAAGGATTAACAGAGGGTGTCAGTCTGCCCGTGGTAAATGATATATAAGCATCGTTAGCATTAAGCGGTTCCGCACCGATGACCTTTATCTTATCATTTAATCCCTTTGCTGTCGTTGAAGTACCGCTCATCAGTCCGCCTCCGCCAACAGGAGCCACGATTATTTCCAGGTCGTTTTTTTCTGTAAGCAGTTCCAGGGCAGCCGTTCCCTGCCCGCAGATGACATTGAAATTATCATAAGGGTGGATCAGTGCAGCACCTGTTCTTTTTATTATCAGTTGTGTTGTTTCTTCACGCGACTGAAGCGTGGGTTTGCAAAAAGTGATCCCGGCACCGTATCCGGCAACAGCGTTTTTCTTTACAACCGGGGCACTTTCGGGCATCACAATATATGCCCTGACACCATTCATTCCTGCAGCCAGTGAAAGAGCAGCTGCATGATTACCGGAAGAATGTGTGACTACTCCTCTGGCTTTTTCAGTGCCTGATAATGAAAGAACTGCATTTGTCGCTCCCCTGAATTTAAAAGCTCCTACCTTCTGGAAATTTTCGCATTTAAAGTACATCTCACAGTCAAAGATCTTATTCAGCTGCTGTGAGGACATAACAGGTGTATTGTGAATGAAAGGCCTGATACGTTCATGAGCGGCGTGGATATCGGACAGGGCAGGGAGGGTCATGATTAATAAGAATTTTATCAAAAGTACAAAAAAATAATTCATATACTCACCCCCCAGCCCCCTCTCTACTTCGTAAAGAGGGGGAGCTAAATCATTGTATACTAATAAATTCCCCCTCTTTGCGTTAGCAGAGAGGGGGAATACAAGGGGGTGAGTACATGTGAATTTTTTATCCGAAAATACTAAATGTAACGGTGAGTCCTGCAAGAACGACCGATACCATTGACATAAGCTTTATGAGTATATTAAGCGACGGTCCTGAGGTATCTTTGAAAGGATCACCTACAGTATCCCCAACAACAGAAGCCTTATGTGGTTCGCTTTTCTTGCCGCCATAATTCCCTCTTTCGATGAATTTCTTGGCATTATCCCATGCACCGCCTGCATTGTTAAGCATACTTGCCAGCACGAATCCCGAACTCAGACCTCCGGCCAGAAGGCCAATAACGCCGGGAACCCCGAAAATCACTCCGACAATCAAGGGAACAGTTATTGCTATTAATGAGGGGACAAGCATCTCACTCTGTGCTCCCGCGGTTGATATCTCAACACATTTTGCATATTCAGGTTTTGCTTTGCCCTCCATAATGCCGGGTATTTCACGGAACTGGCGCCTTACTTCCTCAACCATTTTGCCTGCAGCACGGCCCACAGCTTTCATGCTCATTGAGCTGAAAAGGAAGGCCATCATTGCACCTATGAATACACCTCCCAGCAGTATCGGATTAAAAAGTGAAAGGTCATAAGCGGCAGCAAAATCCCTGATTGTTGCAGAAGTGATATTTACTGCATCCTGTCCGTTCTGGACCGCAGGAACAGTGCTGTTGTAGAAAATTGTATCTCCTATCTGTTTGAATCCTTCTGGAGCCTTGTCAATGATTCTTCCCAGCCATAATCTCACTTCCTCCATATAAGCTGCCATAAGAGCGAGTGCAGTAAGGGCAGCGGATCCGATAGCAAATCCTTTTCCGGTTGCTGCAGTTGTATTGCCCAGTCCGTCGAGAGCATCGGTTCTTTCTCTTACTTCTTTGGGTAGCTCCGACATCTCGGCATTTCCGCCTGCATTATCAGCGATAGGGCCGAAAGCATCGGTTGCCAGGGTTATTCCCAGAGTTGAGAGCATACCTACTGCAGCGAAGCCTATTCCATAAACGCCCATACCAAAATTCTGGAATCCGCCTGAAAAACCATAAGCTGCTATGATACCAAGGACTATAGTCACAACGGGGACCCATGTAGATAACATGCCTACAGCCATACCTTCAATTATAACAGTTGCAGGGCCCTGTAGTGCCTGTTTTGCAATTCCCTGGGTAGGCTTATTGCCATCGGAAGTGAAGTACTCGGTTGATTGTCCTATAATGACTCCGGCAACAAGACCGGATACTGCTGCACCGAAAACTCCCCATGTTATCCAGTCAAGGGCAGCCATTACTGCAAGCACAACAAGTATCAGGGCAGAACTGCCGCCCGTGCCAAGAAGCAGGGCACGCAAAAGGATTTTTGGAGTTGCAGATTCTTTTGTCCTTACCATATATACCCCTGCGATAGAGAGCAATATGCCTATTGCCGATACAAGCATTGGTGCAATAACAGCCTTCATCTGGATATCTCCTGTTATGGCAGGCAGTGCAGCTCCGAGAGCAGCGGTGGCAAGGATAGAACCTGCATAGGATTCATAGAGGTCGGCGCCCATCCCTGCCACGTCACCTACATTGTCGCCGACATTATCAGCAATGGTTGCAGGATTGCGGGGATCGTCTTCTGGTATCCCTGCTTCAACTTTTCCAACGAGATCGGCGCCCACGTCAGCAGCTTTTGTAAATATGCCGCCGCCTACTCGTGCAAAGAGAGCCTGTGTTGAGGCACCCATTCCAAAAGTCAGCATAACTGCCGTGATTTCAATAAGTTTTTCATGTTCTGTAGTACCAGGCTGCACAAAGGTCAGTCCGATGAATTTCAATCCTGCATCCATATGTTCCGGAGTAAATACCCAGCTGTTAAGGATCAGGAACCAGATAGCAATGTCAAGAAGTCCGAATCCGACAACAACAAGACCCATAACCGCACCGCTTCTTAAAGCCACCTGAAGTCCTTTGTTCAGCGATTTGGAAGCAGCCCATGCTGTCCTGTTTGATGCAAATGTTGCAGTTTTCATTCCCAGGTAACCGCAAAGACCGGAAAAAAATCCTCCGGTAAGGAATGCAACCGGGACAAAAGGATTCTGAATCCCGAAATACGCCAGAATCGCCAGAAGAACGACAAGAATAATGAAAACCTTGCCGACAACTGTGTACTGACGTCTCAGATAAGCCATCGCTCCTTCCCTCACATATGTAGCTATCTCCTTCATCCTGTCTGTTCCTTCTTCCTTGGCTTTCATGCTTTTGTAAAAGATCCATGCGAATAACAAAGCTATGAGAGCTGAAACCGGAACGATCCAAAAAATACTACTAATCATATTGTCTGTTTTTAAATTGTAAATTATAGTTAATGATGTGAAAAATTCACGGGTACAAAACTATATTAGTTTTTTATTAATGCAAATGAAAAGAAGACAATCTTAAAACTGTTAAATGATAATCAGATCTCACGGAAAAATTCATAATTGATATTTTCAAGTTCCTTCATTTCAGGATAAGGATAGAAAGCTATTTCATCTTTTGCCCCGACATAAAATCCGGTCGCAATGGTACGGTAAAGAAGTGTTCCTGAATAGATCCTCTGGACTGTCTTCATATGTTTATCATATTCACCTTTCAGTATTTCCAGGCAGTCCCTGAGATGTCCTATATTAGGGTAGGGCAGGTGCTCTGCCGAACCGCCAAGGGGATTTGTTGCCAGCTCACCAAGCTTCAGCTCGACAAAAAAGAGTTTTGGCAGTACAATAGGTGTTGATCCGTCAGTCAGCTTTTTAAGAAACGCCGATGGCGCAAGCCCGCTGGCAACAAGAGGAGTGACCGGAGACAATTCCTGGTACAGATGAAGGGCATTTTCCGGCTCCCTGGTTTTGTCATATGGAGCCCTTTTCAATTCCAGAGCACAACCGTGATCTGTCGTCAGATAGAGGCTTTTCAACGCAGAGATCGGGATCATTTCCAGGGCTCTGTAAACTGAAAGGTATACAGAGCTTTTAGGACTGCCGTCTTCTTTGGCAACACATCTTTTGTTGAGACTTTCCATGTCAATGAGGTTCTCAGTTATTCCAAGATCAACCTCAAAGAAAATCGTCTGACCTTTGTTCCGTTTCTTGGTCCCTGTTGAAAGATACAATCCAAATCCTTCAGGAGGGAGCATCGAAGCTACAAGCGCTTCCGGTGTGCAGGTTAAATAAATGTATTTGCTCATAGTTTAAATATTTTGTATTACAGTAGAATCGAATCTATATCAAATTTAAGCTTCTTTTTCAAGAACTGATGGGATAGATTTCACTTTTTATTCTTCACATATTTATTCATCCAGTTCAATACCTCCCAGTGCTTATGCAGAATTGTCTCACGGGCAGCATAGCCATGACTCTCATTGGGAAGCATAACAAGGCGGACAACCGCTCCGTGTCCTTTCAGAGCAGCATATAATCTTTCGCTTTGAATGGGAAAAGTTCCGCTGTTGTTGTCAGCCAGCCCATGGATCAGCAGAATCGGATCCTTCACTTTATCTGCATTCATGAAAGGCGACATTGTATTATAAATTTCAGGTGCTTCCCAGTAGCTTCTTCTTTCATTCTGGAACCCGAAAGGCGTAAGAGTTCTGTTATAGGCTCCGCTTTCGGCAATGCCGGTTGCAAATAACCTGCTGTGCGCCAGCAGATTGGCAGTCATGAACGCACCATATGAATGTCCGCTGACCGCTACTCTTTCCGGATCTGTTACACCCATTTCAACTGCCTTGTTAATGGCAGCTTCAGCATCTGCAACCAGCTGTTCAACAAATGTATCATTGGGCTCTTTACCATCGGCTCCCACTATCGGAAAAGCCGCATCCATCAGAATGGCATATCCCTGTGTTACATAGACAAGGGCCGATGCTGGGCTTATTCTTGTAAAAGTATAAGGAGACCCGCTTACCTGGCCTGCAGCTGAGGGATCATTATATTCACGCGGATATGCCCATAAAAGCGTTGGCAGAGGGCCATCTCCCGATTTGTCATAACCGGCAGGCAAATATAGGGTAAATGACAGATCCAGACTATCATTACGTTTGTATTTGACAAGTTCCTTGTGTATTCCGGCAAGCTGAGGGTATGGATTTTCAAATTTTGTGACCTGGGCAAGCTTGCCTGTCCTGATGTTCCTGATATAGTAATTCGGAACTTCCGACACAGATTGCCTGGACGTTAATACGAGGTTCTTTGATATATCCAGGATCGTTCTGATATTTTCGTAGTAAGGAGCTTCAGATCTCCAGAGTCTGGTAGTTTTTCCGGCAGGGATATCATATTTATCAATGAAAGGACGGTCTCCTTCAGGCGATGCTCCGTTGCCTGAAAGTAATAAAGACCTGCCCTTATCTGTAAATTTCAATACTTCCCGCCCGTATATGTTCGGATCAGTTATAAGCCTGCCCGGATTATTGTACCGGTCATCAGAATTGAATTCATGTAATTTCTTTTTGGTATTCTGAGGATCTGCCGGATTGAATGAACTTATAACACGCATCCTTGTCTTGCTCAGTCCTTCTGAAATAATTGCATAATCATTTTTACCCCAAGTAATTCCGCTGAATCTCATCTCTGTAGCAATGAACTTCTGAGGTGATCCGTCAAAGGGATCTTCAAGCAGGTACACCTGGTCGTGATACTTCATTTCATTCTTGTAATCCCCTTTATCCAGAGCCTCTACCCAGGAGACAGTTGCAGGTTTATCTGACCTCCATGTATAGTACCTGGGACCCGGTAGCACCATATCGTAACCCCGGGGTTCATTTTCAATCAGAGGTTCCTCAAGCAGTGTTTTAACAATATTGCCTTTGGTATCCCATACCTGGGTTGTTGTAGGGAAATTATACCAGGGAACAATATAGGAGAAGGGCCTGTTTATAATGGACACAAGTAAATAACGGCCGTCAGGCGAAGGAGAAACACTTGTTATCATTCCAGGCTTACCGGTCCTTGAACTTGTTGTTCCGTCCCAGACCATTAGTTGGGATTTAGCAAAATATTCAAATATTGCTTCGTCCACAGGATCTTTGAGCAGATCCTGGAAGGTGGCGGCCTGACCTTTTTCCCCAAGGCTTTCCTGGATCACCGGACCCTCAGGCACCTGTCCTCTCCCGGGTTTATTACCTTTTTCCGGATCGGTAATCAGATAAACAATTCTTTTATTGTCTGATAACCAACTTATTGGATTTCTGAAAACCATATTTACATTATCCGCGATCTTTCTGGCCTCCAGTGATGCGACATCGCATACCCATAGTTCGATTCCTGTTGTTACAGCATTTGTAAATACAAACTTTGACCCGTCAGGTGACCATTCCGGCGATCCCAGTCGGGGATCCAAAGGCAATCCTTTCACACCACGGATTTCAGTCCCATCGATATTCATTATTCTGAATCCCTTGTTGTATGTCTGCCGGCTCGGTCCACTGGTGGCGGGATTAATCCTCAATCCTGCAATCCTCAATTCTTCTTCCGACAATTCACTTATTGTTATTATAGGCAGTCTTTCAATAATGAGAATTTTTGTCTTGTCAGGACTTATAGATACAAGCGGAGTCACTGGAGCATCGACAATTTTTATAATTTCATCATGCGGAAGCTGATATTTCAGTGCTTCCTGAGGTAAAGCAGAGGCAGCGGCAAATGCAGCTGATAATAAACTCAGGCAGATTCTTTTGATCATAAGAAATTTATTTAAAGTGAAACATTACACTCAAAGATATACATTTCATAAGATAGTATTATGGCATGGATTACTTCAACAGGGTACTGATTAAATACCCGTTACTTTTATTACATTTGCCCGTTAATAAAAATAACTTCACCTTATGACTGATTTTTTTGATGACAAGATCTCAGACAGGCTTGGCGGACTAAACTTCGGGAAATCAACGGCTGTTTATAAGTTTGAACTTATTAAACGGGCAAAAGCGGCAGCAAAACTGGCACATCCGGAAATAAGTCTTATCGATATGGGAGTGGGAGAGCCTGACTGGCCTGCCGATGAAATTGTGGTAAAAACCCTGGCAGAGGAAGCCGGTAAACCGGAAAACAGGTGGTATGCCGATAACGGAATCCCCGAATTCCAGGAAGCTGCAGCCAGGTATCTTGAAGAAGTATACAGGCTTTCAGGTTTAATACCATCAGAAAATATTATGCACGGAATTGGATCAAAGCCGGCACTGGCTATGCTTCCTTTATGTTTCATCAATCCCGGCGATGTTCTGCTTACTACAGTCCCCGGATATCCGGTAACGGCAACCTATACCAGATATCTCGGAGGAGAAATATTCAATCTGCCTCTGCTGGAATCAAACTCTTTTCTGCCTGACCTTGGTTCAATACCACAGGCAGTTCTGAAAAAGACAAAGCTCATGTATATGAATTACCCTAATAACCCTACAGGGGCAGTGGCAAACAGGGAATTCTTTAAACATGTCGTTGATTTCGCGGCAAAAAATGGCATTATCGTCATACATGATGCTGCTTATGGCGCCCTCACTTATGACGGGTATGAACCGCTAAGCTTCCTTTCAATCGAAGGAGCCATGGAAGTGGGACTGGAAGTTCACTCATTATCAAAGGCTTTCAACATGACAGGATGGAGAATAGGTTTTATTTGCGGCAACGGCAAGGCTGTTAAAGCATATGCAACAGTAAAAGACAATACCGATTCAGGTCAGTTCAGGGCAATACAGAAGGCGGGTATCCAGGCATTTAAAAATACAAAAATTACCAGGAAAACAATAGAAAAATACTCCAGGAGATTCGACCTGCTTGTCAGAGCCCTTAATGATGTCGGGTTTGAAGCCAGGAAACCCAAAGGCTCATTCTATTGCTATGTGAAAGTTCCGGAAGGTGCCGGCGGCGAAAGGTCATTCAGTACAGCATCCGAATTCTCGGAATTCCTTATCAGAGAATCATTGATATCTACTGTACCATGGGATGATGCAGGGAAATATGTAAGATTCTCAGTAACTTTTGAAGCTGATTCATTGCAAAGTGAAGAAGAAGTAATTAATGAAATGAAGAAAAGGATGAAAATATTGAATTTAAAATTCTGAGAAAAGCCCCGGATGTTTATTTTGTTTACTTTTTAAGACAATAATCAATAAAAAATTAAGTTTAGAGATCAGCTTCTGTTTTAAGTTATAAAAACATTTTGACTATTTCGGAATTTTTTTCTAAAGTTATATTTTTGTTTTTTTCCGATAGTTAGTATATTTACCGCGCAAAAAACTATCCTGCTGTCATGCCGAAAATTTCTGCTGTGATCATTACTATGAATGAAGAACAAGTAATAGAACAGTGTCTTCAGTCACTTGATGATATTGCAGACGAGGTTATTGTAGTTGATTCATTCTCAACTGATTCCACAGAAGATATATGTAAAAAGTATAATGTAAAATTTGTAAAGCACGAATTCACCGGATTCATGGACCAGAAGAACTTCGCTGTATCACTTGCTTCACATCCATATATTTTATCACTTGATGCCGATGAAGCCCTCAGTGAAGAACTTCAGAAATCATTGCTGGAGGTGAAGAATAATATTAAGTATGACGGATATAAGGTCAAAAGGTTAAGCAACTTTTGCGGACAGTGGATATGGCATTCTGCATGGTATCCTGATCCGCAGATGCGGCTCTTTAAGGCAGAAAAGGGCGCCTGGGGTCTGATCAATGTACATGAGACTTTTATAATGAATCATGACAGCAGGGTAGCCAGGCTTAAAGGAGATCTTCTTCACTGGCCCTGTACTTCTGAACAGGACCTTACTTATAAAATCGAAAAATATTCTGAAATTGCTGCACATGAATTTTACGAACAAGGTAAAAAAGTCTGGTTTATAACTCCCGCCTTTCGTATGATCTGGCGATTTTTCCAGACGTATTTCATACGCCTCGGTTTCCTGGATGGAAGGAAAGGTTACATAATCTGCAAAACCGGTGCATATTCCAGCTTTCTTAAATATTCCAAGTTAAGAAAACTTACCCGCGAGGGGAAAAAGAAGTCATCATAAACCATGGACTTTACAGACGACCTGAAGGGATCCCTGAAGGTACTGAAGGAGGGGGGAATAATCCTTTATCCGACTGATACCGTTTGGGGACTTGGCTGTGATGCCACCAATCCGGCAGCAGTTCAAAGGATTTTCAGAATAAAATCAAGAACCGAAAGCAAAAATCTTTTAATCCTTGTTAACGGAATAACAATGCTTGAAAGATATGTAAAGGAGGTGCCTGAAATTGTACATCAGCTATCATCCGCATCAGACTCTCCCATGACGATTATTTATCCCGGAGGCAGGAACCTGGCTGAAGGTGTTTGCGGTGAAGACGGCACAGTAGGAATCAGGATCTGCAATGATGAATTCTGCCGGGAGCTTATTTACCGTTTTCGCAAACCCATCGTATCAACCTCTGCCAATATCACCGGAAAACCTGCCCCGTCAAATTTCGATGAAATTGATGGAAATATAATCAGATCAGTTGATTATACAGTCAGATACCGCCAGGACGATAAACGAAAATACTCCGCTTCTCCCGTTATAAAAGTTGAGAGAAACGGAGTATTTAAGATCATAAGAAAATAACTCAGTTAACCGATCTTACATGACCTGATCCTGATACTCTAGCATCAATTTTCGGATTACCGGTATAGGTTACATTTCCGCTTCCTGACACGCTTGCTTCAAGTGACCCGGTAACCTGACAGGTGCAGTTCCCGCTTCCGGAAACATGAACCTCCATAGTTTCGCATTTTGTCATCTCTCCATAAAAGCTGCCTGATCCTGAGATATGACATTCCAGGTTTTCAACATCAAGGTCGGCCGTATATATATTACCGCTTCCGCTCACGCTGAGATCAAAATCTTCTGTCTTTACTGCGCTTTGTATCTCAGCTCTTCCCGAGCCTGAAACACCAAGCCCTGTCAGCTCAGGCATGGTAACATATACATTTACCTTGTTCTTGAAATGAAACCTCCAGTTTTCATGTTTTATCTGGAGTCTTTCACCCGAAAGTTCCGTGATTACTTCTTCAAGATCATTTTTTTCTCCCTCAAATTCAATACTGAACTGAGGGCCGATTTTTATGTAAAGGTTACCTGCTATTCCTAAACCGACAGAGGTAAATCCTTTTACATCCCTTGTTTCTTTGACGGTCTGCCCTTCAGAAAAGCCATATACAAGGCTCATGATAACTAAAAATGCTGCTGCCCTTTTCATCATAATATGTTTTTTGTGTGAAGTGATATAAGGTAAAGACGGATTTCTTCCTTAATTGTTGCAAGAATATATCTCAGGCCACGCTGAAGCGTGACCTATGACATTCAATTAATCTCCATCAATCCCTCAGGAAGATCCATTTTAATGATCTTCTTCTTCCTATCGATCTTAATAATGAAATCTTCATGAAACGGGATCAGTATTTCCTTCCCTTTTGCTGTCTCGATGTTTATAAGCCACTGTCCCGGATTTTCAATTATTTCCCTGATGGTTCCTGCCAGGCTTTTATCTTCTGAAATAACCTTAAAGCCAACAAAGAAGCTGAGATCATTGTGTTGGATTTCCTTTCCTTTTCCTGATTTCAGAAATACCCGGCAGCCGGTAAATTCGTTTATTTTTTCGAATGAATCGTAACCTTTGAATTCAAGTCTGAGGATACCTGCGCCCCGGTGATCTGATTCAGATATTAAAAAAGGAACCGGTTTCCCTTCTATTTCAAGGAAAACAGATTCCATTTCAGGTATATTATCTGTGAAGGTCTTTTCCAGTCTTATTGTTACGGCACCTTCGTAACCTTGTACTTTTGCTATACGTCCAAGTAATATGCCGGTATTATAAGACATTGGATCACTGATCCTTACACCCGGGATTATTACCCCTGGGGTTTTTCTTCCGAAGCAGGTTCAGATGCTATTTCATCTGAAACCTGTGTGTCGGGGGTTTCAGCTTCTGCCGGAGCATCAGTCGTTTCAGCGGCCGGTTCTGCTTCTTCAGCCGAAGCATCAGTCGTTTCAGCAACCGGTTCGGCTTCTTCAGCCGGAGCATCAGTCGTTTCAGCAACCGGTTCGGCTTCTTCAGCCGGAGCATCAGTAGTTTCAGCGGCCGGTTCGGCTACTTCAGCCGGAGCTTCTGCCTTGCTGGCAGCTTCTGCTTTAGCTGCAAGATCGGCCTGTTTCTTAGCAAGTTTTGCTGCCCTGGCTTCATTTATTTTTTTCTCAGCTTCAAGCATCATAACCAGCCTGTCGTCCTTTGATTTTTCCAGACCGGATCTCTTTGTTTCAATTTTTGCTTCATTCTGCTTCATCCACTCTTCGAAACGTTTTGTGGCTTCTGCTTCATCAAAAGCACCTTTTTTGACTCCATCAAGAAGATGCTTCTTTATAAGAATACCTTTATAAGACAGGATAGCCCTGCATGTTTCAGAGGGCACTGCGCCATTTTGCAGCCAACCCAGGGCCTTGTCGAAATCGAGTTCGATTGTGGCGGGGTTAGTGAGCGGATTGTATTTTCCGATCTTTTCAATATATCTGCCATCCCGTGGCGACCTGCTATCTGCTACCACAATGTGGTAATAGGCCAGTTTCTTGCGGCCCTTTCTAGCTAATCTGATTTTAACTGCCATTAATTCTTAACGCTTTTATTTTACCTGTTTTTAAAATTGTGGGTGCAAAGATAGCAGTAAAAATTTACCGGACAAATGAATGATACTAATTTATAAATCGAAAAATCCATCCTTGATAAATTAGAGGCGAAAAAAAGAGGGCTTTTGAGGCCCCCTTTTATAAAAACTGAAAAATGATTTCTACTATGGATTTCTGGTAAAAGTAAATCCAAATATACCCTGGCTACCGTATGAGCCAATAGAAATATCAAAATACATGGAGTATGATCCGATGCATGAACTGTACACACCATAGCCAGTGTACGATATCGCACCAAAGCCCCAGGCATCTGAAGAAATAACTTTCTCAGGAACAGTAACATTATAAGTCGCAGGATCTATGTACATTACCAGCGGACCCTGATCTTCTACAAGTCCCTCCATTTCTTCAAGTCCTGAGACATATATTTTATAAGGATCATCAGCATCAGCTATAAGGGTAATATCGCCTTCTGAAGCCCAATCTGCAGAAACTGAATGATAACTGCCTTCTGCCAGGTTCACATCATATGCACAGGCTACAGGGACTGACAGCACGGCATTGGAGTGCGTGGTACGACCATAAGCAGTGGTCAACAGCTCAAAAGTGAAAATATCACCATTTTGAATATCATTTGTGGCAATACCTATTTTTTGTATAGCCTCCGATGATATTATCCTGACTGTAGCCGGGAATGAAGTTTCTTCTGTTATTGTGACCCTTTCTAAATTATCTTTAAAAGATCCAACAACCATGATTTTATCCGGCTGAGTACCTTCAGGTACATTTATACTGAATTCAACATATGAATTCACCAGATCCTTGGAATCAAAAATTCCGGGATTAATATCAGAAATAGAAGGAACCACTGCTGTGCCCCGCTCACCTGCAGGATCGGGAAGCTCTTCACAACTGAATGATATCATTATCAGTGTGATGATCAATCCTATAGTTTTTATTTTTTTCATTTTTTCTTTATTTATTAGTTAAACTCTGAAACAGGCAGAACTTATCTCGTTCCTCCGGCCCACCAGACGTTTTCAGTATAAACATATGTGCCGTCACCATAAGCATCACGAACATTTACGTTTGTAGTTACATCTCCGGATCCATATGTCAAACGTAATGGAAACTGAGTTGTATTTTTAGGATTTGCCAATGTAATTACATTATTGCCCATTGCCTTTAGCCGTCTGTAGTCATTGTAGGCTTCAATAGCTTCTTCCTCGAAAAAAGCAATATATTTCTGATTCATTACCTCCGACAGCGGATTTGCTGAAAATCTTGCGCTTACATAATCATCATAATAATCTGCAGCATCAGTGGCTGTCAGGCCAATGTTTACTTTTTGAAAAGCAGCTGTTATGGCATTCTCTAAAGCGTCTTCAGCAGCAGGTAAGTTATTTAATCGTACATAAGCCTCTGCTTTCAAAAATTCTATTTCGTGATAACTCAGGAGGTAGGTAGGTGCAGTAATCGTGCTGATTGCAGATATTGAATAGGCGCCTTGCACCTGATTTGCTGTGCCATTTGGAGCAAATACCAGGCTGCCGCCTGCAGAGGGATGAGGTATAAAGAACACATTATCCCTGGGATCACTTCTCTCCGCTAATTTATCATGCAGGCTTTGACTTGCACCATAATAATCCCGATCCCGGAAAAAAACCCAAAAAGGACTTAGGGCGGTACTGCCATTATAATTAAACTGAGCCTGTTCAGCGGCTGAGGTGAAAGACTGGTCGGCAAATGTGATAACGTCAGTATAAGCAGGAGTCCTATACGATAAACGCATGGTATAACGGGCTTTCAACCCATAGGCAAATTTCTTCCACGAATCGGTATCCCCGCCATATATCAAATCCTGATTTCCTAAAGAAACAAATATCGTTTCCTTGTCCAGATTGGCAATACCCTCGTCAAGTAAACTAAAGATATCTGCATAAATATCTTCCTGACTATCCAGTTCAGGGGTAAATATTACCCCTGGCTGGCATGACTGGGTCCATGGTACATCCCCAATCATATCAGTAAGTACTGCAAGATTTAATGCCGTAAGTATTTGTGCAATACCGAGAGTATGATAATTGCCTTCTTCAGAGCCGCCTGCGGAACACTTTTCCCGTACAAGCTTCAGGCAGTAAAGGTTTGCATATACTGCATTCCATGTATTATTATAAGTTGTTGAAGCTGTAGGCTCTGAAGACCTGAGATCAGCATTATAAAGCTGACCAAATGTACCGGTATTATGTTCAATATAAACAGATGTATAAATATTAAAGTCCCCGCCGACTATATTGAAAGCACTGGAAGTCATTGCATCTGTAATTATCAGGCTCGATACCATATCGTTCGGGTCATTAATGTCCTTATTTATTTCATCCATAACAGATTCTGAACACGACCAGAGAGTCATGGCCAGAATTACTGCAGGTAATATTATATTAATCCTCTTTTTCATGATATTTCAAATTAAAAAGTTAAATCTAACGTTAAACCATAGCTGGTTGTCTGAGGTACAGTAAACCTTTCAAATGATCCTCCCATATTTGTATTCCCCTGGCTCGATTCGGGATCCAGGTTTGGAAGGGCGGTCCAGATAAGCAGGTTACGTAAGAAAGCAGAAACACCCAGATCAACTTTTTTGAATAACTTATTTGCAGGTTTATACTTCAGGGAAAGCTCACGAAGTTTTACAAATGAATTATCAAAAATATAATACTCATCAATATTTGTGACTACGTTCTGATGCAACATCTCCAAAGCATAAGGATCTAATGGCCCGCCCCGGGCAATGTCATTAGGTGTGCCATCAGATTTTACTCCGTCGTAAATAAAAGTTGATTCACGATCTTCCACTCTTGTTGATAAACCATAATAGTCCAGCAATCCGTTACTGCCTGAGTACATCTTACCCCCTTCCTTCCATTCAAACAGTGCATTCAATGACACGGTTTTATATGTGAAAGTGGTATTGCCTCCCACTATAAAATCAGGAGATACCCTTCCGATCACTGCAGGTTCACCAGCCAGCGGGAAACCATAATTCGCCGAGCCGGGATCGTCATCGATCAGAATCTTACCAGTTGTTTCTTCTCTGGCAAATGAAACTCCATAAATAACCGGATAAGTATCACCAATACCTGCCCGGACCTGAGGAGTGACGAATCCTCCTATAAAAATGCTTTCAACACCTTCAGCCAGCTCATCAACATAGTTATCAATTTTTGAAAAATTAAAATTCATATCCCATTGGAAATCTTTCGATAACACAGGAGTTATATAAAATATGATCTCATGACTGAGCGTATGCACTTTACCTCCATTCATCAACAGGGCACGTATCCCTGTAGAGCCTGCCAGTGGTACACTGAATATCTGGTCCACAACATTCTGACGTGAATAAGTATAATCAATACCCAGACGATTCTGGAAGAATTTCAATTCTCCGCCAATTTCGTACGATTTTGTGTTTTGTGGCACCAGGTTGGGGTCGTATTGAACATTATTAGGAATATAAGAACTTACTCCGTCTATTGGATACTGGACTGGAAATCCATTAAACCAACCGCCTCCATAATTTTGTCCCGTCGGAGTGGTGTAGTAATTTTGAATATATGCTCCTGCCTGCCCTACTTCAGCATATGAAAGACGAAGTTTGGCAAATGAAATCCACTCAAGATTTTTTACTGCGTTTAGTTCAGATACTACAAAACTTAAGGCAATTGAAGGATAAAAGAAAGATCTGTTATTTGTAGGCATTGTGGAAACAATATCATATCTGCCTGTTCCGGTAAGGAATAATAACGATTTCCACTGCGCGGATAAACTCCCGAAAGTACCGAAAGTACGATTTTGCCAATAAGATTCATCTGCAGTGACAAGATTGGCATTCTTAATATGTGCCCAGCCCCCAAAATTAAAATCCTCACCATGTTGTGAATAAATCTTTTGGCTGCCCTGATCAAATTCATTTCCGATCATTGCATTAATGGTCAGACCATTGCTCATGGTCCAGTCATAGTTTGCTGTAATCAGCTGGTTGACTGTAAAAGACGATATACCGTAATTATCTATTATTCCTGTAGATGCAGCATGCCCATATTCAAATACATCCTTGAAATTTGTGGTATATGAATCTGCCCCTAATTGATAACGGATTTTCAAACTCATATTTCCACTCAGCTTGACGGTATAATTAGCATATCCATTTCCGAAAAACCGGTCAGTTTTTTCATTAAAGACCGTATGTTCAGCAGCCCAGTACGGATTGTCCCAACTGCCTCCACGATAATATATGTCAGTATAAGGATCTCCGGGAATAAAATAAGGATAATCCTTCAGATTATAACTGACAGGAGCACCTAAAACACCGGCCAGTGCAGCATCATTAGCTGTTGGAAGCTTGTCAATATCTGTCTTGGAAAAATTGGCATTAAATCCTGAACTGAAGTTTTTACCGAACTTCCTTTCCGCTGAAGCTTTGCCATTCCAGCGATTCATTCCCGATGCCAGAGCTATACCACTCTGTGAAGTCTGACTCAGACCAAGAGCAAAATTGCCTTCTGCTGAAGCCTGACTTATATTTACGTTATTGGTTGCTGAATAACCAGTTCTGAAATATCTGTCCCAGTTATTGAATACCTGTGGGGTTACCCATGCATCTTCAACCATACCCTGTGCCAGCTGAGGAACATAAAATTCTCCGGGATGGCCGTTACTATTCCCTCCGTATGTCGGATCATCCGGAAGATCAACGATTTTTGGTCCCCATGATGATGAAGCAGTGGGACCGTAAATGCCATAAAGACCCTGAGCATAGGTGGTCTGGTAATCCGGAGTACGTGACACCTCTGAAAAAGCGCTTGTATGAGATATTGAAATAACAGGTTTTCCGACCACGTTATTCCGGCCGCTCTTTGTTGTAATAAGAACAACCCCGTTTGATGCGCGGATACCGTATAGAGCGGCTGCTGCCTGACCTTTAAGTATGTTAATACTTTCAATATCAGCCGGATTAATATCCACTGCACGGTTAGAAATATCTGATCCGGTTACACCTTGTCCTCCTGTTGTGTAGCTGCCTCCGCTTCCTGATTGAAAATCTGAGCCAGAGGCAATAGGCATTCCATCTACAACATAAAGAGGTGCGTTATTCCCTGTAAAAGAGCGTGCACCACGGATAACAATCTGTGATGAGGCCCCGGGCATACCGCTTGAAGGCTTAATATCAACGCCGGAGATCTTCCCCTGCATTGCACCAGCAAGATCAGTATTACCTGTTCGTTGTATTACCTCATCTTTAACGTCCTGAACTGAATATCCAACGGCTTTCTTCTCCCTGGATACGCCAAAAGCAGTAACTATAACTTCATCCAGCCCCATAACATCCGGTTCCAGGATTATATCAATTATGGAACGGTTTCCGATCTCAACCTCCTGCTTCTTCATTCCTATATACGAAAAAACAAGAGTTGTAGCATTTTCAGGCGCAGCCAGAGTATATTTGCCGTTAATATCTGTGACAATCCCGATAGTCGTTCCCTGTACAGATATGGATACTCCCGGCATGGCCCCCTCTCCTGCAATAGAAGAGGTTACAGTACCAGAAATGGCTTTTTGCTGAGCACCTGCTGAAAGGACAAATCCGCAAAAAACCAAAAACATCAAGAGAAGTTTTCTCATAACTTTTAGTTTAGGTTAATAATAAAATGTTGAGGAATACTGAGATTCCTTTTACTGTCCATGAAAGCGACTGTGTCACTTTCCGGATTGAAAATTAAACAAGGAATTCCATGATTGAATTACTCAATCAACAAATGGCATGTTCGGGTTTATGATTGGTATTTAACAGGTTACGGATTATTCTTTTGAGTATACGCGGATCACTCCTGTTTTAATACATTTTTACGTATTTTTGTTAACTGACCAAATTGATTTTAATAATCCCGCAAATGGCTGGTTTTTCTCACTTACATGTTCATACTCAGTACTCTATCCTGGATGGCGCTTCCAGCATTCCTTTACTGATAGATAAGGTAAAATCACTGGGGATGGATTCCATTGCCATCACTGACCACGGCAATATGTTTGGAGTAAAGGAGTTTCATAATATTGCCGCTAAAAAGGGGATCAAACCAATTATAGGTTGTGAGATATATGTAGCCAAAAGATCCATTTCAGATGTTACCGGAAAGGAAGACCGGTCAGGCGACCACCTGATACTCCTGGCAAAAAACCTGACAGGATACAGGAATCTCATAAAGCTGGTTTCAACTGCATGGACCAGGGGCTTCTATTATAAACCCCGCGTCGATAAGGAATTACTGACTAAATACCATGAAGGTCTGATTGCTTCATCAGCATGCCTGGCGGGAGAGATACCCGACGAAATACTCAGCGGAACAATGGCAGGTGCTGAGGCAGCACTTAAAAGCTACCTGGATATCTTCGGTAAGGATTTCTATCTTGAGGTGCAGCGGCACGAAACCTATGACCCGGAGGCTGACGGAACAGTATTCCCGCAGCAGCAGAAGGTAATTGAAGCCCTCAGGAAGCTGGCCGTGAAATACAATGTGAAGCTGATTGCAACAAATGATGTGCATTTCATCAATGAAGAAGATGCTGAAGCCCACGACAGGCTTATCTGTATAAACACTGCTAAAGATATTGATGATCCCAACAGGCTGAGATATTCAAAACAGGAATTCATCAAAAGTGAAGAGGAGATGAGGAAAATCTTCAGCGACATGCCCGAGGCAATAGATAATGTTCCTGAGCTTGTTGCCGGGATTGAAAAATACAAGCTCGACCACGAACCCATCATGCCTGAATTCGAACTGCCGGAAGGATATACGGATAAAGACGAGTATCTGAGGTTCCTGACATACAAAGGAGCAAAAGAGAGATGGGGGACTCTCACCAGAGAACAGACAGAGAGAATCGATTTTGAACTGGAGACAATTGCCAAAATGGGATTCCCCGGCTATTTTCTTATTGTCCAGGATTTTTTGAGAGCTGCAAGGGATATGGGTGTTTCTGTGGGCCCGGGAAGAGGTTCAGCTGCAGGATCAGCTGTGGCTTACTGCCTCAGAATAACCGATATAGATCCTATTAAATACGGGCTCCTTTTCGAGCGCTTCCTGAATCTTGACCGTATTTCAATGCCTGATATCGATATTGATTTTGATGAAGACGGAAGGGAATCTGTACTGAAATATGTAGTCGATAAATACGGACACGATAAAGTTGCACATATAATCACTTTTGGCACAATGGCAGCCAAAATGGCAATAAGAGATGTTGCCAGAGTCCAGAAACTTCCGTTACCTGATGCTGCCCGTCTTGCAAAGCTTGTCCCGGAAAGACCCGGTATAAGCCTGGCCCAGGCTTATAACGAAGTGCCGGAACTTGCCAGGGAAAGAGAATCATCAAATAAACTGATTGCAACTACTCTCAAATATGCTGAAGTGCTGGAAGGCTCGGTGAGACAAACCGGCGTGCATGCATGCGGTATAATAATTGGGAAAGACTCACTTGATAACTATATCCCGCTGTGCACGGCAAAAGATACTGAACTATATGCCACTCAGTACGATGGCAGCCATGTTGAATCGGTAGGCTTGCTGAAAATGGATTTTCTTGGACTCAAAACACTTTCAATAATCAGGGATGCTGTTGAAAATGTCAAAAAATCAAAAGGTATTGATATAAATATAGATACAATTCCGCTTGACGACAAGAAGACATTTGAATTATTCAGCAATGGCGAGACAACCGGTATCTTTCAGTTTGAATCAACCGGAATGAAAAGATACCTGAGGGACCTTGAGCCAAACAGGTTTGAGGACCTGATCGCCATGAATGCTCTCTATCGCCCCGGGCCGATGGAATATATCCCGAAGTTCATCCGGAGAAAACACGGAAAGGAGAAAATTGACTCTCCTTTGCCGGAGATGGAAAAATATCTTGATGATTCATACGGGATCACAGTATACCAGGAGCAGGTCATGCTCCTTTCCCAGGAACTGGCAGGATTTACCAAAGGAGAAGCTGATTCACTTCGGAAGGCGATGGGAAAGAAAAAGAAATCCATCATGGATGAGATGAAGCTTAAGTTCTTTGAGGGGTGCAGCAGAAAAGGGTATGATGAAGTGATCGTAAATAAAATATGGTCCGACTGGGAGGCATTTGCACAATATGCATTTAACAAGTCACACTCAACATGCTATGCTCTCATAGCATACCAGACAGGATATCTGAAAGCCCGCTACCCGGCCGAATTCATGGCAGCGGTGCTGAGCCGCAATATCAGCGATATAAAGAAGATCACAACTTTTATGGATGAAACACGGCGGATGGGTATGGAAGTCCTTGGACCTGATGTGAATGAGAGTAATGTAAAGTTTACCGTAAATAAGGACGGAAATATCCGTTTCGGCCTTGGTGCAATAAAAGGAGTTGGGGAAAGTGCTGTGCTTCAACTTATTGAAGAAAGGGAAACAAACGGACTTTACAAGGATATATATGCTCTTGTTGAGAGGGTCAATCTCAATTCCCTGAATAAGAAGAATCTTGAAGCAATGGCTGTTGCAGGAGCCTTTGACTGCTTCCCGGGAATTTCCAGGGCTCAGTACTTTTCACTCGATACGAAAGGCTCAAGCTTTATAGAAAGTCTTATCCGGTATGGCAATAATGCCAAGTCCCTGAAGGTTGCAAGCAAGCAGACTCTTTTCGGGGATACCAACGGGTTTGACATGGTAAAGCCTGAACCGACAGTATGCCCCGACTGGCCTAAACTGGAAAAACTCAACCGCGAAAAGGAAGTGATTGGAATTTATCTGTCATCCCATCCTCTTGATGATTTCAGACTTGAGATCAATACTTTCACCACAGCAACTCTTGCAGAATTGCAGAACCTCCGGGATTATCTCGACAGGGAAGTGATAATTGCCGGGATGATAACAGAAACAAAAAACGGCATCGGGAAAAACGGGAAACCATATGGTTCTTTTACTCTTCAGGATTATTCGGATTCATTCAGGTTTATAATGTTCGATAAAGATTATATTGATAATAGCAAATTCTTTTACGCTGGCTATTACCTGCTGGTAAAAGGCAGAGTCCAGAAAAGGAAATTCAGGGAAGATGAACTTGAGTTCAGCATTAAGAAGATAAACCTGCTGTCAAGTGTAAAGGATGAGCTTATCAAATCCGTCACACTTAAGATCAATCCTGCAAATCTGAATGAAGAGATGATCAATGAGCTGAAGGACCTCATCAGGGAAAACAAGGGTGACACGGAACTTAAATTTCTGTTCCTGGATCCGGATGACAGGATCTCTCTCCCGATGTTCTCAAGAACTGTCCGCGTCAGGCTTAATAACGAACTTATTTCTTATCTCGACGATCATCCCGGTATTGAATATAAAGTTAATTAGCTATATTTACGAAAGACAATTCGTTTAAATTTATTAATAGAAAAATATGGCTTTAGAGGTAAATGATAACAACTTTGAGGAACTTGTAGTAAAATCTGACAAGCCCGTTGTTGTTGATTTCTGGGCAGAATGGTGCGGTCCGTGCAGGATGATCGCACCCATCATTGAGGAGATGTCAAAAGAGTATTCCGGCAAAGCGTTAATTACCAAATGCGATGTGGACAACAATCCTCAGATCGCTGCGAAGTACGGCATAAGAAATATTCCCACTGTCCTGTTCTTTAAAGATGGGAAAATTGCGGACAAACAGGTGGGAGCAGTCCCGAAAAGCAATTTCATTAATAAACTTAATGCATTGCTGTAAATATTGATCTTATTAATTTTGGCCGTTCATATTTCCTGCAACGGCCTTTTTTAATTACTGAACATGACCGTCTGTATTTTTGCTGCTTCAAGCAGCAGGGTAAATGATGAATACAATAAAGCTGCCTCAGAGCTCGGGTCACTTCTGGCAAAAGCCGGGATGGATGTCTTATTCGGAGGAGGGGGTATCGGACTCATGGGAAAGCTTGCAGATGCGGTCATTGAAAACGGCGGCAGGATAACCGGGGTGATACCTTCATTTATGAATGAAGAAGGATGGGGTCATACAGGGATCACTGATATGATCATAACTCCCGATATGAGCGAAAGAAAGAAAAAATTGTTTGCCATGTCGGATGCTGTAGTAGCCTTACCGGGCGGCGTCGGCACCCTTGAAGAATTAACAGAAGCCATCACCCTTAGGCAACTCAGTCTTTTTGACGGGCCGATAATTATCCTTAACACCCTTGGATTCTACGAATCACTTTTCGACTTTTTTAATAAAATGGTCGAAAATCAATTTCTCAGAATGGAGCATATGGGCATCTGGGAGATTGTCGATACCCCGGAAGAAGTAATTACTGCTCTCAGCAACAGGAACCGGGGGAATGAAGAATGGCGCAGGATAGCAAAGATCTGATCTTACGGGACCCTGGTACCTATGAACATTATGTCGTCAACCTGGGGAAGATCGCCTTTCCAGGCGAGTATCTCCTTCTCAAGCTTTCGGCGTTGTTCTTCCACTGGAAGGTTATATATTTCGGCCAGCAGTTTCTTTACATTGCCCGATTTATATTTTTTGACATCAGCTGTGCCAAACTGATCAGCATAGCCATCAGAACACATGTATAACATATCCCCTGATTTAATTTCAACCTGCTGGTTCATGAATATTTTCTTGGATTCCATTGAAGACATTCCGATAGGGAATCTGTCGGCTTTGTACACAATAAGTTCTCCATCTCTCACCAGGTATAACGGATTATATGCACCTGCAAATTCAAGAGTGAATTTCTTTCTGTTAAAAGCTATCAGGGTAAGGTCCATGCCGTCATTTATTGTCTCTTCATTCCTCTGCATCAGGGCTTTAACAACCTCAACATTAAGCTGATCCAGTATTGACCCCGGCCTGGTAATTCCATATTCCCGTACAACTTTATTGAGGGAGTTGTGACCGATTATCGACATAAAAGCTCCGGGAACACCATGTCCTGTGCAGTCGCATGCAGCAATGAACTGAAGGTCGCCGTTATCATACATCCAGTAAAAATCACCGCTCACAATATCCTTGGGCATATAAAGGACAAATGTCTCATGGAAGGAATCCTCCCTGGGCAGCATTGCCCTCTGGATACGTTCGGCATATCTTATGCTGGCAGTAATGTCACGGTTCTTCTCTTCTATCTCCATGCTTTTCTGAACCACTTCAGCTGTTCTCTCTACAACTTTCTGTTCAAGGATTCTTTTTTCCCTGACAAGGTTTTTTTCCCTGATCTTAATATAAGATATTATGCCGACAGCCGCCAGGATTATGCATGTTGCAATAAACCATGACGTCTTCCAGAAGGGGGGTTTTATTATAAAAGAAAACTCAACAGGCTTATCGTTCCAATAACCATAGCTGTTTGAAGCTTTTACGCTGAAAGTATAATGGCCCGGCAGCAACGGATAATTTTTCATCGTCTCGGTGGTAGGACGACTCCAGTCACTTTCGAATCCCTTCATCATCACTTTGAATTTGACAGCATCAGGATCAACCAGTGAAACACTATAATAATTGAATAAAATATTTTTATCCTTAAAATTCAGCTTTATGCCCTGTTCCATTATTCTTGGGACATAGTTGACTTCCATACCGCTTATATGAACTACTGGTTTAATGTCACCCGGCGGCATCAATTCCGGATTAAGTCTAGTAACACCATTGGCTGTACCAAACCATAGATTCCCTTTACTATCTGTAATTGAAGCATCCGGGAGAGTCTCTATACCAGGGAATCCATTTCTTTTTGTGAATGAAGCTATTGTACTGTCGGTCAGATTAAGTCTGTTAAGACCATAATTTGTACCAATATAAAGATAATTAATACCTTGAGGCTGAATCAATTTGACATCATTGGAAAGCAAGCCGTTATTTTCATCCAGTTTATAAACTACTCTATCGTCTTTCAAAGCAATAATACCGTTAGTACTCCCGACCCATAATCTTGAATCCGGTGTTTGGTTAATGGTTTTGGGAACCACATCTTCGCCAAGATCAATTTTTTCGAATTTTTTTGTTGTTTCATTGAATTTAGCCAGTCCTGGTTTTGCATCAGATCCAGCCCAGATTGTCCCATTATTGTCACAATAAAGAGCAGATATCCATGTTCCGGCCAGACCATCTCCCTGTGAAAATGCAGAAATCTCTTCTTTTTTACTGTCCCACATTACCAGATAGGCTGTAGTTCCTATCCAGAGCCTCTTTTGGCCGTCAACTATCATCGCGGTTATTATCCTGTCGCGGTATAAAGCACTGTTTATTTCTGGGTCAAAATAAAATTTCTTTGTTTTTACATCATACCTGGAAACACCTGACCCGCCAGTCCCTATCCAGATTGTTCCCTGTTTATCTGATTTGATGAATCTGATCTTATCTCCAATGGAGTTTTTTGCATTGTTATAGAATTGGACTGTCTTGTCGTCTTCCAGACCGGGCGTATAAACAGAAATTCCTGCATTGGTACCAAACCAGTATCTGCCAAGTTCATCTTCTTCAACGGCGAAAACACTTTTATTGGGCAGGAATTTTTCATCTGACCAGGTCTCAAAATGATCTCCTTTAAAAATGCTTATTCCGGTAAAATGATCGGCAATGATCATATTTTTCTCCTTGTCTTCGATTATCCAATGGATCGATGTTGCCGCAAGTCCGTTTGATTCATTATAGACCTTTAGCTGGTTGCCGTCAAATACTGTTATTCCGCCGCCAAAAGTGCCTGCCCACACTCTCCCGAGGTAGTCTTCAGTAATATAAGATATCCAGTTCTTTGAAAGCCCGTCGCGTATATCATATATCCTCATCGTCTGAGAGTCAGCATCATATTTGTAGAGTCCGCCATTATAGGTGCCATACCAGTAATTGCCCTTCTTGTCCTGGTACATTACGATGACATTAAAGTATTTTGTCAATCCTTCCGGAAGGAAAGTCTCAAAAGCATTTTTTGATGGATTGAATTTCTTGATGCCTGACGGGGGAGTGATACAATAAAAGTTATTGTTATTATCAACGCAGATACTTGAAACCTGGTCGCTCAGCCCTTCTCTTCCCCTGTATTGCGTTCCGGAGAGGACTGTGTCACCGTGTGCCGGGAAATTTGTAAGGATAGCGCCACTGCTTAATGTTATAATCCAGATTTTACCATCTTTCTGTCTTATACCTGAAATATCACCATTTATGGCAATTGTATCATACTTGAGTTTTGAAAATTTACCGTTGTCATAAATGGAGATGCCTCCGTTAAGATGGCCAAACCATATTCTGCCGAGAGTGTCTTCTGCAAGACTGTAAACGCCACCGGCAGCTAATCCGTTCCTGGGAGAGAAATTCTCAAATTCTGATCCGTTGAATCTTGAAACGCCGCTTTCCGTACCAAGCCATATCCAGTCATTCTTATCCTGCAGGACAGAATAGACTTTTGAAGAGCTTAATCCCTGCTCAACACCATATTTCTCGAAAAAATATGTCTGCGCTCCCAGGAAACCGAAAGGCAGCATATAAAATAAGGTCATCAGGCTTATGTGCCTGATGACCTTATAACTGTAAGACCAAAATGCTATTTTCATCAATATTATCTGGCTATAAAGAAGAATGTACCATCCTCATCTTTCAAACCTGTTATTTTTCCAAACTTGGGTTTTTGCTGGTTGTTTGCACCAACTGCGGTTGCTACTTTTGCCACTATATCCTCAATCGGGATGCAGGCATTAGGATTATTCTGCAGAGCAGTGGCAAATGTCTTCGTGAATTGTGAATCATCAACAGCCAGCTCATAGCCTGCGGATGAGAAGACCTGTGACGATTTGAACTGGGTTGCCTGCCAGTCATCGCAGCTTCTCTTCTTCAGATCCGACCTCATTGCCTGGTAGAAGCTTGGTCCTGATTCACAGGCATCAGTAACCACAAGATCATGTGTAAGGTATGACAGATATGATTCCATTGATGCTCTTAATGTGTTAAGATTAAAGTATGTGAATTCATCATCACGCTGTGCATCAACAGGGATCCAGTAGCCAACATCATTTATGAACTTCCCATGCCCTGCATACCATATAAGCAGTGATTTGACCTGGTTTGCCTTGATAAGATCCCTGAGCTCAATGGAAAAAAACTTCTCCATTTCAGATTTGGTCATATCCTTCTTAGTAATGATATTATGGATATCGTACCCCGCAAATGCCCTCATCATTGTATTTACATCCTTAAGCGGGCCATCGAGACTGGCAAAAGTTGAGTAGTTGGAATTTTCAATAAAGACTACCCACGTTCTACCCATGGGATTGTTTTCTGAAATTGCAGCACCTTCTCTGTTAAGCCTGAACTCGGCAGTCTGTTTGTTCCCGTAAATATCTTCAGATTCAACAACTATCTTATTCTTGTTCAGGATGTCGACAGATGCTGTAAATGAAGGATTAATATCACCAACAGGATAGCTGGCAGTCACACCGTCTATAAATACAGATTTAATTTTACTTTCATCAGTTATTTTCCCCTGGAGGAACAGTGTCGGATTATTGCTGTCAAGATATATCTGCCCGTCATCCGATGCATAGGGGGCAAGAATATTCACCTGCGGCGGATTGATCTCCGTACGTACCAGTAAATAGGTAATTGTCTTTTCGTTATCATAGTCATCACGGGCAACCAGGGTTATTTTATCGAGGCTGTCAACATTGATCTTTGACAGGAATTCATATTCCCCGTCTTTTTCTACTGTTGTAATAGCTTCATCATTAATGACAAATGATTTTATTTTGCTTTTATCCTTTATTTTACCCGTGATGAGCATAGTTAAGTTGTCTCCCCTGATTTCCACGGTCTGATTGACAGGTGCCGGGCTTATTATGGATATTTCAGGAGGAACGCTTTCCCTGTTCAGCTCATAAAGCCTGTCCTGGGCATCTTTCAGCATTTTGCGGGCTTCCTGGTTGAATTCCGAAAGCACAGTGATCTTTGTGTAATCCTCCATGGCCTTCCCGTAATTCATGATTTCTTCGTATGATCTGGCCCTGGCAAAAAAAGCATCAGGGTTATCGGGATTAATGGAAATATATTTTGAGAAATCATTTATAGCATTTGTATGCTGGTTGAATTCCTGGTAGGCTTTGCCCCTGAAAAGGTAGAACTCCGGATTGTTGGGTTCAATAAGGATGTTCTTCGAAAGATCATTTATGGCGCTTGGATGATCAAGATTCTTCATGTAAACCCTGCTTCTCATCATGTAGGCTGCCGTATTCCTGTCATCATTCTTCAGGATCTCAGTGCATTGATCCATAGCCCCCTGTGCATCATTGATCCTTAACAGGAGTTCAGCAAGAGCCAGTCTTGGCTCAGGAAGCCTCTTATCCTTTGCGATTGACTTTTCAAATTCTTTTTTTGCGAAAACGTCGTTATTCAGCTTTGTATAAATGATCCCCCTGAAATAATAATTCATAGGGGTGTCCTTTATTATTATAGCAGTATCAGACACTCTGATTGCCATATCATATCTTTCGAGACCTATCAGAGTGATCACCTTCTCGGAATATATTCCTCCATTGCGTTTGTCAAGAGCTGAAGCTTTATTCAGGCGGTTCAGCGCCTCTTCGAAATTTCCCATTTTATTGCAAACTGCGCCAAGGCTTATAAGTGCATCCACACTTTTAGGATCGAAAACCAGAGCCTTTTCAAAGTCGGCTTTTGCTTCATTATATTTTATGAGCGATTCATATGCCCTTCCCCTGGCATAATAGTAGTCAGGGTTCGATGGCTCAAGACCAATTGCGTTTGTGTACTGTACAACGGCATCCTCATATTTAAAATTCTCAACAAATTCATTGCCTGCCTTGAAAAACTTCTTGCCATTCTGTCCATAAACGCAGACTGATAGAACTGCCATCATGGTCGTCAGAAAAAACATTCGCTTATTCATAACTTTTTTATTTATATAATCATCAAAATTAACAATATTTATTGTAAAAATCAACCTGAACGGATATCTGATTCTTTGTCATTAATAATCACCTCAAGGCTGCTCCGGCTGAATATCGAATGTGAGAGAACCTTCCCGCTTATTTCCGGAGCCTTTACACCTTTTCTGAAAGAATTCTTCCCGGTAAATACTTTTGCTTCGTCCCATTGTCCCTCGGAAATGAAATGATTCAGCACTACTGCTCCCCCTTCAATAAGGAGTGACTGAACATCTTTACTATGAAGATATTCAGTGATCTGGAAAGCAGAAGGTCTGAAATTGTCAAGTTTCACTATTTCTGCATTAGTTACATCCGTCTCTGTATTCTGAGTAAACACAATATTTGTGCCATTTGTCCTGAATACTGCAGCTTCTTTTTTTAGCATACCTGAACTGCTGAGGATTACTCTGACCGGATCATTGCCTGTCCAGAACCTTACATTTAACTGTGGATCATCGTACCTGATTGTTCCGGCACCGGCCAGTATTGACTGTTCAGCTGCCCTCCATATATGTACAAGAACTCTTTCAGGCTTGCCTGTTATCCACATTGGTTTCTGGTCAGGTTTTTTGTCTCTTTCGTAGTCAAGATATCCGTCAGCACTCTGAGCCCACTTCAGAATTATATAAGGTCTTTTTTTCTCATTGAATGTAAAGAACCGCCTGTTTATCCACCTGCACTCAGTCTCAAGAACTCCTGTAACCACTTCACATCCGGCATCTTTAAGTAAAGCAATTCCTTTACCGGCGACTTTTTCAGTTGTGTCAGCAGTTCCGATCACCACCTTTCTGATCCCATGGGATATTATTAATTCCACACAGGGAGGAGTCTTGCCGTGATGTGAACAAGGCTCAAGATTGACATACAAAACTGACGATTTCAGCAATCCCTTGTCACTGACTGAATTCAGTGCATTTACTTCAGCATGAGGTTCCCCGGCTTTTAAATGATATCCTTCCCCGATAATGATATCATCATGGACAATGACCGAGCCTACAAGCGGATTCGGATAGGTCCTGCCTTCCGCCTTTCCTGCCAGTTCAAGGCACCTTCTCATGAATTTTATGTCATTATTCCCGGCCATTTCCCTGAAAGTGCTAATTTTGATATATGGGCAGTAATATACGGACTATAAAGGATATAAAATCATACCTCGAAAAGGAACTTTCCGGAATTTACCCCCGGTCCGAAATATTTGCCCTGTCCAGCATTATTATTAAGACTGTTCTTAAGGCCTCCGGGTTGCATGTACTTACGATGCCGCAGGACCCTGTTACAAAAAAACAGGCTGAAAGGATAATCAGGATCTGCCGGGAACTTAAAACAGGAAAGCCGTTGCAATATATACTGGGAGAAACCAGCTTTTATAATTGTATGATCAAGGTTAATCCTGAAGTGCTGATTCCAAGGCCTGAAACCGAAGAACTCGTTGACCTGGTAATAAAGGAAAATAAGGATTTCAGAGGCACCATACTTGATGTCGGAACCGGATCTGGCTGCATTGCAGTCGCCCTTGCCGTAAACCTTCCCGGCACAAAAGTAACCGGCATAGATAATACCGAAGGAGCTGTAAGAATCTCGGAAGAGAACGCCAGCCTCAACAATGCCTCAGCATCTTTTCAAAAAAATGACATTTTCAACCCGGATCTTAAATCAATCGGAGATATCGCGATAATTGTAAGTAATCCGCCGTATATACGGGAATCTGAAAAGATACACGTGGCTATAAATGTCCTTGATTATGAGCCACATACAGCCCTCTTCGTGCCCGATTCAGATCCACTGATCTGTTACAGGGCAATACTTGAAATAGCTGAAATAATCCTTTTACCGGCAGGAAAGGTCTATTTTGAGATCAATGAGGCGATGGGAGAGCCCGTGGCTGAGCTTCTGAGGTCATCCGGTTATTCTGATGTTATTGTGGCAAAGGATATTAATGATAAAGACAGAATTGTTAAAGGGATAAAATACTGAAATGTCTGAAAGCGATCTCTGTAAAACCGCACTTTCAAGAGCGATGGTTCTCTGCTCTAAACATGAATATTGTATTGATGATATACTGACAAAGCTTCATTCCTGGGGTGTTAGCGATCCTGACAGTGAGAGGATAATTAATACGCTGGTTAAGGAAAAGTTCCTGGATGAAAAACGTTATTCTGAAATTTTTGTCAGGGAGAAGTTCAGGTTCAATAAATGGGGCAGGATCAAAATAACAGCTCAGCTTAAGTTAAAAAAAGTTCCTTCGGAAATAATTAAAAATGCTCTTGTATCTTTAGATGATGAACTGTATGTTCAGACACTTAAAGATCTTCTGAAGGAACACAGGAAACATATCAAAGCAAAAAACCAGTACGACCTGAAAGGCAAACTTCTCCGGTACGGACAGTCAAAAGGCTTTGAAAGCGGGATATTATATGATTTGCTCAATGATTTTGAATAACTTTATGATTTACTGAGTAAAATGATGTTTAAAACTTACAGCAATGGAGAATTTAATCCTAAAGCATAATAAACGGCCAATTGTCAGGATAATCATCCTGATTCTGGTTTTGCTGGTTTGTGTTTTTTTGTTCACCCTTGTCCTGAAACCGGTTGACAAGTGGGATATTATTGAAATAATACTTCTCTCTTTGTTGTATACTTCCGTGATGCTTTTTCTGACTGCCAAAAGCGGAATTGAATTGACTGACAACGGACTGAAAATTAAATGGTTTAACTGGTTGAAATGGAAAATTGTTCCGGATTCAGAAATTGAAAAGATCATACTCGGGAGGCTGTATGTATCGATTGCCAGAAAAGATAAAAAGCCGGTAAAGCTTATTCTTGAACCTCTTGAGAAAGCAGATAAAACCAGGCTCTATGAGTTTCTGATTGAATACTCAAAACTGAAAAACCTGTCTCTGGAAAGGCAGCTTAGCCTTTGATGCCTTGAAAGGAAGATCTATGGTTTTGTATATCCCAACGGATGATTCAGAAGGATATGCTGGGTATCTGACAGTTTAAGTAATTCCCTTATCTTATCAGCGCCGGGACAACTGGCCCTTGGGCGGGTTTTAAGGCCGGTACCTGCACAGAATAAAGAAATATTCTGTGATACGATCCCGCAGTTGATCCTGGCCCATCCAAGTCTATCAGCATCATCACCGTAACGATACCTGGAGATATCGGTAATTAAAACAAAGTTTAACGGAGCATCAGTAAGGCCGGGTAAATCTCGATGATCACCGCTTACTAATGGATTAAGGAAATGATTTTTTGCATCATATAAAAAAATACCATCCTCCGTGAATGCATAAATATCAATATCCTGCGCATTTGTGGAAGACGAGGCTGTCCTTTTGCCTTCAGCAGGACGGTTAACACCGTTAGCTGCCCACAGAAGATCAGAAAGATCCTCCAGGCTAAGCTGTTGTGAAGACCACTCACGCACCGAAGCCCTGACATCGAGAGCCTTCATTACAGGCAATCCCCTTTCCTTGTCGGGGTTAAGAAGTGTTATCGGTTTCAATTCCTGTGCCACTTACGGTGGGGATCAATAAAATTAAGAACAAAGAAATAAATAATTTTTTCATCTGAAGCAGCTTTTAAATTTACCTGCAAAATTAACAGTTTTATGTTAAAGTGATTTGAATCTGAGCCGCAGACTGTTGGTTACAACACTTACTGAGCTCAGGGCCATTGCTGCTCCGGCGATCATCGGATTAAGCAGGAAGCCCGTGAAGGGATATAACACCCCGGCAGCTATCGGAATTCCGATTACATTATAAATAAATGCCCAGAAAAGATTCTGTTTTATCGTTCTCACAGTTAGTTTTGAAAGCTTTATTGCCTGGGGGATTTTTCTCAGATCTGATGAAATAATGGTCATTTTGGCAACATCCATTGCAATATCGGATCCTTTTCCCATTGCAATACTTACGTCGGCCTGAGCAAGTGCCTGCGAATCGTTTATCCCGTCACCTGCCATGGCCACTATTTTCCCCTGTTGCTGAAGCTGCCTGATGAAATCATGCTTGACCTGCGGTAAAGCTTCAGCCACATAGCTGTCTATTCCGGCTTCTGAGGCAATTGATTTTGCCGCAGCCTCATTGTCGCCGGTCAGCATATGCACTTCAATGCCGAGGTCATGCAGATTTCTGATTGCCTCCACAGAAGACTCTTTTATCCTGTCAGCAACTGAAATAACTGCAAGAACCTGTTTATTATCTGAAAAAAATGAAACTGTATTTGCTTCACTCTGCCATTTATCAGCATATTGCTCCAGTTCGTTATCGATAGAAATTCTATTTTCAGCCAGTAGTCTTCTGTTGCCGATAAAATACTCCTCCTGACCGATTACTGCTTTAACTCCCATCCCGGTAATACTCTCAACATGCACTGAAGGAGAGTTGCCTTTTATTCCTGAATTCCCGAGATACCTTATAACAGGTTCTGCAAGTGGATGCTCGCTGCCTTTCTGAATTGAGAGAAGAATTCTGCTGCCTCTTTCAATATCAGTTATTTTGTTCCACACAATCCCTTTTACTACGGGTTCGCCCATTGTTATTGTACCTGTTTTATCCAGTACAACTGCATTTACCTTATGGGTAACCTCCAGACTTTCAGCATCCTTTATCAGGATACCGTTGTCGGCCCCTTTGCCTATGCCTACCATTATCGCAGTAGGGGTGGCAAGGCCAAGTGCACATGGACAAGCTATTATCAGAACTGTAACAATAGCCAGCAGGCTGTGTGTCAGTGCATTTTCAACACCGGAGAAAAACCAGACTATACCGCTTAAGAGGGCAATAGAAATAACAACAGGAACGAATATCCCGGCTATTTTGTCAACAAGATGCTGAACAGGAGCTTTGCTTCCCTGGGCTTCCCTTACCATTCTTATTATCTGTCCAAGGAGAGTGTCATCACCAGTTTTTTCAGCCATGAACCTGAAGCTTCCTTTCTGGTTTATCGTACCGGCAAATACTTTGGATCGCGTCGTTTTTTCAACAGCTAAAGGTTCCCCTGTTATCATGCTTTCATTAACAAATGAAGTGCCGGTGGTCAGAATACCGTCTACCGGGATCTTGTCACCAGGCCTTACCAGGAGGATGTCTCCCGGTACCACATCACCCACCGGGATCTCCTTTAATTCTCCGTCAGGCATTACTGCAGTGACACTCTTAACCTGGAGCCCTATCAGCTTTTTAAGAGCCGATGATGTATTGGCTTTCGCTTTCTCTTCAAGCATTTTGCCCAGAAGGATAAATGTGATAATCACTGCAGAAGCTTCAAAATATACATGGCCCTGTATGCCTCCCTTTTCAAAAAGATGAGGGAAGAAAGTAACAATTGTGCTGTAAATGAATGCGATACCTGTGCTGAGCGAAACCAGGGTATCCATGTTTGCTGAACGGTGTTTCAGCTGCTTTATGGCCCCTGCAGGAAATTGCCTTCCGAACCAGAAAACAACCGGAATTGCCAGAAGCATCATTATATAGTTCGCATAGGGGATATGCATAAGGAACATTGAGATTATGACCAGCGGAATGCTCAGGGCGGCAGAGCCAAGAGTATTTATCCGAATCCTTTTCAGGTACTTCTGCTGTGCTTCCTCTTTAAGCTCCTGACTGTTTACCTCATCTATGATAATATCGTAGCCTAATGACCTGACAGCCTTCCTTATATCAGACGGATTTGTTTCTTCAGGTATGAACTCCACTTTCATGGAGTTATCGGCAAAATTCACCGAACCATCGACTACTCCGGGCACACTTTTTATAAAGGTGTCAATGCGTACAGCGCAGTTGGCACAGGACATTCCGGTAACCGGGTAAGTCTTTGATATTATGATCCTGTTTGACATGATCTAATAACAATTAAAGACAAGAAA
>Ga0307378_10001855_pt1 | contig 33430 bp, 32 predicted proteins | sample UN1MG_FD_202238 | JGI IMG/M metagenome (GOLD analysis project Ga0307378, IMG submission 202238) | Soil microbial communities from Risofladan, Vaasa, Finland - UN-1 | ecosystem: Environmental > Terrestrial > Soil > Coastal area > Acid sulfate soil | place: Finland: Risofladan, Vaasa | collected... | reverse complement strand
CAAGCCGAGAAGATCGCCGAATCCGCACGAGAAGCAGTAGTGGAGTTTGCAACTCAAAGGGAAATGGCTGAAAAAGTTGCAACCGAAGAAAACGCTCTGAGGAACATCGAAGAGCTATCGGATTTGGGTGCAATCAAAGGGGTTCATGGACGCCTCAAACACCTGATCAAAGTAGAAAAGGGATATAACCAAGCCGTAGAAGCAACTGCAGCCGGATGGCTTGACGCCATTGTTGTTCAGAACTTTGACGCGGCATTCATGTGTGCTGAAACTCTGAAACGCATGAAATTGGGTAGAATCAAAATAATTCCCCTTGAAGAAATGTCCAAAATCAATTCCATCAGCACCCCGATGATCAGGGGAATTAACGGCACAGCCTCCAATTTCGTCACGTGCTCCAAAAAGTTCGAGCCAGCTGTAAGCTTTGTCTTCGGAGACACCCTTGTAACAAACGATGAAAAAACTGCCTTTGCGGCTTCCCGAAACGGCCACAGAACAGTCACCGTTAATGGGGACCTTTACGAGGCTCAGGGTGGCTTCGAAAGTGGTTATTACCGAGCCCCGGTTGACTATTCTTCGATTATTCCTAGCGAGTCAGCTGTAAAGAGTCTTGACGAAGCGGTGGGGGCTCTTAAGCGGCATTTATCAAAGAGGGAGAGCGACATAAGCGGTTTCAAAGAAGAGATTGAAGGAATAAGGGTAGAAATCGCCAGCTTAGCTGAAACTATTGCGACTCTGGGAGGAGAGATTGGAAGGGTACGCCAAAACGTTAAGCTTACAAGACAGAATGTCAAACGCATCGAGAAGCATTTAACGAGAATCAACGAAAAAAGAGAAGAAGAAAAGACGAAATTAGGGGTTCTGAGATCACAGCGTAACGAGCTTACAAAAGAGATGGATAATCTCCGTGAGGCATTAGCGGAATTACGTCTGAAAACTGATCCATCTAGGATTCAGGAGATGGAGATTCAACGAGAAAAGTTAGGGGAAGAGATCATGGAGTCTCGTCAAAACATGGGCAGCATAGAAACTAACTTTGCAACTCTCGAATCCAAGTTTGGAAATGTCCTCAAAATAGGCGCGGACAACATTAGAATCCAGCTACGAAAACTGAAAAGTCAGATTGAAACTGTTGAAAATGAGGTTGAAGTAGCCACCAAAGAAAAAGAGGTTCTGGAAAAGGAGCTTCTTGAACTAGAAAATTCCAAAGAAGGGTTGTCTCGAACTGTTTTGAACGCAAAACAAGAATCCCAAAAATTCACGGTTCAGATTGACGACATTGACAAGAGGCTACGTCAGTTGGATTCCGTGTATGAACGTTCAGACAGGCTCTATAACGAACTGCAATTCAGCCTCCAAACAAACCAAATGAAACTGGAACAGCACTCTCAACGATTGGCTGAACTGGGCTATGATGAGCCCTTGCCGATTTCGCAGGAACAGATAGAGACGGCTGAAACATCCCTCAGACTGTTACGTCTTGAGCTGAGTCGACTCGGCGCCGTGAATCAGCTGTCTCTAGACCACTACTCGGAGCAAGCTTCAAGATATAAGGAACTGTCCATGCGCATGAACGAACTTGAGAAAGAAAAACAAGCCATCCTCGCGTTCATGGACGAGATTGAAAAGAAAAAGCGTGCCGTCTTCATGGAAGCTTTCGAAAAGATCGATAGCAGCTTTAGAAGATATTTCTCAAAGCTAACAGGCGGCGGAGAAGCTACTCTGGTACTTGAGAATCCTGAAGACCCCTTCGCTGGAGGAATGGATATGAATGTTCAGTTTCGAAATAAAGCATCTATCCTCGTAAGCGGAGCCAGCAGCGGAGAAAGATCCGTGTCTGCGGTTGCATTCATTTTTGCTCTTCAGGACTTCATGCCAACCGCATTCTACGTGTTCGACGAAATCGACGCACATCTTGACCCATTCCACGTATCCAGATTGGGAGACCTCCTTTCTGAAGAGTCCATGAAGTCCCAGTTCGTGGTTATCACTTTGAAGCCAGAGATGGTCAGCAAAGCCAAGAAAGTGTGGGGAATCTACGAACGCAGCGGATATTCTCATGTGGTATCAGCTAAAATAAAGGAGGCAGCATGATGCCCAAAACTATGGAAAAACCGTTCTATTTCCAGCCTCCCTTGAGTATACTCTTTGAGATTCACAGATTAGAGAAGATAATGCCTTGGGAAGTCAACATTTCGTATCTGCTAGCCACCTTCTTGGAGGAGATGGAGCAGCACGGAGAAGTAGACTTTAGAGCCTCAGGCGTGGCGTTAGGGTCATCCAGCACAATTTACCTGATGAAAACCAAACTCTTGCTAAAACTTGAGGACCCTCCCCCGCCAACAAAAACAGCGCCAGATTTTGTTCCTCCACCCATATTTCTTCCCCTTCGTTACGAGTTATCTTCAACTACTCTAGAGAACTTGCTGACTGTATTAGATGAGGTACTAAAAGGCGAGAGCATACGCCCTCCAAAAATGCCAGAACCAATCTTACCTGTCCCAGAAATCATTCCGCCAATTGACATGTATTTGCTGCAAATCGAAGATCACATGAATACCCTTTACGATCAGCTCTACCAACTCGTAGGCACAGGGGAACTGATAGCATTCTCCAAGCTTGTTGCTGGATTAGAAAACATTGAAGCAATCAAAACATTCATAATTCTCTTGTTTCTTGCCCAAAGAGGAAAGATAGGGTTGTGGCAAGAGGAAGAGATAGAAGAACTTTACATAACAGTCATAGGTGACCCTGCTTTTGACGGAAAACGAACAGAGATCATCTGAAGAACTTAAACAAAAGTTCACTCAGCAATTAGCTTTACTGGAGGCAGGGCTCTACGTGGCAGGTCGCCCCCTTGATTTAAAGACCTTGGCAGGTATAACAGAGACCCGTTCTAAAAAAAAGGTGAGGAAACTCGCAAAAACTTTGGTCGAGAATTACAAGAACCGTGACACATCCCTTGAGATTCTTGAACTTGAAGGGGAACGGTTCGTTATGCAACTAAAAGCTGAGTACACGGGTAACGTTAGAAAATTAGCTACGAGACCACTGCTTTCTGGAGGTCCACTAAAAACATTATCTTATATTGCATTTAGGCAGCCGATTTCTCAGCTCCAAGTCATAGATGTGAGAGGACACCACGCCTATGGTCACCTTAGAGAACTAGAAGAAATGGAACTGATCCTCCGCGAAGGGGTTGGAAGAAAAAGGATAATAAAAACAACACAGTTTTTCGCCGACTTCTTCGGTTTAAGCCACGACCTACGAGCCATGAAACGCCAGCTTAAAACCGTATTCCAAGATTTAGAAAAACCCGAAACAGAAACGAGCCCAGAAAAATAGTTTGCGAAGATAAGCTTATATGTCAAGTTTTGCTAGTTCATCGAGACCTATGAGATGATGTAACCTTGTCAGTATGGCACGGAGATCAACATAAACGCAAAGATTCTGGCGGAAGGAAAATAGTTAACCGAAAGAAAAGAAGATATGAAAAAGGCTTCTTCCCAGCGGAAACTTTGCTAGGCAAAACTAAGAGCAAAATCATTCGGAAGCATGGAGGTAACGAAAAGATTCGACTACTAGCAGTGAACCAAGCAAACATCTCCGACGCTTCTGGAAAAAGTTCAAAAGTAGAGATACTTCGCGTAATAAAGAACCCAGCCAACGTGGACTACGACAGACGAGGCGTAATCACAAAAGGAACAATGATCGCAACACCCTTAGGAAATGCACGCGTAACATCCCGCCCTGGACAAGACGGCATTGTAAATGCGATTCTTGTAGCCAAAAAGGGCGAATGACAAACTTTCTATTTGCGTAAGTCAGAAAGTTCTTTCGCAATATCCTTCACAGTTTTACCTTTCGATTCTTTTTTAGGAATAATAAGCAGCCCAGTTCTTCGCCATGGAGAACTTGGATGTGCAGCGTCAGCTACAATCTCAGGTTGCAGACCCAACCTTTTTGCTGCTACTTGAAGCTCCTCCAGTTTTGGCGCGGATACGGCGAGTTTTTTTGGAACTCTCCGTCCATCAGTTCTGCTCTTGCTTGCGTCAAAGTAAACTGACCACAGAAAAATCTTGTTTTGTTTCCGCATTTCGATCTGGTTTGCTATCGGTTTAGAGCGTTTTATTAGTTGCGGTAGTTATTCGCAGTTTATGGGAATTTTGGGTCAGATGGACAAAAACAAAAAATTCCAGAGAAACCAGAGGGCTTTTCCGCCCAAAACGCATTCAAATCAATAATTCATAATAACAAAGTTAAATTAAAATGCCATTATTTAGCATAAAAAATTTCAAAAAATAGAATCGATGCAGCAAAGTGGAAAATATATTCAGAAACGTTTAAATAAAGCGGTCCGTGTGAAACATAGGTTTTGTGAGGGGAAAAGGGATTTTGCATAGAATCGGCCACGTCCTTCACGTAAGTATTACTAAAAACATTATTCTTAAGGCGGAAAACATTCCCCGCATCGGCGATAAAGTGACGAACGAAAAACTCAAACCCGTGGGAACGGTTTTTGATGTTTTCGGTCCCACATCCGCCCCATATGTGGCTGTGAAACCACACATCCAGAGCCCAGAGCAGCTTGTTAACCAGATTCTTTACGTAGTCCCCTCTGAAGCTGGAAGAATAAAGAGGAAGAAAAGATGACCGAAGAAAAACTCCCACAACCCCCGAGTATTCGAAGGTGCCCGGAATGTGGAAGCAATCGCCTCATGCGAGACTACGAATGTGCTGAGATAGTCTGCATGGGCTGTGGTTTCGTCGTCGCCGCCAAACTCGCAGATCAAGGGCCAGAGTGGCGGGCCTTTGACGATGAGCAGCGCGCTAAACGTGCCAGAGCCGGTGCTCCCCTTACATTTACAATTCATGATAAGGGCCTCTCAACCATGATCGACTGGCACGATCGAGACGTTTACGGTAAGAGGCTTTCTCCTGGCCAGAAGGCACAGATTTATAGGCTGAGGAAGTGGCAACGACGCATTAGGGTCTCCGACGCCACAGAGCGGAACCTTGCCTTTGCCCTTTCTGAGATATCCAAGATAGCGAACAATCTCAATTTGCCCAAAAATATTCTCGAAACTGCTTCGGTTATATATCGTAAAGCGGTTAAGGAGCGCCTCATCAGGGGAAGGTCTATTCAGGGCGTAACTGCCGCCGCTATTTACGTGGCTTGTCGACAGTGTGGAGTGGCTCGAACGCTAGACGAGATCGCTCAGGCATCTACTGTAAACAAAAAAGAGGTTGGGCGAAGCTACCGGTTTCTAATAAAGGAACTTAACTATTTCATTCCACCACTAAAGCCTAGCCAGTATATAACCAAGTTTTCTAACCAGCTAACAATGCAGGGAAAAGTTGAGGAAATTGCCCACAAGATCCTTGCTACAGCCAAAGAACTTAGGCTCACGTCAGGAAGGGGCCCGACAGGCATAGCCGCGGCAGCCAGCTACATCGCGTCGGTTTTGACTGGAGAAAGAAAAACTCAGAGAGAGATCGCGGAGATTGCTCAGGTGACAGAGGTAACCATAAGGAACCGCTATAAAGAACTAGTTGAACGTCTACAGTTTATCATCTATCTCTGATATTCTACTATTTTCGTTTGAATAGCCAACGGGATTGGCGGAGCCACTGCAAAAACGGGAGGTTTTACTGTCAGATAGGATAGTTTCCGCAAATTTTGCAGAAGCCAATTTTTGTTTTAACGTATCCTTTGCATTTTGGGCACTGCCTTCCAGAAGTATCATTGTAGACTTCGGATGGTCTTCCGAAGCGTTTCCTGAAGATTTCGTAGTAGAATAGCTGTTCCTTGGATGTGAGTATTACGTCATCCTTGTCAAGGTAAAGTTTCTTTTTCTCTTCGAAGTACCCGGTGCTTATCTCATTGTCAAAGTAATCAGGCAAAACCCATGTTCCTGTCCCTTGCTCGAGGGGCGCTTTTGACCGCCAAACTACTTCTTCTGGAATCAGCTCTGCATACGCTTTACGAAGCAGCCATTTACCATATTGTACGCCGTTTTCAACATTTAATTTTAACTTAACTGGAAGCTTCTTCGCGTAATCCATAAACAACGGATCAAGATATGGAGGTTTTACTGTTACGCCAACAGAATTGCCCATCGGTATTGAAGAGAAAGCCATTTCGCCCCACATAACCGAGAGCGCTTTTGTAAACTCGGTTTCGGATAAGTGGAATTGCCAAGGATAACCGAAAAGCTCGTCTAAAGCATCGCCAGTTAGAACGCTTTTGATGCCTTCCTTTTTTGCTACAGTTAATCCTATATATGCTGGAACGGTGTTTCGGATGTCCATGGGATCAAAAGTTTTTAAGACATCTACAACTTTTTTTGTAGCGCTAACTGCTTCTTCGACATCAAACACGTAGAATTCGTGATTCAGGTTAAGAAACTCAACCATTTTTTTAACGTATTCGGTGTCTCTAGGTTTTCCTTGTTTGAAAGAAACAGTTATTGCCTTAATGTCTGGGTCATATTTTACTGCTTCATAGGCGATTATGCTTGTGTCAGTTCCAGCTGAAAACAAAATTCCTTCAGCCATATTCTTTTGAACAACTTTGTTGACTAAAGCACGAGCCTCAGGCAATAGTTTAGCTAAGTCTAGTTCAGGGTGTTTCATTTTATTTCCTCGCAATAGATTTTGTTACAACGAATTCTTATTGGGCATCATCCGTTTCTGGACTCCAGAACAATAGATTAATTCTATTCTCATTCAAGTTGACGCCTATCATGTGAGGTGCCCCGCAATTCTCGCAGGTTAACATAACAAGTTCTGGCGTAATTCTATTAACTTTAAAAATAGTACTCTTGCACGTCATGCATTTTGTTTCGTTTTTCATGGATTTCTTTACGAGCCTGCTGCTTTTCAAACAACATTCAGTAGTCATTATAAGTCCCCAAGTTGTTTAACTCAAACTTTTCCTCAGGCGTGGGTGAAGTACCAAGGTTCATTGATCTCCATTCTAGTATAGACTGGTTTCATTTCTTGTTTGCCTTTGTGTTTTTCAGTATCTTCTGGTTTCACCCATCTTCACTACCATTCAATTAAAGAAAATAAGATTAGAAACTCGTATATAAAAATTGTGGAAAAATGAACACGTATTCTATAAAAAGAACAAATTCTGAACATATTAAGGTGGAAGACCGACCACTTAACAGAAACCACAACTCAACAAAACAACATACAGAACACTAAAAAAACTTTTTTAACACATAGCCTCAACTCATATTGAGGTTTACAGTTGTCAGTTTGCCCCAGATGTGGAACCGTGGTAACTAACCCAACCAAAACGTGGTCTATGGTTGGCAGACCCAGCAGAACTGGTGAACGGTTCAAGCTTACGTTGGGGCTATTCATGTGTCCTGAATGTGAAAGAGGATTTCGGAAGGTTTTGGGAAAAGAGAAAGAGGGGGCAACTCTTAAAGGCGCGGTTGAGGAGATTAAGGGAATTGAGAGGGGGCTTGTGCAGACGTTGGGGGATTTAAAGGAAAAAATAGAGAAACTGAAAAGCGAGAGAGCCGAACTTCTGGAGGAAATAGAGGAACTCAAGAGATCAGGAGAAACAAAAGCCAGCACTCTGGAGGGAGAGATAGCCGCGCTTCGAGAAGAAGTAGAATCTCTAAAGAAAATGCTAGGCGACAGCGAATAACAACATCACAAAGAAATCCAGCCGGTCGTGCATGGAACCGCTTTTATCAACTAAACAGTTTTGAAGTCATGCAAAAATAGGCCATTTTGCTCGTGTTAAAGAGAGTATGAAATAATGATGCCTTAGAAAAGGTAGAAGACACAAATCGCGACGAAGATTGATTCGAGCTATGAACTCTTTTTGCGGCGCGAATCAAGCAGTAGACGCTTTTTTATTAGGTCCTTAACTTCTTCATGGAACTGCTGATCATTTTCCAGTTTCAGGAATTCGTTGTTGAATCCTTCGAATCCTGTTGGAATTTCCAACCTTATTGTAATGAAGGGCTTTCCCATAGCCATCTCAAATTTTCTCTTAGCCTCTTCATAGTCTGATTCTGGTTTTATGTCTCTAGATTCGATCCATTTTTTAACCAAATTGTTCACGTCCATAAATTGAATCTTACAACTAGATAAAAGCTTGCGAAGCCCAACTGAATAAGAGATGTAATTATACCCACTTTTGTGAACTCAGCGAAACTCAGAGAGATTCCCTCGCGTTTGAGGGCTCCTATCCCCATCATGATTACAGCACCACTCAGAGGGGTAGTGGCTCCTCCCAGATTCGTTCCGAGGACCAACGCTGACCACACGGCTGCTGAGCCCAATCCGGAAACTCCGTTGATTATCGGGGAAAAAGTTAAGGCAATTGCAATGTTACTTACCGCGGTGCTTGCAAGACCGCTAAACCACAGAGTCGACAAGGTTGCCCCTAATTGGGTTTGTCCGACCGATTGGAAAAGTTGTGTGGATATGTCGGATAAGATTCCTGTGCGTCCTAGACCGCCAACCAAGAACATGAAGCCTGCGATGAAGAATATTGTCTCCCAGTCTAGTTTTTTGAAAATTTCTGCGGGGTCCGAACCGCTCAGGGCCAAGGCAAGTATAGCGCATCCCAAGGCCACAGCTTCGGGTCCAACCCCAAGGTTTTCCAACGTCAAAAAGAGCCCTACCATAAGAATGAGGATTAGGATGGAACGGTAGAAGAGTTTCTTGTCTTCCACGCTCTCCCAAGGATTATATTCTGGCAGTTTTCTTTTCTCTCCGAGTCTTGATTTGAAGAGCATATACAAAACAAAGATAGTTATCGCCCAGAGGCAAACTTCACAAATGGCTAGGTATCCAATGAAGTTCGTAAAGCTCATACCCGCTTGAACACCGATTATCATGTTAGATACTGAGCCGATTAGAGTACTTGTTCCCCCCAGATTAATCATTATCATGGCAGAAATGAAGTAAGGCACTGGATCGTAACGTAACAGCCTGGTTATGGTTGCCATTGCGGCGGCTATAAGCAGCATCGCAGTTGGGTCGCTGAGAAACATTGAAACAATGGCAGATGTCACGCAGATAGAAACAAAAAGTATACGGGGATTTCCACCTGAAACTTTTACGGCATACAAGGCTCCGAAACGAAAGAGTCCACTCTTCTCAGCCACTTCCACCACAATCATGACGCCTAGCAGCAATCCGAGTAGCCGAATGTCGATGAACCCAAAAGCTTCCTTGTATTCGAACACGCCGTAGAGGAGACCGAACCAAGCTGCAAGCAAAGCTCCGATCATTGCAGCGACTGACATTGGAACGATTTTGGTAGCTGAAAGGAGGATGGTTAGCAGGTAGACGAGGATGAAGATTATTTGAACGTCGTCCATTTTACTCCCTGTTTTTCTTTCGGTCAGTCATTTTGGCGAGACTATCTGCCATTGATTCGGCTTTTCGTTCGACTATTCGATAGAGGATTCGCCCAATGTCATAGATTAGGATGAGGATTATTCCAAGGGCAATATAGGTGGTAGCCACTGACAATGGCTCTCTGATACTCTTCTCTAGAGTGTTTATGAGAGGGTAAAGAGCGGTTGTCACCAGAATGATAACGATAATGTATATTGTGTCTCTTGCAGCTCTCCTCGGAGACCTCTCTTCCTTTATCCCCAACCGTTTTACAAAGATGTCCGTCAAAATGTCGCTCAACACCAAACCATCAGCTAATGCCCGTATCAAAAAAATGGCTGTGAAGATCAACGCGATAGTTCCCACTAGCGTGCCGGCGTTAAGGTTGATGCCGGGAAGGATTATGTCTCCCATCAATGGCGGGACAATAGTGTTTATCAAATAGAAAATAATTGCCATTACCAGACTCATCGTTAACCGAGGAAATCTTTGCCGAAACTCTTCACCAATAGGCTTCCCCAATCGTCTATCTCCTAAGAACTTCGCTGTATGTTTAATGCTCCATAAATATTAACACTACGGATATTATCAAACGAATAACCAAAAGCCCTCAACAAAAACCATTAAAAACTGAATATAAAGTGCACACAGCTCATTGTAAGCAAAAATCTTTCAAGAATCTTCAACAAAAACGAGAACAATTCATGAGACACCAAAGAACATGCACAAGAACAGCGGGGAAGAGGACACTAACTTTCAGTTTTTTCCAACAAAACGAGCATAAAATTTACGAGACAATAGCAGGTTCAGACATGCTTCAAGAACGTCATCTCTTACATTAGTTTAAGACTTGAAAGAAAAACTGCGTGATTAATTGCAGTCAGTGCTGAAATTTTTCATTGGAAAACTTGGCGGTTTTAGTTAAAAAATGAAGTTTGATGGAACCGCTTTTGCATAGTTTGGTGAAACTTTTTGTTGCCAGAATCTCGCAGAAATGACTTTTGGGTAGTTTCAGTGGTGCTAAAGCTTTTGTGCTAGAACAGACTAACACTCCTTCTAATATCTATCAGAAAAACGGGGTTCACCGTGGAAACAGAAGAATTGAAGAGAATGGCTGCTGTGCTGCAAGAGTTAGGGCTAAGTTACACAGAGACTCTTGAAGTCATACAAGAAATGTCTAAAGACGTAAACAAAGCCAAAAAGTTATGGAGAGACGGACACAAGTGTAAGCTCATCAAAATCGCGTTAACGCTGATAACGTTTCCGGAACCCACTCCTATAAGCGAAACTGTGGGCGCCGCAATCCTAGTGGCGGGGCTGATTCAGAACAGAGTTAAAAAGTCAACGTTGCATGTGGAAGATGTTTACAAAACGTTCCAAAACGTGAACAATGACATACTGAAAATCAGGCAATTTAGAACCTAACAACTTTTGATTTGTTTTAAACAAGAGGATACATTCAGGAATGGGGCTTTTTGTCTGGAACCAATTCCTTTAGCTTTTCTTCTGGCGCGCCCAGACAGTAAAGGATTCCAGCAAGGTTGCTCTTGGTTATGACGCCAGAAGCCACTTTCTGAAGAACAGCCTTAGGATAGAGGGCAATCCCTAACCCAGAATTTTGGAGCATAAACCTGTCGTTTGCACCATCACCCACCGCAACCACCTGCTCCATCAACAGATTCTCTTTCTCAGCTATCTCCCGCATCAACTCAGCCTTCCGCTCAGCATCAATTATCGGCTCCACAACCTCGCCAGTCAGCTTCCCATCTACAATAACAAGCTTGTTGGCGTAAACATAGTCGATTCCAAGTTTTTCCTTGATCTTTTCAACAAACTGGGTGAAACCACCAGAAATAAGCGCTATTTTATAACCGAGAGCTTTGAGAGCGGTTATCAGTTCCTCAGCGCCCGGGGTTACATCCAAGTTTTCAACTATAGAATTGAGGACTTCCACATTTAAGCCCTTCAGGAGCTGAACTCTTTCCTTGAGGGCCTGCTTGAATTCGATTTCTCCGTTCATGGCTCTTGAGGTGATTTCGCTGACTTTTCCGCCGACTCCAGCAGCCTTCGCCAACTCATCGATCATCTCAGCATCAATTAGTGTGCCGTCCACATCGAAGACAATCAGCCGTTTTGGTCTCCGGAAAACAGTGTCCTTCTGAAAGACGACATCCTGCCCAACCAGTTTACATTCTTTGCTCAAGGCTTCTTTGAAGTCTTCGATGGAAATTGTGAGGTCGTTGATGTCGATGAGTATCTCCATTGCATTCAATTCGCCATAGGCAATCATCCGTATCCGCTCAATGTTCACTTTGTTCTGAGAAAGGAAACGTGAAATCTTTGCCACTATGCCTGATCTGTCCTTTCCAAGGGTTGTTAAGAGCACAAGTTTTTTGCCGCTCTTTCGTCGCCCAGATGGGAGAGGCTCTATGTTAACGTCCAAGCCTATCTTCTTTCCCATGTCCATAAGCTGACTTCTAAGGCTCTCCAGAGATACTGGCATGGCGCGACAGTCAACTATCATGAAGATGGCGAATAGTCCCCGCATGCTGAAGGCTTCGATGTCAACAATGTTCCCTTTTGTATTGGCGATCAACTCGGTTATCTCGGTGGTTAAACCCGGTTTGTCTTTTCCGGTTGCCGTAATCACTACGAAAGGCTTAGACATGCTAACGTTTCCCCTCAGAAGAAAGGTCTTTTCGAATCAACGAATAGTCTCGCTCTTCAGTTAATAAATATAGCTTTTGGCGACATCATCAGCTTTTTCTACAGGATAAAAAGGTGATTCTAACTGATCATATGACGATTTGAAACAGCATGTATGTTACCATCAGGAGTATGCCGCCGATTTTGGAGATTCCGCCTCTGGTGAGAAAACGCCAGAAGATTACAGTGGTTATCAGAAGGAATGGAAGAAGTTCTGTGAAGATTGTCATGTCAACTGCAAAGGGAGAGACTAGAAGTACTAAACCCAAAACAAGAGTAAGATTTGTGAGATTAGAGCCAATGATTCCTCCGATTGCCAAGTGAACGCGTCCTCGTCGAACAGCTGTAAAAGTGGAAGTAAATTCGGGAAGGGATGTGCCTATAGCAACCACTTTGGCTCCAAGCAGGATTGGCGGAGCACCCAAAAGGGATGCAATATTTACGCCAGACGAAACAACTAGGCGAGCAGCTACAATAACAGCCACTAAAGCAAGCAACAAGACAATAATAACCTTTGTTTTGCCGCCCCGTTCAGGAGACACTTCAGACCCGTTGGATTCAACAGCAGGCATCCTCTTTTTTGCCATAAAATAGGTGTTCGCCACAAAAGTTGCCAACAGAAGAATCCCAACTACGGGACTCGCCACGTTAAATATTACAAGAAGAAGAGGAATCAAAGAAGTAATGAATAGAATGTCTGTGAGGTCAGTCAAAAGGGTTGTGCAGCATGTTTTGAGGTAACCAAGAATTCCTAATACGCCTAAAACTGCCCCGATGTTGAAGACGTTTGAGCCAAGAATGTCGCCTATGCTTATTCCAGGCTCCCCTTGAAGAACAGCGAAGAGGGCTACAATTATTTCGGGCACCGAAGTTAATGTAGCGAGAAGGATGAACCCTGCAGACATCTCGCTTAAGCCGGTCAACTCAATAATTTTCTCTATGGCTTTTATGGTGTAGTGACTAGAAAAAGCCAAAATAACCAACGATGCAACAAGAATTAGAAGCTGGACTATAAGCTCGTCAAGCATCAGATTAAACCTAAATTAATCTGTAAACTGGAGTTACATATGTTTTGCCAATGAAGACCAACACCATTAAAGAACATGAATAACCACCAAAAACTGTTAAGATTTAAATGGTGTCTTTAAGTATTTACGTAATCAAAAATTTCACGAGAACTCTGTATGTCGATGATTACTGAAATTCCACATCTACGTCTTGAAGCGTTTGGTAATGGATTATTATATCAAGTAGGATTATGGATAGTAACTTGTTTCCCATACAGCGTGGAGGCGAAACAAACATGGTCATGGAACTCTTAGCTGAATCACTGAAGTTAACGGCGCTTGCAGCGTCGGCTATAGCAGGAATACTAGTTATTCTCATATGGAAAAAGAATCGGACAACAAAAGTAACTTACATAAAATATGTTATTCAAGTAGCATCCTTGGCTGCAATATTTATCTTATTTACCTATCCCGTAAAACCACTTCTCATAGTAGCCTTTATTCTGATAATGCCCATAATTTTAGGTCGATTCTTTTGCGGCTGGATTTGCCCATTCGCCCTATACATGGACATGCTTACCCTAATCAGAAAGGCACTCAAAATACGCCACAGAAACATTCCCGATAAACTCAACAAGTTCCTACATAATTTCAGATATGCCTTGTTAATCTTCTTACTAAGTTTAGCAGCTATTCTGAGTTTAATAGAATCCCCCTCAACATCAACCATTCTCACTCTAAAGGCATTACTTTTAGCAGGTCCTTTCGAACATCTAGGAATCTTGCTTGGTCCAGTGGTACCCATTATTGTACCCTGGAAGGGTCCACTAGAAATTGGCGGGTTGTATTTTAGTTTCCCCTACGTTCAAGATGTAATAAAATACTCTGGCGAAAATTTTGCTACAACATTTGCATTAATTTTCTTGGCATTGGTAGTTGTAGGTCCATTCTTCATAAGATGTGCTTGGTGCCGCTTCTGTCCAACAGGGGCATCGATTGCTGTTATCAACAGGTTCAAGGGTTTCAAGTGGGCTCCTGTGCTTCATCTTAACAAGAACGAAACAAAATGTACAAAATGTGGAATTTGTAAAAGAGTTTGTCCAGCGCAGGTCACTGAAGTGTACGAGCAGAAGGGAGGAAAAATAATGACTTCAATGTGTATGCTATGTTTCCGGTGCGTTGAAATGTGTCCTTACGAAGATTGCTTGCAAGTGAACTTGGGTAAAAAAACCGTTTTCAAGTCTCGAAACTGGCTGGAACCGTCAGAAGTTGATTGAGAAAGCAATAGAACTTAAGCGAGATTTTAATAGCGAAACGTTGAATTATGTATTTTGTATAAAGAATGGTGAATTACCGTTCCTGCGAGTGGGATCATCTTGGGTTCACGATTAAGTAAACTAAAAATATTTTTAATGGCTGATTTGTTACTGCTAGTTTTTGTAATTCCCGGTTACCTTTATGTCGATTCACAGATTCCAAAACCTGCCACGTTTCAAGTGACAGATTTGGTTCTTGATTCTGATTGGGTACAAGTTGGGGAACCTGTACAAATATCGGTTGACGTAACCAACATTGGAAAAAACAGCGGTAACTATACAGTAACCCTAATAATAGATGATATTCCGATAACAACAAAAACGGTTCAGCTTTCTGGGGGAGAAACTACAACGGTCACATTCTCAGCCACAGAACAGACAGAAGGCACCCACACAATAACAATAGACAGCCTAACCGGATCATTCAAAGTCACTTCGGAAGCGCCAACCAAAAAGGCTGAACTACGATTAACTAATCTGGTAACCAGCCGAGATGAAGCTGGAATTGGAGAGCCTATAACGGTTTCAGTTACAGCAACCAACATTGGAAACGAGGCAGGCGAATTCTCGCTGGAACTTTTCATAAACAACCAGAAAAGAGAAACAAAAAGCATCCAGTTGGAGGGCGGCAAAATCACATCTGTACGGTTTGAAATTGTTGAAAATACTGAAGGCGACTATGTGGTTAAGGTTGGGACTTTGACCACCTCCTTTAAAATTACTTCTGAGGCTCAATCAGTTAAACCCGCAGAGTTCCAAGTAACCGATTTAACGATTAACCCCTCCACGGTCCTAGCTGGCGAAGTTGTGAAAATTTCGGTTAAGGTAACTAATGTTGGAGAAGCTACGGGCAGCTATACAGTGACCCTCCAAATTGACGGAGCCGTAAGAGACGGCAGAGATGTTACGTTGGCTGGCCAAGCATTTGAAGTTGTAGAATTTGAAGTCTCCGAGACAAGTCCGGCCAAATACACCGTTGAGATAGCCAACAGGCAAGGATTATTTATTGTTAAAAATTTGGCTCCTGCGTCACCAAACACAGAATTGCACGGAATGGCTGTAAGCCCATATGAAGTTTGGGGCGGGAAACCAGTTACAATCAGAGCTAAAGCCGACAATCTCGCCAATGAACAAAGTACACTTCATGTAAGACTTTTTATAAAAAATTCAGATGGAGAAGTAATTGAAACAACTACAAAAACATACTCATTGCAGGCAGGTGCAATAGATGTGCCAATTGAGTACTCAGTTACAGCCAGGGATGGACCTACAGATTTAAAGGTAAAAGGCTACAGGGTTGAGTTGGTGAACGTGGGCAATCAAACCAACACTTTAGTTGGATATTTCCAAGTCGCTCCTGACGACTACCACACACTCTCGGTTAACCGGGCTGGTGGCGGTGCCACACCAATGATATTCACGCTCGATGGAGTAACATATGAAACACCATACACGAAACTGTTACCAGTTAAAGAATACAGCATCAGTACAGACAAAATCGTTGAACTGCAACATGGCGTAGTAGAGTTTTCACACTGGTACGATGGCGTAACAAGTGAATCGAGAACATTCACATTGGACAAGCACACATCAATGCTTGCACACTATATCGTGATTAGCGGATATGCATCCTGCCCTTCACTGTACACTTGGAACGGAACCAACTATTTCTACATCACTGAAGTCTCAAACGCTGGCTGGCTAGGATATATAGATTACATCAACCAAGACGGTGACATAATATTTGGCGGAGGTAACCCATGGGACCACGTCAAATTGGACCCAAGCCAATTACAAACAATAACTGATACCGATAACGGTTATGACTATTACGATATTGTCCTCTTTCAACAATGGGATGAAATCTTTTACACAGACACAGCTTACCTAGTGGTTGTTGACCACCCCAATGACACCGACGTTTACTCAACCATGATAAATTACGTCAATCGGGGCGTTTATGGCGAAATCTACACCATAAAAGAAGACAGCTTATCAACGCCAATTTCAGCCATAAACGAAAAAGGAGAGGATGTCCTAGCTCAAATAGCCCAACTTGACGGAATCTTCACACAAGGCAGCAATGGAGTGCTCAGTCCATCATGGGATAACATAACATTAAACCAATTAACAATAGATTTGGGCGATTTATCTGATGCGCCGGAAATTAAACTAGTAATCAACGGAATGGTCGATTGGGGACCGGCTGAACCCTACTATGAGTGGATAGACCAATTTGAGACGGCGTTTGCCGAAGGATTAGTCCCAAATGGCACACAGATTAACCCACCCGCCTACATGGAAGTTATGGATGCACAAGGTAATTGGGTACAAGTTCCACAAGATAGGCAGATGCCTATCCCTGGAGATTACGTTCCCAGAACATTCACCGTAGACTTGAATGGGCTTTTCCCCGCAGGCGCGAACGAATATAAAATCAGAATCACCAATTTCTGGAATGTAACGTTCGATTACATCGGAATAGACACAACCCCACAAGAAGACATATCGATCTATGAAATTCTTCCTATCGCCACTCTTGAGCCACTGGGATTTGCTATCACAAACTCAAACGTTTCAGGGAACTTCACAAGGTACGGTGACGTAACAGAATTACTTCGTGAAGCAGATGACATGTTTGTTATCGGAATGCAAGGTGACACAATTTCTCTCAGGTTCCCCACCACCGAACTCCCTCCCCTTGAAGACGGAATGGAAAGAAGCTTCTTCATGTTTGTAGCTTCATGGTTCAAAGACCCTGTTGGAAATTGGGGATACGGATTTGACTTTACAGTGGACCCGTTACCTTTCCAAGCTATGAGCGGCTTCCCCTATCCGCCCACAGAAAGTTATCCATCCAGCGAAGAATACGTGAATTATCTCAGAGAATGGAATACAAGAGTAATAAATGTCCCATAATTCGCAAGCATGAGGCATGATTTTTTTGGGCAGGGTAAGAAGATGCCTTTGTTTTGCCAAAAATCAACAAAGCCACAAAACGGGAATACCCACAAAAACTAACTGAAAAGCGCTCCAAAAAAATGGAGGAGATTAGGTTCTGGCGGCTGCCTTCTCCAGAGCAACAACTCCAGGCAGCTGCTTTCCCATAAGGAACTCGATCAGTGCGCCTCCGGCGGTGCTAACGTAGGACATTTTGTCTGTCAGCCAAAGTTTTTCTACTGTAGCGACTGTGTGTCCTCCGCCAACCAGCGAGTAACCTTCAGAGTCTGCTACTGCTTCAAGAACAATCTGAGAGCCCTTCTTGAATTCTGGATTCTCAAACACGCCAACAGGACCACTGACCACTATTGTTTTGGCTTTCAATATTATGTCGGCGAATTTCTTTGCGGTTTTTGTTCCGATGTCAAATATTGCATTGTCTGTTGGCAGGTCGTCAACGGCTATCTCTTTTCTTTTTTTGTTTACTTCCATGGCTAAGTCAATGGGAGTGATTATAGCCCCAGGATACTGCTTCATGAGTTCCTTTATTCCCGGAACTAGACCCATCAGCTCCTTCTTTTCCAAGAACTTCATGTTGGCTTCGCCTAGGTCTACACCCTCTGCTACCAAGAAGACGTGTCCAATTACTCCACCAGTTAAAACGTAATCAGCTATTTTGTTCTTCAGCACATACGTGGATATGTCCAGTGAATCGTCGCCTTTTGCTCCACCAATCACGAATACGGACGGCTTCTCAGGAGCTTCTAGAACTTTTCCCAAAGCTTTGAGTTCCCGTTCCATTATTCTGCCAGCGGCACTGGGCAAAACAGCCGTGAAACCAACCATCGACACGTGCGCTCTGTGAGCCGCAGCGAAGGCATCATTGATGAAAACGTCCGCCAAAGGAGCCAAGTTCTTCACGAACTCGGTTTTAGAATGTTCTTCAGGCGTTCCCTTATCTTGTTCGTTTGAGACGCCTCGAACGTTTCCTAAGACCAGAACTTCTCCGCTCTTCAACGCCTTGATGGCTTTCTGAGCCTTTTCTCCAAAAACATCATCCACATACTTCACGGGCATGTTTAATGCTTTGCCGAGAAGCTTGGCGTGCTGATCAAGAGGAATAAAGTCTGCGTCTCCAGGTCTTCCCTGATGAGCCAAGATCACGGTTTTTGCGCCTTTTTTGACCAGCTCTTTGATGGTTGAATCGGCGTGGGCACGGATTCGTGTATCGTCAAGCACCTTTTTGGTATTCGGGTCAACTGGCGAGTTAAAGTCTACTCTAACAAGTACAGTCTTATTTTTCAGGTCGAAATCATCCATTGTCAAGAATTTTGGCATATTATTCACCTTACTAAAAAAAGGAAAAGGGGGGATTTGAGGTTTGTGTGGTTTCCGTTTTAGGCCATCTTGCAGATCTTTTCGATCATGCGTGCCATCTTGACGGAGTAGCCCCACTCGTTGTCGTACCATGCGAAGACTTTGACCAAGTTGCCTATGGTCATGGTTAACTGTCCGTCTATGATGGCTGAGTTATTGTTGTGGATAATATCTGACGAGACAAGAGGTTCTTCACTGTAGCTTAGGATACCTTTCAGTTTTCCGTTAGCTGCCTTCTTTAGAGCTGCGTTGATTTCTTCCACAGTAGCCTCTTTCTTTAGTACTGCAACCAAGTCAACTATGGAGACATCAGGCAGTGGAACACGTAATGAAATACCATTCAGTTTTCCGTTAAGCATTGGAAGGGCTAAACCAACCGCTGAGGCTGCACCAGTTGATGTTGGAATCATGTTGAAGGGTGCTGCTCTAGCTCGTCTCAGGTCACTGTGTTGCATGTCAAGAAGTCTCTGGTCGTTAGTTAAAGCGTGAACCGTAGTCATTAGACCTTTTTCGATGCCGAAATTCTCGTTGAGAACTTTAGCCACTGGCGCCAAACAGTTAGTAGTGCATGAAGCCAAGGACATTATGTTATGCTTTTTTGGATCATAGAGGTTGTCGTTTACGCCATAAACCACGGTTAAGTCAGCGCTCGCTGCTGGGCTCATCGGAGCTGAAACAAGAACCTTCTTTGCCCCAGCTGTTAGGTGTTTTCCTGCTGCTTCTTTTGTTCTGAATCTTCCTGTTGACTCAACTGCAACGTAAACGTCCATGTCTTTCCAAGGTAGTTTAGAGGGTTCTGGTTCTGCAATAATCTTTAGTTCTTTTCCGTCAACAATCAGAGATGAACCTTTGACTTTTACGTCAAAGGGGGCCTTCCCATGGACTGTGTCGTTTTTTAGCAAGTGCGCCAAGGTTTTTGCGTCGGTTAAGTCGTTTACTGCTACAAAGTCTATGTCTGCGTTTTCTTCAAGGGCTGCCCTGTAAAGGAGCCTCCCTATTCTTCCAAATCCATTTATTGCTGCATTCACCATTTTGATCACCTAATTTAGGCTGGGAAGTGTACAGAGTTTCAAAATATTAACTTTATTGAAGGTTTAATTGCAAGAAAAAGAAACTTGGCGGGCGCCAAAAAAAACCCGCATAAAGACTGGTTGGTTATGCGATTTTTTCGATGATCTTATCAGTCTTTACCTTGTGGCTTCTAAGCGCCAGCTCCTCAGGGTCTACACCCAGAGCCAAAGCAATCAGTTCTGAATAGTGAAGTATTGGCATGTCATAGACTTCGTTGAACTTGGATTTCACTTGGATTTGTCCTATATCCAAGGCGACGAAACAGAAGGGACAAAGAGTTGAAATACAGTCAGCTCCTGCTTTGGTTGTATTTACTAGTTTATCTCTGGCGAGGCTAAGAGCAGTATCGTCGGAAATGCCTTTCAACAAACCTCCACAGCACTTCAACTTGTTTCTGTACTCAACGCTTTCTGCGCCCAATGCTTCTAACAGGTTTTCGAAGATTTGGGGGCGTTCAGGGTCATCTAACTGTAGCAGTTTGCTGGGTCTGAGGGAGTGGCAACCATAGAATGGCGCTACCTTCAGGTTGCTTAAGGGTTTAACGACGTTTTCTTTGATTTTTTCAATTCCAATGTCGTCCATCAAGACCTGAAGGAAATGTTTCACTTCGATGGTGCCCTTGAATTCTTTGCCGACTTTAGCTAGGATTTCGTTAATCTCTGCTTTCAGTTTCTTGTCTTTCTTGAGAGCCGCGTTAACCATTGCAAGAGACTCGAAGCATCCGTTACACAAAGCAACAATATCCAATCCAGCCTCTTCAGCTAAGCAGATGTTGTAGGCGGCTATGGCTTGGCTGCTTTCCAGATTAATCGACTGGATGGGCGGAGGACAACAGCAAGTCAGGTCATCTAAGTCTACAAGATCGACGCCTAACTTTTCAAGAGTTTTTCTTGCTGACAATTCATAGTTTGGTTGACGTGCAGGTATGGTGCATCCAAGAAATATGGCGTAGCTTTTCATTGTGACTCCTCCGTCTTTTCTGGTTTTGTAAAGCCCGTTGCAGAGAGAATCTTATTCAGCGCATCTAAGCCCACCGGTTTAAGGGGCGGCAAGCCATATTCTTCTCTCTTCTTCTCCACGAACTTGGTAATCGATACGATTCGTCCTTCAGCAATTAGAGCCGACGCAAAATCGGAGTATATGTTTGGTGAATGACCCGCTTCTATTGCAATGTTCCTCAACGTATAGATTAAATCTGCAATCTCAACGTTTTGGGGGCACCTTTCTTGGCAGTTAAAGCATGAGCAGCACAGCCATATGGCGTTTCCTGAGACCACTTCTTCTTTCTCGCCCAACAATGAAAGTTTGATGATTTCTCGGGGATTAAAGCTGGAATCAAGTCGGGCAACTGGACAGCTGCTAGCGCAGGTTCCACATTGGTAACATGCCATCAAGGTTTCGCCGCCATGACGGCTAGTAACCTCATCAGAGAATGCCATGTTTGCAGTTTTTTTCGTATGATGTGGCATCATGATTCGCCTCTCAGGAACCATCCATTAGTTTCAGTTGACCCAGCTTAGTTACGCGTTCGGTCATCATTTTTGCAGCTTCTGCGAACTGATCGCCTTCGATGTACACCATCTTGAACATCTCTAACCGTTCTGGCTCGATTCCGTATTCCTTCAGCAGCACCTTGGCAAGATCCATCTTCTTCTCAGCCTTGTCACTGCCAACCTCATAGTGGCAGCCGTCAGTCTTGCATCCCACGACCATAACGCCCTGGGCGCCAGCTTTGAAAGCCTCCAGAATTTGGTTAACCTGTATAATTCCAGCGCATGGAACTTTGATGATTCTCACGTTGGCGGGATACTGCATCTTAGCCATACCCGAAGAGTCAACAGCAGTGTGACCACATTCTTGGCAGCAGAAGGCTAGAACCAGAGGCTTCGATGTTCCATTCACTGACATGAGAGCATTCATCTGAGCCCTCATCTGGTTTGGTCTCGAGTGCCTAAGTTCTATAGCGTTCATTGGGCAGGTTCCAACGCAGACACCGCATCCCTCACAGAGGAGGTCGTTAACGCGGGCAACAAAGTGATCCTCAGTTGTGGGTTCCAAGCTTATGGCGCCATATGGGCAGGTTACTGGACAGAATTCACAGTCACCACAGTATTCATCGTTGATTACAGCTGTTCTTTGGTCCTTGACAATTTTGCCGCTGGTCAAGAACTTCGTAGCTTTCATAGCCGCTGAATGAGCATGCAGAGAAGAGGTGGGTGCATCCTTCGGGAAGGTTGCTCCTCCACAGAGGAAAATTCCCCTTTGCTTAGTTTCTGTTGGTCTAAGTTTAGCGTTGTATTCCTTGAAGAAACCGTCCGCTTCCAGATCAAGACCTAGAATCTCGGCAAGTTCCTCGGTGCCTTCAGCAGGTACCATGGCAGTAGCCAAAACAACCAGGTCAGCTTCCAAGTCAAGGAATCTTTTAAGAAGAGCATCCTCAACGTCGACAATCAATTTGCCTTTTTCTTCATCATTATAGATTTCTGTGGGTCTTCCCTTAACGAACTTGATTCCCATATCTCTGGCTCGTTCATAGTAATACTCATGTTCTCTTCCGGTAGTTCGTATGTCAATGTAGCAGATGGAAACTTCTGCATCAGGATTAGCCTCTTTAATCAAAGACGCATTTTTCAGAGAAATCATGCAGCAGATACTTGAACAGTACGGGTTATATCGCCTGTCTCTCGAACCAGCACATTGAACAAAAACGATCTTCTTGGCGGGCTTGCCATCTGAAGGTCGAATAATAGCGCCGCCTGTTGGACCGAAACCGTCAATCATCCTAGCCAATTCAAGATTGGTGATAACGTCAGGGTAATCGTCATAGTGATACTCCTTTATGGCGCTTGAATCAAATTCTCTGAAGCCAGTTGCAACAACTATGCTGCCAACATTCAAAGTCACCTGCTCAGTTTTCTGATCCAAATCAATGGCGTTTGTTGGACAAACTTCAACACATTTGGCGCAGTCATGGAACTTGCAGGCGTCCTCATCGATGACATAGACTTGCGGATGAACAGCGGGAACGTTCATGTAGATTGCTTTGCGGTTCTCCAGATTTGCATTGTATTCGTCAGGAGCTTCCACAGGACAAACTTCAGCACATTTGTCACAGACTACACATTTATCCGCGTCAACATACCGTGGCTTCTTTTCGATCGTAACCTTATAGTTTCCGGGAACTCCCTCAACAGCCACAACCCTCGAGTTCGTCAATATGTTAAGGTTAGGAATCTCGCTGAAACCAGAACGATACACACACTTCCTAGAAGTATGAGTAATAGTCTTCACATCAGAAGAGGGAGACTGAATACAGATGGCACAGTCGTCTGTTGGGAAAAATCGACCAGCACGAGCAGCCAAACCTCCAAGAAACGGCGCCTTCTCAATCAGATTCACCTCGAAGCCTAAATCAGCCAAGTCCACAGCCGTCTGCATACCAGCGATGCCTCCGCCGATAACTAGGGCAGATTTGAGAGCGGGAAACTCAAGCTTCTCGATTGGTTCAAGAAGCTTTGCCCGTTCGATGGCTGATAAAAGCATGGCTTTAGCTTTTTCAGTGGCTTCCTTTGGTGTTGCTCGGTGGGGCCATGCACAGTGGTCTTTGAGGTCGATTACTTCAACCAAGTAGGAATTTAAACCTGCGTCTTCAACTGCCTGAACGATGTTTACGTCACTTATTTTGGTAAGGCTCTCAGCTACAACTACACGGTTGATTTTTCCGCTTTTTATGGCATCTACGATTGTCTGTAAGCCTTTGCCTCGCCAGAACTCGCTGCCTCTTGCAATGAGAGTTACGTTTGGGACAGCCTTCACGAAGCTGGTAAGAGCATCGAAGTCTAGGATTTCAGAGAGCTGTTTTCCGCAGTCAGATAAGAATACTCCAACTTTAGGTTGTTCCATGTTTCATTCGCTCATCTTCTGATGGTCTTCACTAGTTTCTTGTCGGTGTCAAAGACGTTAACCTCAAGAGGCATCTCGCCAACAGCGAAGTGTGTAGCGCAAGCCCAGCATGGGTCGTAGGCTCTGAAAGCCATCTCAACCATGTTTAGCAAGCCATCGTTTACCACGCCGTTTTTGATTATGCCTTGCGCGGCATTCTTTATGGACATGCAGATGCCTGGGGCGTTATGGGTTGTCGCCACCACTAGGTTGACTTTCTTTGCTAAAGCATTTTCATCCAACTGGTAATGGTGAATCAGAGTGCCTCTTGCAGCCTCGACTATTCCAACGCCTTCTCCCGGCTTTCCAGGCTTGTTTCGGATGTTCTTGCTGGTTATTTCCTTGTCCCTGATCAGTTCAAGACCTCTCTCAGTTGCATACATGAGTTCAATCAGTCTTGCCCAGTGGAAAGCTAAGGTAGCATGGACAGGTTTTCCGCCAAGAGTCTTGTACATCCTCTCATATTCTGCCTGTGCAACTGGCGTTGCCATACCGTCAGCGGCATTGAGTCTTCCTAATGGACCGACCCTGTATAGACTTGTTTCAGGTCCATCAACGAAACCCCTCCAACCAAGCTTCTTCAAGTAAGGCATTTTAACGTAAGTCCAAGGTTCAACATGCTCTTCGATAACGTCCAAGTATTCTTCGGGACCAAATTTCACGAACTCTTTTCCTTGTGTATCGACCACGCGGACTTTGCCGTCATAGAAGTTCACCTTGTTGTTTTTGTCAACCGTACCCATGTAGTATGTCTCCAACTTGTAAGGGTCGCTTGTGATCAGTTTAACGTAGTCAGCGTTCTTTAGAACAATATCGTCGAAGATTTTCAGGCTGAACTTGGCGAATTCGTTACAGCTCTTGAGCATGTCTTCGATGTCTTGGCGCTCTTCTTCGTTTATTGCCTTAGCTATACCTCCTGGCATAGCAGCGCTCACAGGATGGGTTGGTCTTCCTCCGATAATACCTGTAATTCTTTGTCCATAAGCACGGTGTTTTATGACTTCGCCAGCGATATCCAAACCGACTTTTTCTATTACTCCAAGAATGTTTCTTTTAGCGGCGGGTGCGTCAGGTCCCACAACAAAGTCTGGACCACCCAAGAAGTAGAAATGCAGTATGTGATCGTAGATGAAGTAGCCACAGTACTCGAGTTCTCGTAGTTTCTTGGCTGTTTCTGTGGGTTCCACGTTGAATGCGGCGTCTAGAGCCTTTGCTCCTGCCATGTGGTGGGCAACTGGGCAGACTCCACAGATTCGGGTTGTTATTATGGGCAGGTCTTCTGCGCGTCTTCCTTCACAGAATTTTTCAAATCCTCGTAGTTCCGGAACTTGGAAGTACGCGTTCTCTACGTTTCCTGCATCGTTTAGGAATATGGTTATTTTTCCGTGTCCTTCTAGTCGAGTTATTGGGTCTATTACTATTTCTCTCATTTCTGCACCTTCCTTCTAAGAATCGAGTTAGCTAATGAATACTTGTAGAATGTTCCTATAGGATCCACAATCTGCTTAACAACATCAGGATTGGCAACGAGGGATGCAAGAGCACTAATGGCAGCAGCACCTTGATCGATCACACGAGGACCTGGACCACCACAACCAGTGCAGGGTATGTTAACGTTTGGACATTGTGAACCGCAACCTGCACGAGTAGCTGGACCCATACAGATTACACCTTCGTCCCAGAAACAGGTTACACCATCATCTTCAATCTCGTAGATTCTCTTTATTTCGGTGATTTCTTTATGCTTCTTTTCACGTGGGCACTCATCACAAACTGACTTGTCTGGCAAGAAACTTGAACCTTTAGGAGGCAAATTGCCGCTTATGAACGCAGTAAACATGTTGAGGATGGCGGGAACAGGTGGGGGACAACCGGAAATCGTGTAGTCAACATCCACGGTTTGAGGTAAAGTTTTCACAGTGTCATAGAATTCAGGAAGTTCCAGTTCTCCTTCTTTGATTTTGACACGTGTTTTAGGCATCACCGATTCGGGATTTTTAGTTGATGGAGTTTCAAGATAGGCTCTCTCAAAGACCGTATCCTTGTCCCAAAGATTCGCGAGACCTATTACACACCCATCGTTGGCGCATGAGCCAAAAGCCACGAGTATCTTTGATTTCTGTCTTAGGAGTTTTGCCATTTTCTCATTTTCTTCTGTTCTTATTGCGCCGTTGAAGAAGCAAGCGTCTATGCTTTTGTCTGGCATAGCTTCGACATCTTTGTATTTGATGTCTATTGCCACAGGCCAGAAGACGATGTCAGCAGCTGCAACGACATCTAAGATTTTCTCGTTGACGTCCAGAACAGCTACTTCACAGCCTCCACAACTAGCCGCCCAATAAAAAGCAATCTTTAGTTTTTCCTTTGCCATAGGAACCACCGTTTACAAGAAACTCGATTAAAGATACGCGGACAAATAAAGCTTTCTTTTCAACCAAAAATTCAGACACAATACAAGATAATAGTTGGGAAGAAAAAGGGGCGTAGCCAAAAAGGCTAAGCACAAGTTATTTACAAAGAAGAAAGTTACTTAAGTTTTCTCAGCAACATTTCTGCAGCTAAGACCATGGGCTCCCAAGTTTCGTTAACTGGAGGCGCGTAGCAGGTCTCAGCTTTCGCAAATTCTTGGATAGTCATTTCGTTTAGTATAGCAAAGGATAAGACGTTTATGCGTTGGGTTACTTCTTCGCCACCAATGATTTGACCGCCAATTAGCTTACCTGTTTCCTTGTCTGCGACGAGTTTGACTCTGACAGGTAATGCCCCGGGGAAGTAGTCAGCCCTTGTTTTGGAAACCAAGGTTGCCGAAACCGTTTCGATTCCGGATCGCCCAGCCATGAACTCTGTAAGTCCAGTTCCGCCGATTTCAGTGTCAAACAATCGTGTAATCCAAGAACCTAAAGCTCCAGTAAATGTGGAGTATCCTCCGGCAGCGTTGATCCCTGCAACTTTTGCTTGTCTCACAGCGGTGGTTCCAAGCTGGCTCATCATAGGTCTACTAGTGACGAGGTATATTGACTCGGCACAGTCTCCAGCTGCGTAAACATCCTTGATGTTGGTTTCCATTCTCAAGTTGGTTTTTATGCCCTGTTTTCCAAGTTCTACTCCAGCATTTTTTGCCAATTCAAGGTTGGCTCTTACGCCAGTGGCTACAACTACCACGTCTGCTGGAATTGTTTCTCCTGCAACAAGAACTCCGGTAACTTTGTCGGTTCCAAGGAATTCTTCTGCTCCTTTTCCGACAATGATGTTCATGCCTTTCTCTTCAAGCGCTTTCTGGACGTGATCAGCCATAGCTTTGTCAAGTAGTACGGGGAGAACGTATGGAAGGAATTCAACGACTGCAGTTTTTAGACCTCTTTCAAGGCATGCTACGGCAACTTCAAGACCAATAAGTCCGGCGCCTATGATTACTGCTGATTTGGCGGTTTCAATTGCTTTGTTGATTTTTTCTCCGTCTTCTATGGTTCGAACAACGAATATTCCCTTCTTTTCTCGTCCCTTTATGGGAGGCAGGAAGGGGTCAGCGCCAGTGGTTAACACCAAACTGTCATACTGAAGAGTTTCTTTGTTTCCGCTCTTGTCCTGTATATTGACAGTTTTTGCTTTTGCATCAACGCTTGTTACTGTGGTCTCTGTTAGAAGGTTTAGTTTCATCATTTTGTAGAAGCTTTCTGGAAATACCACCAGGTCATCAAAGGTTTTTATGTGACCTCCCAGAACGAAGGGGAGACCGCAACGAGAGTATGCCGCTTTGTTCTCTTTTGTTATAAGAGTTATTTCAGCGGTTCTATCGGTTTTTCGGGCTGCAGAAGCCGCATCAAGACCTGCAGCGTGGGCTCCAATAATTATGATTTTTCGGGTCATTTAAATCTCAACTCTGGCTGTCAAAGTAAGAACTGGTTTCCATATTAATCTTATTCTTACAGGATAGTCCGAGTTAAAAATGTAACAACATTACACTAGCTTTTCTTTTTTACAAGGAAGTAGCTGTGAGTCTTGGCGTCGGAGTCGATTTCGCCGTCACTGAAGAGTTTCTTCAAAGCATTGAAAACTTTTTTTTCTGATTTTTCGAGTTGTTCTGCGATCTCAACGAGGGGCAATGGCTTTTCCGAGAGTAACTTGATTATATCTTTATGGATTTTTGCCATTATGGATTCCAGCCTATTTGTCTTCACATTAATTGTTTAATCATAGATAAAAAATCTTTTATTAAAAAATAAAGTGTTTTGGATTAACCCCTGCTAAGAACCTCACCTGTTTCCATAGGAAAACCTAAAGGCGCTCACCGATAAGCTAGGTTAACCCTCTTTTGCGAGTTCTTTGTGCCACTCAACAGCTGCATCGAAGTTCAGGATCGCTTTCAGGTCTTCATCTAGATTTGATGGGGCTACGATTAGAATCCATCCTTCACCATAGGGGTCTTCGTTGAGTAATTCGGGTTTGGATTCCAGTTCTTCATTTACGGCTTCAATTGTGCCGCTTACTGGAGCAACCAAATCTGAGACTGCCTTCACGGATTCTAGGGTTCCGAAGGGTTCACTTTGTGTTATGCTGTCGCCGACGCTTGGAAGTTCGACGTATACGATGTCGTGGAGTTGTTTCTGTGCGAAATCGATCATTCCGATTTTCACTTTTCCGTCTTCTACGCTTGCCCAGAGGTATTCTTTGTGGTAATACAGCTTTTCGGGCACTTCATAGTCTTCTACCTTGACCATATTTTCCACCTTCTATCAGTTACCGTATTGTGATAACTGTTTATCTTAAAAACGTAACGATTCGAATAAAGAAAAAACCCAACCAGTAAATCATGGAAAAGAAGCAACATTGGAGCGAAAATAACTTATTCGCATAAAGGACACACAATTTAGGCGACATATCATGTTTGAGGAGATAGAGGAGGCAAACGCGTCAGACTGGAAAGAGCGAGTTTTGGAAGCAAAGAAGTTGGTTGTGGTGGAGTTCTGGCATCCATTCTGTCCTCATTGTCAGGCAATCAAGCCAGTTTACGGCGAACTTGCAATAGAATACGGAGCCAAACTAAAGTTCACTAAACTCAATGTTGTAGATAGCACCGAAAATGAGCAGCTTGCGGGTAAATATGGTGTGATGGGAACGCCTACATTCCTGTTTTTCTGTGGAGGAAGACCTGTGAACGGTGTTGTGGGAGCACTTCTAAAAGAAGACTTGGCACAGGCAATAGAGTTCATCCTCATGAAACACAAAGATTGCACAAAGACAAGTACACCCCTAAAGTTAGCCTACATCAGCTAAAACAATCCAGAATGCAGACGACTATATAGAAAATTTAGAGCTTAACAGCATCTTCGAAAATCTGGGAACAGCAAAGAGACGAAAAAGACATCTCTAGATTCACAGATTCCGCCAACTGGATGGCTTCTTCAGAAGGAAAAGCTATAGCGTCGACCCCAGCTCTCACAGCAAGAACATCGGTTCTCGTCCTATGTTCACCTTTTGGCCTCATACACCCCAAAACCAACGGAGTAGTAGGCATCAATAGTCGGGCAGAAACCAAAATCCGGGCAATTTCTTCAGGTTCAGGCGGACTCAAGTTTTCCATGAACGTCCCACGGATAGGCATGAAAGCTATCGTTATGACAGCTGAAGGCGAATATTTCGCGATCATTTTCAGTGCCTCAAGTTCGCCCTTCAGTTCACCGTAGTGCAGCCCCACAAGCACGTGTGGAACAAATGGGATTCCAGATTCTTGGAAAGCCTTTAAAGACCGTTCATAATCTTCAACGCTGACATCGAGACGGTATACTTCACGGATAGTTTCGTCGGAGCCAATTATGTCGATTAACGCAGCGTCAACTCCAGCAGCCTTCAACCGTTTTGCAGTCGAAAAGTCGATTACCCCTGTGTGAACAACAACAGTTAGACCCAACTCCTTCTTTATCTGGGCGATAGCGTCTACGAACCTGTCGATGGGAACAGAACCGTCTGGAAGACACCCTCCACTTATGAGGCAGCCAACCGCTCCATTCTTTTTCAGTTTTGCACAGATATCAAAGAGCCCTTCGGGAGTCAGGGCTGGAACCATGGTGTCTAACACTTTTCCGTTGCAGTGCTTGCATTTCAGTGCACAGGAGGCGCCTGTGATTGAGATGGATGGAAAAGCATCGTGAGACGAACGGAAATATTTGGTTTTGTAGTAGACAAAACTTGGAGCATAGAACCGAATCTTCCCTGTCCTGTTGGGAATAACCCCATTCTCAATTAATGAAACTAATTCTTTTTTTGGCATCCGCCATATGGTTTCAGCGTCTAGGTTCGTCATACCCGCTTACAATCATCTTGGGTTTCTAAAAACCTTTTTGAGTACACATCAAATAACCTATTTCTTTAGCGGCTCCGGCTTTTTTCTTCCATCAAAGACATGATGCAAAGCAAGAATCGGATGATGCAGCAGCATTCGGGGTCCAGAATACCGCATAACCTTAGTTATCTTCGTCTTCATGTCGGGCTTATAGCAATGAACTAAGCATTTGCCACAAGTTGACTTGTTCTCTTGGAAAGGGCACTTTGATAGGCGCAGCATTGCATACTCATGAAACTCACTACATTCGGGACAAAGTTCACCACGAGTTCCGTGATGTTTATGGCAATAAAGCCGTATCATGGTGTCAACAGTTTTTTTCTCTCGTTTTATTCGAGGACCATCAGCCATTTTCAATTCCCAAAACATAATCAAAAAGGAGAAGGTGAAAGCCCATAATAAGTTTCTGTTTTTCAGGGTTCTGTAGTCTTTACGGCAAAGCATCAGAAGATTCTATTATGTTAACATTTCTTTTTGGGAGAGATAAATATAGGCGTCAAATTACTAAACTGTAGAATCCAAAAACGATTGGTGCTACAAAATGACTGGCACATGCTTCCCCGAAAGAGTTCGCGTTTCTACAGGCTCAGCCATCGTGTTAGGCTTGTTAAGAGGGAGGCAGGATGCCAAGCCCACGACTGCATATCTGCTCATGTGTCGAAACGAAAAATGCTCCGCCAACTGCGGCTTCTGCCCCCAAGCCAGAGACAGCAAAGGTAGAGCAGACATGCTCTCCAGAGTCACTTGGCCCACATTCCCGACAGGAGAAGTGGTTGAGGGTATAGAGAAAACCGCAAGAGGCGGCAATATAAAGCGTGTTTGCATCCAATCACTGAATTATTTAGAGGCTTTCGACGACGTTTTGTTTCTCGTTAAGGAAATCAGGTCTAGAGTCATGGTGCCCATTTCTGTTTCGTGCAAGCCACTAAACCAACATAAAATGAAAAAATGGGCAGACGCTGGCGTTAACCGAGTGAGCATCGCATTGGATGCGGCTACAAAGAAGATATTCGGCAACGTTAAGGGACAAAATATCGGCGGACCCTACAGGTGGGAGAGACAGCGCAAGGCTTTGCAGGAGGCTGTTAATGTCTTCGGGGAAGGCTCCGTGAGCACACATCTTATCGTGGGTCTTGGAGAAACAGAAAAGGAGCTCTGCCAAACGATTCAATGGTGCGTTGATTCAGGAGTCTACCCAGGATTGTTTGCCTTTACGCCAATTCCAGGAACCGCTCTTGAAAACAAGGCTCCTCCGTCCATAAGCAGATATCGGAGGGCTCAAGTCGCCCATTACATTTTAACCCACAGAAAAGTGCGCCTTGAAAACATGGAATTCGATAAGGATGGAAATCTCACAAACTTCGGAATCTCTAAAGAAATGCTACTGGAAGTCATAGATAATGGCAAGCCGTTTCTCACTTCTGGATGCCCAGGATGCAACCGACCTTACTATAATGAGAGACCGGGTGGTCCGCTCTATAATTATCCGAGGCAACCGCGACACGAAGAGATTGAGGAAGCGAAAAAGATATTGGGCGTCTAGATCCAAACTTTTTTGGGTTTTCTCATCAACAGAACAAAAACTGTGATGGTGGCAACAACGGTTGTTGCAACAAAGACGTACATCAGATTTCGTGCAGAATCAACTTCTCCTTTGAGATTTGATTCCAATTCTGTGTAGTTTTGGACCAGAGATTGGTGAGTAGCATTCAATTCATCATATTCTGCTTGAAGCTGTTCTAAGTCCATGTTTCGGATGTATGTCAAAGCGAATCCTGATGAAGGAATCTTTTGAGGCGAACCCATGAGTTCCCATTCACAACTTATGACTCCGTAGGTTAATCCTGGGGAAATGGTATCGGGGATTGTTACGTTGTATTGGACCTCATAGGAAGAAGTGAAAGAAGAATTTTCGAGGTGAGTGATGTCACGTAAGGTAACTTTGTTTGTAGCATTTAATGCGCCATAAATTGTTACGCGGACGTATTTGACGTAAATCTCGGTTATAGCTTCTGCTTTCACGGTAACGGTTATGTTCTCGCCGGGATAAGCATAATCTGGAGCCCTAATGTCTATTTTGAGACTCCCATATTCGAGGTAATAAACACTCGGTGTTTCTTCAGGCGCTGACTTGCCGACCCCAGAAACGGCTAAAGTCAAAAGAAATGCACACAACGCCATTACGCACAATTTTTTGAGCCTCACTGTTTTTACCTCTCAAAACAACTGTTCCTCCTTTTTCGTGCAGAGAAATATTTAACAGTTGTTACTTAAACGTTGGAGACGTCTCCACTTGTTTTCTTGCACCCCTCCCCCCTTTTTTGTTTTATGGCTCCAAACATGAAAGTTTCAGGGAATCAGTTCCAAACCGCTTTATTAGCAGCCACGGAATCCATTCCCCACAAAGAGTCTCACTCCCCTAGACTCTTCGCAGAAAGTGACCTGAAACGTGCAAGGCTGGGGTAAGTTGAATGCGGCGCCTCTGCGTTGAGCAAGTGAAAATCTGCTGTCCCTAGTCACACGCAAACTCACTTTTAGTTTCACTCCTCTCTCTCCCCGATTCAATAATTCGTTTCATCGCCAGCCTTAATATGCAATTCAACAAAATGCGGTAACGTTAGGAGGAAAAATCATTGAGCAAGATAAACTATAAAGAAACTGTAATGAAAAGGCTAAGTTACATCCAGATACTTGCCGAACAAGAAAGATACGAGGAAATCCAGAATCTTCTAGAAACAAATTTTGTTCTGGTTGCTTAAAATGGCTGTATCTATATCCTGCCACGGATGCGGCAAAACCCTATTCACAGGACGGGAAATCATTTCACCATACTATATTCGAGCAAAAAACGAATGCAGATGCCCCTCTTGTGGACGAAAGCTATCATCTTCTCGGATGAGTGCCCAACTTGACCTATTAAAAAACTTTTAACAAAAGTTTTGCAGTTCACAGTTCGTAAGTTTTAGAATTGCGTTTGACCTAGATTGAGGTATGAAAAGGGCATTCCCTAGGTTAAGGGCGGTCTTTGACCCGAACAGGAAGAATGACAGTAAGTACGGTGGCGCAGTTGTTCTGAAACGTGCATGGGATTACCTGAATTGCAACGGTCTCCTTTTGTCAGCTGGGATTCAGAAGAGGTCTGGGGTTCCAGCCAACTGTTTAGCATTCAATTACGCTTTGAAGCCGCTGATGGACGCTGGGTCTATCAGCAGAACCAACAGCAGAACGATGTCTGACGAGCTGCTCAAAACATTGATTCCTGACCACAATCAATGCACCCTGAACAGGTTCCTCAACGGCAATTATAACGGGAACCTCCTGAATAAGCATAGATTCTGGAACTGCAGAGCGAGGTT
>Ga0307378_10001853_pt1 | contig 33432 bp, 24 predicted proteins | sample UN1MG_FD_202238 | JGI IMG/M metagenome (GOLD analysis project Ga0307378, IMG submission 202238) | Soil microbial communities from Risofladan, Vaasa, Finland - UN-1 | ecosystem: Environmental > Terrestrial > Soil > Coastal area > Acid sulfate soil | place: Finland: Risofladan, Vaasa | collected... | reverse complement strand
CCAGAACAGCAAGCTGAGCTATGCCCGCTACGGCACCTCCAGATATCTGCAGAACGGCTATGAAGATACCGAATACGAAATGTCCCGTTCCGGACGCTGGTCCTACATGTCCGAATTCAACTCCTATGCCTGGATACCTTACAATACCCATTCCGACTGGATGCCTTACGCCAACGGACGCTGGGTGTGGAATCCTTATTACGGTTACACCTGGATATCCTACGACAGCTGTGGCTGGTTCACCCACCACTACGGCCGCTGGCATTGGAGTTATTCTTTCGGCTGGCACTGGCTCCCCGGCTACCATTGGTCGCCGGCTTGGGTCTCCTGGTTCGGCAACGACCATTATTACGGTTGGAGCCCGCTCAGCTGGTGGAACCGGCCGGTCGTCATCATCAACAACCGCTGGAACCGCAATTATGATTATCGCCGCGGCATCCCGCACCTTTCGCGTTCCACCATCATCATCCGCAAAAACGAACTCTCGGCCGCCAACGCGCAGCGCGTGGCCCTTAAAAAAGGCACGCTGGGACAGAACACCGGCCAGATCATCGCCTACCGGGGCAAAGCGCCAGTCGACCGTCCGGACCTGGCCAAAGTCACAGTCATTAACGCCAATGGCAAAGCAGTGATTTATAAGCAGAACAGCATTGTCAGCACCGACAAATACCGCGTCCAGGGGTCCGACATCCGCGGCACCGTTTATAAGTACAACGAACCCAACAGCGGAAACGGGAGCGCCTACAGAAAAAAAAGCACGACAAGTTCCAGCTCGTCCGCAAGCAAGACCTCTTACAGGTCCAAGGGCAGCGACACCTCCAGCAGCGGCACCAGCACCCGTGTTTCTTCCTCCGACTCCAGCGCCAAAAAATCTTCCGGGAAAACCAGTAGTTACCGCAGCAAGTCCGGCAGCACCAGCAAAGCCAAATCCTCATCTTCTTCCTCATCCAGCAGCAGTTCCAGCACTGCGAAAAAAAAGAAAAAGGGTGAGCCCGGATATTTGTCTCGCAACAGTTATAAAAATTCGAGTGGTGAGACGGCTGCCGCTGCACCATATGCCCGCACCCAGAGCAAATATTCTGCAAGCGGCAGCACCGCCGCCCACTATTCCAGCCGGGTTTATAAATCAAAATTAAAAACCACGAGCGTTGCATCTTCTTATACGACCTTCAGGGCCCCAACCCAGTCAAGGTCAGGCCTATCCGCTCCCACCCCCAGTTACAATACCCGTTACCGGGCGCCGGCCTCAAGCGCAAGTCTTGGATACAAAAAAAGCTCTGCAACGAGATCATATTCCCCGACCGCCAGAGGCCAGTCATCCAGATCGAGCAGCTCTTATCGCTCCTCCAGTTCCAATTCTTCATCTGCTTCCCGCAGCACGGCATCATCTTCTTCTCAAAGTTCAAACGGGACGGCAGTAAAGAAAAAGTAATTCTCCTGGACAAATTGCCGGGACGGGTTTGCCCCTGCCGGGGGCAAACCCGTCCTTTTTTTTAATTCAATTTTTTGCCGGATTGTAAGGCGGGGATCAGATGTTTCCTTTCCAGGCAGCCAGTGCTTTTTCAGCGACCTTTAGTTGTTCGGCACTGAGTTCCGCGGCGTGACGATTGAGAGCTTGCTCCATGTTGGCCGCCGCCTGTTCCAATTTGCCGTTCTTGGCCAGGACAAGGGAGTAATTGAATAAGAACTTCCCTTCGGGCTTGATGGCTACGGCCCGGGCCAGAATCTGCTCGGCGTCGGCCATGCTCCCGTAGCGCGTGTTTAGCAGCGCCACTTTCAGAAGCATTTCAGGCTGGCCGGCGACTTCTTCATTCTCCAGAAGTTGGTTGTATACATCCACTGCCTGCGTGTACTTTTGGATGGTGATCAGCAATTCGGCGTACTTGATGCGCAGGGACACATTCTGCGGTTCAATGTCCAGCGCCCGGGCGTAATGGCTGACCGCTTCAGCCGGGCGTTTCTGCTTTTCCCTGATCTCCCCCAGCAATATATGGGCGCGGGTGGATTTGGGATTCTGGGCCAGGATTTTACGACAGTGGCTTTCGGCCTTGTCGTACATTTTCATGTCAAACAGCGACAAAGCCAGGACCTGTTTGAATTGCTCAATTTCCGGAAACGCGGCAATAGCTTCCCGCATGGAATCAAAAGCCGCTCGGTAATCGCGCTTGCTCATGTATATTTTGTATTTCAATTGATAGATACGCGGCATTTTCAATTTCGGGTTGGAGGCCAGCAATTTTTGCAGGTCCGCTTCGGCCTCCGCCACTTTTTTTTGAGAGATCAATTGGCTGATCTTTTTCAAGCGCAGGTCGATCAGCACCCCTTGCTTGGGATCGAGCATTGTATCCGCCTGGCTGGAAAAGGCCGAAATGTAGCCGAGGGCCTGCAGCTGCTCCTTGTCGCCGGCGCTTAATTCGCGCCGCGTCTCGCCACTGCTCTGGGAATAGTCGGCAATGAACTTGGCCAGGCGCTTGTCCATGTCCCGGGCAAGTAAATTTTTCCTCAAGAACAAATTCAGTTTTTCGCCGCGGTCAGCGCGCAGATCGTACAGCTCGGGCTCGGGCAAGGATATGTATTTGAAATCCTGGTGCAGGAGTCCGGTCAGCGGCGCCCAATTCATCTCCTCGCGGCCGAACATGCTTTCGAAGTAGAATGTACGCTCCTCTTTCTCGGAGCCGCCTCGGAGCAGGGTGAGGAAACTGCGTCCCTGAACCGCGCGGGGAATTTCCATTTTCAGCAATTCCAGTACCGTTGGCATGACATCGATCAGATTCACCCTGTTGCTCACCCGCCGCGGCTTACCGAAAAGCTTGGGCGCGTAAAAGATCAGAGGCACTTTCAGGGTCTCCTCATAGCAAAATATCCCGTGGCCCTGCTCGACATGTTCAGCGAAGGCTTCGCCGTGGTCACCGCTGATGACAAGCAAAGTGCGCTCCAGCAGGCCGCGTCGGCGCAGGTCATCGATAACACGCCCTATCCAGACATCGGTATAGGCGATCTCACCGTCGTACAAGCCTTTCTGGCCAGAGGGAAATCGCTTGGCGAATTCCAGCGGCGGCCGGTAGGGGGTATGGGGATCGTAAAAGTGCAGCCAGTAAAAAAATTGTTTTGTGTCGTTCTGTCCAAGCCAGCCACTGAATTTTTCATAAACCTTCTCAGCCGGGATCTCAGACTTGTAGTTGCGGATCATTTCGTGGGTATCCAGGTTGTCATCATAGAGCGAAAAACCCTGGTTTATCCCGAATTTGGAAAGCAGCACAAACGAGGCGATGATGGCCCGCGTATCATAGCCATGCTCCCGCAGCACTTCAGCCAGGGTGATTTCATTTTCCGGCAGAAAATAATTGCCATTGTTGCGCACATTGTTGGCAATTGGATAGCGGCCGGTGAAAAGTGCCCCATGGGAGGGCAGGGTCAAGGGCACGCAGGCATAGCCATTTTCGAACAGGATTCCTTCCTTTGCCAAGCGGTCAAGGTTTGGAGTTTGTGCAGCCTGGTAGCCGTACGCACCGATATGGTCGGCCCGGGTCGTATCCAACGTGATGAGCAACACGTTCAGGGCCGGCTTGACGCTGTTTTTCTGCAGCAGAAAAAACACGCCGCCCCCGGCCAGAAGCAAAATCAAAATCGCCAGCAATGTTTTTTTATTCATTTTTAATTGTAGCACCACATTCCTTTCCAGGGAATTGCCGTGGCTCGGGTGATGCCGATCCAACCCGGCAGAGCTTCACAAGAAAAATGCCGGCGCAATTTCAATGAATTTCCTGCCAGGCGGCGATCGCTTTTTCGGCAATGGACTTCTGTTCCGCAGTGAGTTGAGCGGCGAACCGCTCGCGGGCGATCTTCATGTTCGCAAGTGCTTCGGCTGTTTTATCGCCCTTGAAAAGGATAAGGGCAAAATTAAAATAATATTTTCCTGCCGGCTGCAAGGTGAGGATCTCGCGCAGCAGCGCCTCGGCCTGAAGCGGCTCGCCGTATTGGAATTGAAAAAGGGCGATCTTGAACATGATTTCGGGCGTAAGCCTGCCTTTGGCACTGCTTAGGAGCGAATCATAGAGTTCTCGCGCCCGTAAAAAGTTCTTGCTGACGATCTGCAACTCAGCGCATTTGAGCTTCAGGGAGACATTCTCTGGCTCGCTGGCCAGGGCTTTTTCGCAAGCCGCGGCCGCTTCAGGAAACCGCCCCTGCTCCTCCTTGATCTTCGCCACCAGCAGGTGGGCCTGGGTAAAATCCGGGCGGAGTGCGACCAGTTCCAGGGCGCGGCTTTCCGCCTCTTGAAATGAACCGCTGTCATAACTCAACTGCGCGATCTGCATGCGGAACATCTCGTTGTCGGGGAAGCGGGCGATGGCCGAGAGCAAAATCGCGCGCGCCTCCGTGATATGTTCTTGAGCACGGGCGATTTGATAGTCAATGTAATAGACAAAAGGCATGTCCAGTTCCGGAAAGCCGGCGCGAGTGTCCTTCAGAGCCTGGGCGGCGGCGGCAAATTCTTTTTTATCCAGCTGCTTCAAGACAGCACGCAGGCGGTTGTTGATGACGACTCCCAGTTTGGGATCCATATCCTTGCGGCCCTGCTTGAATTGAGAAAGATAACCGAGCGCCTGCAGGTTGCGGCGGTCCGCGGCAGAGAGATCGCGGCGGCCAGGCCCCGCCTCACGGTTGTAGGCAACGATCATCTTGGTGAGCTCGCGGTCAAGTTCGCGGGCCCGAGAGGGATTGCGGGTCAGGATATTGGTCCGTTCACCGGGATCCGCGCTCAAATCGTACAGCTCAGGCTGCGGCAGCGAAATGTATTTGAAATGATCGGAGAGGATGCCGGTAAGAGGCGCCCAGTTCATGTCTTCCTGGCCGAACAGGCTCTCGAAATAAAGCGGGGCCCGGGTCGCAGGGTCGCTTTTGCCATCCATTTGGGACGCAAAGCTGGCGCCCTGCAGCCGCGGCGGCGCCTGAACTTCCAGCAGATCGAGCAGCGTGGGCATCAGGTCAGCGAGGTTGACCCGCTGCCGCAGCACCGTGCCGGCCGGAAAAAGCGCGGGGTTGTACAAGATCAGCGGCACCCGCAAGGCCTCTTCATAACAGAAAATGCCGTGGCCGAATTCCTGGTGCTCGCCGAAGCCTTCGCCATGATCGCCGACCGCCACTACCAGCGTGTTTTCCAGAAGTCCCCGCGTTTTAAGCTCATGGAGAACGGCACCGATGTATTCATCCATATGGGCGATCTCATTGTCGTAGAGCCCCGATTCATCGTGACTGACTTTTTTCAGGTAGGTCTTGTGGGGCAGATAGGGCTGGTGTGGGTCGTAGAAGTGCAGCCAAGCGAAGAATTTTTTGGCCGAACACTGCTCCATCCATTCTCGGAACTTGCCGTAAACCTGCTCGGCTGGGATTTCCGATTGAAAATCGTTGACCAGCGTACCGGCGTCCAGCGAATCGTCGTAGCGCTCAAAACCCTGGTCCAACCCGAACTTGGCCATCAGGACATAAGAGGAGACCACGGCATAGGTTTGGTAACCGGCCGTCTGCAGGATCTCGGCCAGGGTGACGACCCCGGGATGCAGGCGATAGGTGCCGTTGTTGCGCACGCCGTGGGCCCCGGGATAGAGACCGCTGAACAGCGAGCAGTGGGCCGGCAGGGTGATAGGCACGGGCGTGTAGGCGTTTTCCAGGCGCACCCCGTCCTTGGCCAGGGCGTCGAGGTTGGGGGTGAGGGCCGGGGAATAACCGTAAGCACCGAGGCGGTCGGCGCGGGTGGTGTCGAGCGTGATCAGCAGCAGGTTCATCCCCCGGGCACTCGGGTGGGAGGGCTTTTTCAGGATGAACTGGTAGGCGACGGCCAGCAGCACAAGAATAGCTGCCGCCAGCAACAGCATACCGAGCTTTTTTTTCATGGCCGCTTGCCCCGCTGGGGTTCACCCTCTCTCAGCTTCAGCGATCAGGCGCAGCAGACGTTTTTTTTCAGCCGGCGAGAGTGTCGCCGCCAACTTTTGCTGACAGCGCCGGAAATATTTCAGTGCTTCGGCCTTATCGCCTCTTTCCAGGTAGGTGATGCCCAGATTAAAATAAGGATCACTCATTTCCGGATTGAGTTCCAGGGCTTTTTTCCAATCAGCCAGGGCATCCGGGATGCGTTTAAGAAAACGGTGCACGGCAGCCCGGCCATTGTAAGCAGGGGCCAGCGTGGCATCGCGGGCGATCGCCTGGTCAAAGTATCCCTGGGCCGCCCGCAGCCCCTCGAGCTCTTGACGCTGCAGCGCCAGGGTGAGCTGCAGGGCCCCCAAATTGCTGTAGCTGATAGCCATGGCCGGATCGACCGCCAGGGCCTTCTCATAGCATTCACGGGCCTGGAGAAAATCCTTTTTCCTGAAATAAACAGATCCCAACTCATTCCAGATCTTGGCCTGGATATTGCCGAACTGCAGGAGTCGGCGCAACAGGGCAATGCCCCGGTCCGCCGCGTTGTATTCCGCGTATTTCAATGCGATCTCTACCAGCACATCACGTCCGCCTGCATCGTTGAGCAGGCGCTCATCGCCGACCAATTCGTCGAGCAGGGACAAGGCTCGGGCGACATCCCCTTTTGCGGCCACGATAATCGCAATGTGCTTTTTCAGGGAAAGGTTTTGTGGTTCCAGCGTCTGGGCCTTTTCAAAGAATGTCAAGGCTTCGGTTAAACGCTTCTGGTTGAAGCGGATGTTGCCAAGCAGGATATAGGCCCGGGTGTAGGTGGGATCGCTGATGACGATTTTTTGGAGCCACTGCTCGGCATCGGCCAGATGCTGGGTGTTGAAGAGGTTGTTGGCCAGGTTGAATTTGATCTGGCTGTTGGCGGGGAACTCTTCGGCCGCTTTTTTCTGAATGGCGATCAGGCTTTTCAGGTCTTTTTTTAATTTATAAATTTCTTCGAACAGATCGTAGTAGATAGGGGTTTTGATGTCGGGATGATCGGTCTTCAGCCGCTGCAAGTCATTCTCGGCCTGATCCAGGTTCTTGTCGGCGATCAACTGCTTGACCGACCGCAATTGATCCTTGACAGCGTTGCCGCGCTTGGGATCGACCGCTTTCTCGGTTCGGCCCAAAGAGGACAGGTATCCGAGGGAGGCCAGATGGCGGCGATCGGCCGCGCTCAAGGTCCGGCGGTCGGAGCCGCCTTTGCCAGCCAGGCGCAGCATCAAGGCCTGCAGCTTCCTGTTCAGGTTACGGGCTTGAATGTTCTTTTTAAAAAAAAGATTGTCGGTTTCAGCGGGGTCACGCGACAGATCATAGAGCTCCGCCTCGGGAAGATGGATGTACTTGAAGGGACCGGATAGGATGCCAGTTAGCGGCGCCCAACCCATTTCATCCTGGCTGTAAAGGCTCTCGAAATAAAGGTCACGCTCCCGTTTTTCAGCACCGCCCTTGAGCAGGTTCAGAAAACTCTCCCCCTGGGTCTCCGGCTTTTTGGAAAGACCGAGAAGGTCGCACAGCGTGGGCAGCACGTCGATCAGGTTCACGCGCTCGGAGACCACCCGCGGGGCCAATAGGCTCGGGGCGGAAACGATCAGAGGTACGCGCAGCGACTGCTCGTAGCAGAAGATGCCATGGCCGTATTCACGGTGCTCGCCCAGGTCTTCGCCGTGGTCGCCGGCGACAACGACCAGAGTCCGATGCAAAATATTTTTTTCCTTTAAATCAGCGAGGATGCGGCCGATGACCGAGTCCATGTAGGCGATTTCACCGCTGTAGGGATCGCGGACAAACCGCTGGGCGTAGGGAGCGGGTGGGTCATAGGGCAGGTGGGGATCGTAGAGATGTATCCAGGCAAAGAACTTTTTTTGATAGGACTTGAGGAACCAGGCTTTGAATTTCTCGTACACCGTTCCGGCGCGGATCTCGGAGGAGAAGTTGTTGGTCATGTCGGCCAGGTTGAGCGAATCGTCGAAAACGTCAAATCCCTGGGCCAGGCCGAACTTGGCCAGAAGCACGTAGGAGGCGATGACCGCGTACGTATGGTAGCCCTTTTGCTTGAGGCGTTCGGCCATGGTGGCCTGGGCGGCGGCAAGCATGTAGGAAGCGTTGTTGCGCACCCCGTGTCCGAGAGGCGTCTGCCCGGTAAAAAGCGAACAGTGGGCCGGCAAAGTGAGCGGCACCGGCGTATAGCCATTGGCAAAGCGCACGCCATTCTTGGCCAAGGCATCAAGATTCGGGGTTTGGGCGGCGGCGAACCCGTAGCAGCCAAGGCGATCGGCACGGGTGGTGTCGAGCGTGATCAGCAGCAGGTTGCAGCCGTCGGCCGGGGCGCTTTTCGCCTGCATCCCGATCGCGCTGAAAAAGAAAAGTGCCAGCCAAAAAATGTTTCTTGATGCTTTCATTGCCGATTCTCCAAAAACAACCAAGCCAAGTGGTTATTATACCACAATGAGCGGCTGCGGGCCGGGCAAAAAAAAACCCCCTCCCCGTGCGCGGAGAGGGGGTTCCTTTATCGGGTTTGAATGATCAAACCCCGGTATTCAGTTGCAGGATCAGAAGTTGATACGCACGCCGAACTGGAACATGCCGGCATTGGTGACCATCAACGTCTCGCCCTTGTTGGCCGAATTCAAGGCGTTGTTCACCTTCAGGGTCTGCTGGTTGTTGGTGGCATTGTAGAGGTCGACGAACAGAACGGCATTGGTGGTGTCGGAGATCTTGAAGGTCTTTTCCAGGCCGAGGTTGAGGATCCAGTTGGTAGGCAGGCGATAATCGCCGAACTTGGTCCCCAGAGGGGCCATTTCCTTAAGGCCGACATTGCCCTGAGAAACATTGTAACTCTGTTGGTAAAAGATCGGATAGCCTTCACGGACCTGAAGAACGCCGGTGAGATTGAGGTTCCAGGGCAACTGGTACAGTCCCGAGAACTTGAAGTTCCAGCGGGCGTTGATCCAGATGTCGGACAGGCCCGAACCGGCGGTTTCCGGAGCGGTCACGCCGCCGTTGAAGTAATCGAAGTTGTTCATGTCGAAAGTCTCTTCTGCGAAGCGCTTGGCGGTCCAATCCATGTAGAAGAACGAGAAGTCGGCCATCCACTTTTTGGACAGCTTCTTGGTCAGCACTACCTGCGCGGCCAGGTACTGGTCATAGGCCTTATCATAATTGTAATAGTAGGTGCCAATAGGAGAGTCATGGCGGGCATAGAGAGGTGTGGCCACGCCGTCGATGGTCACGGTCCGGTACAGATACCAATTGTCCTTGGTCTCGATCGTGCCGGCGGCATCCATGATGCCCTTGGTGGTGATCAGGTTGTGGCGTTTTTTGAAGAAACCGGTCACGGCCAGGGCCATGTCCTCGCCTAATTGACGCTCGTAGGCCACGGTGATTTCGTCGAGTATCGGGGTGTTGAAGTCGGAAGCGAATACCACGTTTTGCAGTTTCTTTTCATAGTCGAAGGTATCGGTGTTGTTCCACACGTCGAATCCCAGTTCCAGTTCGGGGTATTCGGGAATGCTATCGCCGTCATCGTACCACATCACGTCGATCTCGCGGACGGGCGGCGCCAGGTAGTAGGCCAGGGAGTTGCCGCTCTGCGAACCGTAGCGGCCCAGAGAGAGCTTGACCACGTTCTTGCCGTCGCCGGTGATGTCATAGGTCAGCGACAGGCGCGGAGAGAGCAGATTGTAAGTGGCCGGGACCGTGGTTTTGGGAATCGTCAAGGCGCCCAGTTTATCGGGGAATATCTCGGTCCCGTGGTAGGCGGAGCCGGGCTCATACCAGGTAAACTTTTTCATTTCGTAGTCGTTCAAGTTGGCCTGTTCCTTGTCGTAACGAAGACCCAGGTTGACGACAAGCTTGCCGAATGACATGGTGTCTTGCAGATAGAAGCTGGTGCGTTTGAAGCCGACGTCGAAGGTCCAGTCGGGGATCAGCCAGATCGTTTGGTAATAGGTAGGATCGGCTTGCAAATAGGTATAAACGGCTCTCTGGTTGGCATAGAGGGACTGGGTGGTGGTGTTGGCCGTCACGTAGTCGACGCCGAAGCGGATCTCGTGGTCGCCGCCCATCACGTTTTCGGCGAAGTAGTTGCCGGTGAGCGAGGCATTGATCATGTTGCGGTTGGTTCCGTACCAAACATAATTATCTAAAGTCAGCCTGGGGACGCGAAAGAAACGCCATTCGCCCCCTTCCAAGTGGCCGTTTTCCGGGTTGATCTTGCCGCCGCGGGGATCGAGCGAGAAGCCGCCGTCGGTGTACACCATCTTGGCTTCGAGCATCAGGTTGCCGACGATCTGCTGCAAGGCGCCGTAGTACAGGTAGCCGGGAGTGGCCTGGTCCCACAGCGAACCGTTGTTCTGCTGCGCGGGTGAAAGATGGGTGCGGCCCCATTTCTGCTTGTTGTCATAGGTCATGTGAAAATCGCCCGAGGTGTTGCCCAGCTGGAAGTTGGTTTTCATGTAGCCCATCACCAGCCAGGTGGCGTCCTCAACGTTGGTGATGGTACGGCCATGAATGTCCTGGATGCCCCATGACCCGTTCCAGAACCACTTGTCCTTGATAACCGGGCCGCCGAAATTGACGCCGTACTGGTAGAGGCGGTCGACGCCAGGAGTGACAAAATTGTTGCGTTCCATATAGGGGGTCAGGTCTTGCTTCAATTCCCAGGCCTTGTCGGAAACATACAGGTGAAAATCTCCGGCATAGCGATTGCCGGCCTTCTTGGTGACGAAGTTCAGCTGGATGCCGCCGGTCTGGGCCGTGATGTCGTTGGCACCAACGGTTACCTGGATTTCTTCCAGGGCGTTCACGTTCAGGTAGGCCGGGGACGAACCGATGGCCGAGGGGTCGGTGATATTGGCGCCGTCCACGTTCCAGGTGGAATCGTCACGGTCAGCGCCGCCGGCAATCATGTTCGACTGCTGGCCGGAATCGGTGCCGCCCACGTCCACGCGGTCTAACATTAGACCGGGAACCAGGTTCATTACCGTCCAGGGGTTGCGCGCCGTGGGCAGTGACTGGATCATCTCCTTGGTCACGTTCATGGCCACGGTGTTCTTTCTGGTATCGACGATCGCGGCTTTGGCGGAAACGATGACCTCTTCCTGGATGGTGGTGGTTTCCATCGGGATGGTCATGGTGACGTTCTTGCCGACAAACAGCCGGATGCCTTTGCGGATAACGGTTTTGAAACCATCGAGTTCGAACCGCAACTCGTAGTTTCCAGGACTCAACCTCAGGAACCTGAAGTTGCCATCTGCGGAAGTGACCGCCGTCATCTTACCAGTGGTATCACCGGTTAGAGTCACGGCCACACCGGGGATGGTGGATCCGTCGGGAAGAACAACTGTCCCGTAAACGTCGGACAGCTGCACTTGGGCCATGGCGACTGAACTGATCAGTGCCAGGGCTGCAAAAAGTAGCACGAGTTTTTTCATTCGTACCTCCTAAAAATTTTAGTGACACTTACTTCAAGCAATAACCGTGCCATTCGCAGAATGACCTTAATACAGGCATTGACAGGCGGAGGCCGGTACCGGAATTCAAAAATTTGGATTTGGCGGCCAATAGAATTCAATTATTTGAACATGAAATGCACATGGCGGCGCTGCCACCTTGACTTCAATGCCACAAAAACCTATGTGGACACCGCTGAACAAATCCAATGGCCCGAATTCAAAAAAAGTATTTTTAAAAAGCCGTCAATACGGATAATGACCTCAACCCTGCCCCTGCGGGCCATAATATTGATTGTTAATTTTTCTCGCTTGAGCGAAATAAAGGAAATGAATTCCCAGCCTTTTTTAAATTTCTCACTTCTGCTATAATGAGTTTTATTATGGAGAAACGGCATGAAAATATTTTTGGACACGGCCAACATCACTGAGATCAAAAAGGGTCTGGCCTTCGGCGTCATTGATGGCGTCACCACCAACCCCAGCCTGGTCGCCAAGGAACAGCGGGAATTCATGCCGCTGATCAAAGAGATCACCGCCGCCATGCCGGGACCGGTTTCGGTCGAAGTCACGGCCAGCAAGCCCGAGGAAATGATCGCCCAGGCTGAAAAATACGCGGCCATCGCCGCCAACGTGGTGATCAAGGTGCCCATCAATCTGCAAGGCCTGCAGGTGGTCAAAACCCTGGCCGGCCGCGGCATCAAGACCAATGTCACCCTGATCTTCTCCCCCTCCCAGGCACTGCTGGCCGCCAAGGCGGGAGCGACTTACGTGTCGCCCTTCGTCGGCCGCATCGACGACATTTCCGGCGACGGCATGGCACTGGTCGAGGACATCGCCCTTATCTACGACAACTACGACATCGCCACCGAGATCATCGTTGCCTCGGTGCGCCACCCGCTGCATTTTGTACAGGCGGCCAAGATCGGGGCCGACGTAGCCACCATCCCCTTTGCCACCCTAGCACAGCTGCTTAGCCACCCCCTGACCGCCAGTGGCATGGAACGCTTTTTAAAGGATTGGGAAAAGGTCAAGTCCTGACGGATGAAGAAAAAAATAAAAATCCTGATCGGTTTTTTTTTATACTTTTCTTCTTGGGCGGCGCCTACTACGCCGCCAAATATTATATATTTCATTTGATCGTTTCCGGCAGCCGCGCCGAAATCCGCTTCAGTGATTTGCACCTCTCGCTTTTCCCCCTGGGGCTGGAGATCCGCAACATCAAGAACTTCCCGATCAAAAACGAAAACCTGGTTTCGTTCGCCGGGGTCAATGTCTACCTGCCGCCCACGTCATTGTTCATGAAAAAAAAGGCGGTCAGCATCGAAATCGAAAAACCGCTTTTCATCCTCAACGACAGTCTGCTGAAAAGCAAAATAGGAGAGAGAGCGCTCGGCTCGGCCTTTACCGTGAACCGTATCCGCATCCGCCACGGTGAGCTTGTCTATAATGGAAAGGACGTGCAGATGCAAATGCTCGACTTCAATCTGCAGTCCGGAATCATGACCGCGGGACTGGCCGTTCGCCTCGATTCGCCGCATTTGAAGGTCACCTTTCCCGTCAGCGGCAAACCGGTCACGCTGGAAGGCAACCTGTCCGGCGAGGTCCGCCGGCAGGAAAATTCCTGGAGGATCAACCAATTCGTTTGGCAGACGAAGAAAGTTCTTTTCAACCTGAACGGCCGCATCCTGAATGACGGTTCTTATTATTTCAACACTTTTGCCCAGGGCAATCCCGAAGCCATCCTGCGCCCCCTGCTGGGAGAATTGACGGTCAACGGCCTGACCTATGTGAACGCCAAGATTGCCAGGAACATGAAAGGCAAGGTGCAGATCAAGGCCGATTTCACGTCCCCTTCCTGCCTGGTCAAGGAAAACGCCTGCTCCGGCCTTTCCGGCAGGATGAATTGGAACAGCCAGAGCCGCAACCTCGACCTGGAAGCCCAATTTGCAACCCCGCTGACCAGGTCTATACTGCGCGTAGGCAGCAAAAGCGGCGGAATCATCATCACGGTCCGGGACATACCGGCCGCGTACGTATCCCGCATATTGGACATTGAAGGCGACGCCCCCATGGCCGGGATCATTTCAAACGGCACCTTGCAGATCAACAGTGAATTCCTCCGCGGCCGGGCCGAACTGGACGCCGGCCCATCCCATCCTTTAAACAGGCCCTTTGTGGCCAAGGGGACCATCGATTTCCTGCGTGAAAAGAAAAAAAAGCAGACCACGTTTTCCGGACAGCGGCTGCAGTTCAACGGCGGGCAGGTCAGCATCAACGGCAAGACCAATTCGCTGGCCAAGACAACAAACATTAAAATAAGCGCCGAATTGGTGAACCTGGAAAACATGGCGGCCTACTCAGCGTATTACCTTGGCATTGATCTGCTGCCCTGGAAACTGAGCCGGGGGAGTGGGTCGTTCCAGCTAGATCTGGACAAACGGCCGGGTCACAAGCAGATCGACAGCCGTTTTCAAATCACAAATTTCCTGGCCAACCAGCAGGCGATCTCATCCCTGCAGGGCGAAGTCCGCAGCACGCCGCCGCGCAGCCGGGGAGAATTCCTTGTCACCGCACCCGACCTGCGCAGCCGGGCCGAATTGGACATCGCCGCCCAAAAGACCAGCATTCGCTTCCGGGACGTGACAGGCGAAGCACAAAAAATCATGAAGATACTGGGCATGGACCTGGAACTGCGGGGCATGATCAGCGGTGATTTCACCTACAACTCGGGCCGGGCCTTGCCACGACCGGAACTGCTCGGTTCCATAACGGCGCCGCGGCTGAATTTTATGGGATACGCACTCACGCAGGTCAAGAGCGCCCTGCGCTCCAATCTGCAAAATATAACCTTGAGCGGTTTGGAATTTCAATACAAGGGCGGCCAGGCCCACGCCGAGGTCAGCATCGATTACGGGCAGAAAAAGTTCGACCTGCAGGGCCGCATCGACGGCATGGACGTAGCCCGGCTACACGGCGAATTTAGCGGCCGGGCCGACATGGAGATCGACGGCCGCGGTGAATTCCTTAAAGATCCCTTGCAGCTCTCCTACCGGTTCAGCAAAATCAATTTTTACCGCGATCGCGAATTCAGCGTCAATGGCAGCGCCAAAATAGTAACCGATTTTTCCGATTTTAGCCTGAACACCAGTGGTGAAGTGCTCAACCAGGACGGCGTTTCCCCGTTTTCACTCGAGTTCAGCCGCAAAGCTTCGCGATATTCCGGGACATTCAATTTGAACCTGATGGATCTCAACCTGCTGATTCCCTGGAAAAACAATGCCGGCAGCATGCGCTTGTTGGGACAAATTTATTCAAACAGCAGCGGCATCATCAACAGCCGGGGCGTGGCCATCTTTTCCGGCCAGACACTCTCGCTGCCGAACTTCTCCCATTCACTGGACAATTTTCAGGGAACGGTCACTTTTGTCAACAAGAATTTTATCCTGCAGTCGCTGCGCGGTGAAATGGGCGGCGGCACGGTGGAAGGCAATGGCCGCTTGGTCATCGGCCCCAGCAGTTTGCAAAGCATGACCTTCAGCCTCCAGGGAAAGGACCTGCATCTTTACCCCATGGACCGCACCGCCTGCCTGGTCAATCCCGACCTGACACTGAAATACCGGCAGAAAAAATTACTGCTGTCCGGAACCCTGGCGTTCCAGTCGGTCGAATGGCAAAGAGAGATCGATGAGCGCATCATCTTTAATACCCGCTCTGAACTGTCGACCGCCGAATCCAAGATCCAGGAAATGCTGCAGCTGGATATCGGGCTGAACAGCGAGAATATCCTGATGAGCAATTCCCTGGGCCGCATCAAAGGCAAATTCAAGTTGCGGCTGACCGGCAATGCCAATTTTCCCATTTTAAGCGGAACCTGCGAAGGCAGCCAGGGAGAGATCTATTTTTCCGACCGTTCCTTCAACCTGCTGAAAGCCAAGCTGGTTTTCAAAAACAATTTTTTCATCGATCCGCTGATCCAGGTCGAGTCGGAAGCGTTCATCCAGAATTACCGCATCCGTTTCGACATCCGCGGCAGCGCCTCACGCGCCAAGCCCGAATTGGTTTCCTCGCCGCCGTTGCCAACCCAGGATATCCTGGCCCTGGTCTCCCTGGGCGAGGGGTTCAAAAGGTCGGGTTCGGCGGAACTCAGCTCGCAACTGGGCAGCACGGCCATGGTCACGACCAAGCTGACCGAAGAGATCAAGAAGCGGGCCAACAGGCTGCTGGGCATCAACCTGCTGCGCATCGATCCCATTCTCTCCGATCAATCGGCAGCCGGACACTTTGCGCTGACCATCGGCAAAACGATCTCCAAAGACCTCGTCGTCGTATACTCCACCAACCTTTCCACCTCGCGCCAGGAAATTCTCTACCTGCAATATCAACTGTCACCGGCCATCTCCCTGATCGCCATGAGAAACGAAGAAGGGCGCTACAGCCTCGACCTGCGCCTGCGCACCCGGCGCTGAAATGGCCGTGAACTGCCGCAAGATATTTCCTCGGCAATTGCTCGGGGCCGTATTTTCCCTGCTTTTGCTGCTGCCTGGACGGCAAGCCGCGGCGCCAGACTGGGAAGGGTTGAAGGTCGGACAGGTGCTGATGCTGAACGGAGACCAGAAAAGCGATCCCCGCCTGCTCCCTTACCGCGCCCTGATCAGCGTTCGCAGCGGAGACTCCTACCAGTACCGGAATGTCAGGAAAAGCATCGAGAACTTGTCTAAAACCGGGGTGTTTGCCGGCATTGAAGTCAAGGTCCAAATCCGGGATGCCGACCTACTGGACGTCTATTTCATTCTGCAGAACAAACCGGTCATCCGCGCCCTTCGCTTCAGTGAAGCCAATGCCATCAGCAAGCGGGAAATGCGCGCCGCCCTTTATTCCCTGCGCACGAACGATCTGTTCGAAGAGAGCAAATTGGCCAAGGCCGTGGATGAACTGCAAACCCTGCTTAAAAGTAAGGGCTTTTTCAACGCCCTGATATCACCGCGGGTCGACCTGGATAAAAACCGTTCCGGCTGCACCATCTTTTTCGTCATCGCCTATGGCAAGATCGCCCGCATCAGGCAATTGCTGGTCCAGGTCAACGATGATGAACTCTCGCGGATAATCCCGGGTTACTTTACAAACTCCGTTTTCTATATCCAAAGCGACTTCGCCAAAAAAATCGAAAAAACCAGGAAACTTCTAAAAAAAAATCTCTACTATTTTCCGGATATAAAAGTGCAGGAAGATTTCCTCGATCCCGAACGCTCGGTTCTGGATATCACCATCGACATCGGTTGCGGCTACAAATACAATTTCGTTTTTCAGGGCATGGCCGCCAGGATGCCTCTGATCGCCGATGTCTGGGAACGTCAGGTTTTTGAAAAATGGGCCGAAGAAGAGAGCCGGGCCAGGCTGTTGAACTATCTGAAAAATGAGGGCCACCTCGACGCCCGCATCACTTCCGCCATCAGCACCGACGGTGTAAACAAAACCATCGTCTTCACGGTCCAAAAAAACCGCCGTTACCGGCTGGGAACAATCACCGTGCACGGCAACCAGTCGGTAAGCAACGAAAAAATCAGGGAGATCATCAAAACCGATGACCTGATCTTCCATAAATTATTCTGGTTGCGGCTCAATTCTCTTATTGCCGACATGGAAGTACTCAAGCTTTTTTATTACTACCAGGGGATATCGCCTATCGAGATCCAACTGGAACCGAGTTTCCGCGGCAAATACGCCGATATCGATTTTGTCATCAAAGAAGGCCGGAAATTCCTGGTCGATAACGTCGAATTCAGCGGCAACCGGACCTTCGCCAGCCAGGAACTCTACCGGCTGATCCGCAGCAAGTCCGGTAGCCCCTATGTCCCCAGGCAGTTCAGCGAAGACATCGACCGCCTGCGGAATTTCTACTGGGACCGCGGTTATGATGAAGCGACCGTCGGCTACGAGTTGTCGCCGGGCCAGCAAAAATCGCTCCTGATCAAGATCGACGAAAAGCAGTTGAAAAAAATGGGCGAACTGATCATCATCGGCGCCTCCGCCCCCCAGGAAAGCCTGCTCAAAAAACGCTTCCCCCTGCGCAAGGGCCAGCCTTTCAGCCGCAGCAAGGTCGACGCCTTCCGCTCCGAGATCGAAAACAGCGCCATTTTTTCCGAGATCAGGCTGGACAAGATCGAAAATGACCAGGGCAGCATCGACCTGGTGGCCAAAGTCACTCCCGACCGCAGCCGCTTCTACGGTTTCGGTTTCGGTTGGGAGGAAAGGCGCGGCCCGCGCGGCACCCTGGAGTACCAGGAAAAAAACCTCTTCAACTCCATCTCCTCTGTGGCCGCCACCCTGCAGCTGGGCTTGAACGAGCGCCGCGGCATCCTTTCCTTCGACACGCCGTATTTTTTCAAAAACATGATCACTACTTCGTTCAAGATCTGGGAAGAAGACGAAACCTATCCCAGCTACCGCTTCAACCGCTGGGGACTGGGCGCCACCTTGGTCAAGAAATTCTCGGACAGGCTGTATTTTCTGGGCTCGGCAAAGTGGTACCGCACCACCCTGATCGATTTAAAAATCCCGGTGGTGTTCAGCGTGGACCAGCTAAACAAGCCCTTCGACACCACCGCCCTCTCGCTTTCTTTCGTCAATGAGAACCGCGACAATCCCTTCAACCCGCGTAGCGGCCATTTCCTCAACGCCGAAATGAAATTGGGCCTGCCGGTTTTCGAAAAGGATTACACGTTTTTAAAACTTTTCTGGAATTACCAGAGACACTATCCCATCCTGCGCGAAGGCACATTTTCCTTCTCCGTTAAGAACGGCTTCGGTTTCGGCGACATGTCGATCAGCGAGCGTTTTTTCGCCGGCGGTTCCCATTCCTTCCGCGGCACGCGCAACGACCGCCTGGGCCCGATCAACCTGGAAAAGAACGAGCCCGAGGGCGGCAACGTCCTGCTGCTTTTCAACATGGAAGTCACCGTCCCCAGCCTGCTCATTCCCATGGAAAACCTGTATTACACTTTTTTCGCCGATGTGGGCAACGTCTTCAGCAAATCCAGCGACTTCAACCTGAACAAGATGGAGCGGGCATTGGGCTTCGGGCTGAAATACCGCACCCCGCTCGGCCCCATCCGCCTCGATTTCGCCTTCAACCTGCGCAAGGCCGCCGAGCAGAATTTCTTCATCCACATCGGCATCGGCAACGTGTATTGAGCGATCCGGCGTTTTTCACTCCAGAAGACGATATCCAAGATAATATTGATTAGGACTTGACAACCTTATATTAAGGTTATAAAATCCTATTTAATGATCGAAAGCAAGAACCTGGAATTGATCTTCACAGCCTTGGACAGGCAAATTTCTGTCAGCAGCGGCGCCAGGATCTCTCTGGTCGTCTGCGGCGGCACGGCCCTTGCAGCTCTGCAACTCGTGGCTAGGACTACGAAGGATGTTGATGTTCTCGGATCTTTTAAAAAAGGTCAAATAGTAAAAATCGGAGTGTTTCCAGAATGGCTAAAAGCGGCAGCGGCGAAAGTCGAAAGGGATTTCAATTTGCCGGCGGACTGGCTGAATCTCGGGCCTGAATCACAATTGGACACCGGGCTTCCAAAAGGATTATTGAAGCGACTGGTGAAAAAAGTCTATGGCAATTTTCTGACCATATTTTTCATCAGCCGCATCGACCAGATCCACTTCAAGTTGTATGCCTCCCTTGACCGCGGCGGCTACCACGTGGAAGATCTCTTCAAGCTGAATCCTTCCGAAGTCGAGCTTCTTGCCGCCAGCCGCTGGGTGCTGACTCAGGATGTTTCCGTCGGATTCAGGATGATTCTGATCTCTTTTTTAAAAAAACATGGCTACGAAAAACTCGCCGGCAAAATTTAAGGAATACCTGCAAGAGGGTTTTCTGGTGCTCTTGTGGCGCCAGTGGCGAACGCTGGGGATCACGGCCTACAGTCCAGAAACTAAACAATTGATTGACTTGGAAGCACTTATCTTGGCCACCTCGATCGCGGCCGAGCAAGATCAACGGTTGTGGACCGCAGTCATTCGCTGGCTTGCCTGTTTCCAGGATTGGGTGAACCAAGCCAGGCTCAAGCGCATGTCCGCTGCATTCATCAAGCCGGACGAATACCTAAAGAAACCACTGATCAAGAAAGAAATTTGGCAGGAAGTTGAATTGCTGCTTTCGACGACGCTTTCCTCAAAAAAAACAACAACAAATACTTCCAGAGCCAAGCGCACACTCACGCCGCCGCTTCTGAAGAAACCCCCCCTGCTGCAACTGTATCTGCGCGGCATATTCGGTGTCAATGCTAGGGCTGAATTGATCCTTTTTCTCCTAGTAAACGGCGAAGGCAATTCCAACCAGATCGCCCGGGAAACCTTTTACGACCAAAAGAACATCTACGTCATCCTGGAGCGCTGGGCGGAATCCGGTTTTGTCACCAAAGAAAGCAGGGGCAAACAGAATCAATATTCCCTGGACAGCGGAGATGTGTTTCTGCAAAGCAATATATCATCCTCATCATTTTGGAGCTGGCCGCCATTTTTTCAGCTCTACTCGCGCCTTCTGATTGCTGCATCTTCGCCCCCTTGGTCAAACGATCCCTACCTTCTCTCTTCACTCTTTCGCGACGTATATCCGCAAGCAATGAGTATCTCCAAGAAAAATCGCCTTTTGTTTCCTGACCCAAAGCTTTTTCCTGGAGACAATTACTTTCCCCCCATGTCTCAAAAATTACTCGATCTTCTGAAATCCTCTCTCTAGCCTTCCGCTCACAATATGAGATTATTGCTTGTGATCATTTGCTCTATTTGCATCAACAACGCGTACTGGAGTATAACCAGGGCATCAATTCGAGGCCATTTGGAGACCACACTCTTATAAGGGCCACATTACCTCGCAAACAGACAATATAAAGATCGATCCGATTTCACTGCAAAATTCGCTGGAGCAATTGTCTACAAATTAAAACGGTAAGTGGCCTTGAACATGAAAATGTTGTCGCCCCGGGCCGAGATCAGGTCGCCCAGGTCGCGGCCGAAATCGAGGTCGCCGGGATTGGCGAAATCCTGGCGGTTCTGCGTCCATACGAAATAGAAGGTCGAGCCGGGGCGGTACTCCCAGCGGAACACGACCGTGCCGCGCAGCGACTTGAAGTTGAAATCGGGATCGGCGAAAGTGAATTTCGGGGCCGGCCCGGCGCCGTCAGGATCGACCGTATAGCCCTCGTCGTTGCGGAAGACCGTTGAACCATTGCGGCCGTAATAGTTGAACGAATAGGTCGCCGGCCGCGCCAGTTCCTTGAACTCGGCATACTTGCCCACGGCGATCAGCGGCTGCAGGAAAGCCTGCAAACTGATCTTCGGAGAAAATATCCAGTTCAAGCGGATCTCGGCCGAGAGCACTTTTTCGTCCAGGTAGGCGAAAACGTAACGCCGGCCGAAGGTGGCGGATTGGAACGGATCGTCCACGTTGGCCACCCACTGGCGATAGGTGTGTAGAAAGTCCACCTGGGGATGAACGGACAAGGAAACATTGCTGCGCGGCTTCCAGCGCAGGGCCGGGCCGATGGCGAATTCGCTGGTGCCGTCCCGGCGCCGCGAGGCCTCGCCGTAAAGTGAGAACACCAGCGGCTTGCGGCTGTCGCTGTAGGCCTCGAATTCGACCCAGAAGCCAGGGGGAAGGCGCAGCAGGGGCCCGCCGCGGCTCGCTTCCTTGTCGTAAGCCGCGTCAACGAAGCCAAATTCGAGGCCGCCGCCCCAATAGTTCAGGAACTCGCCGTTCAAGAAAAGGAAGTAATTATTCATGATGTCATTGCCGCCGAAATCCCAGCCCCGGGCCAGGGCGGCCATTATGGAAGCGCTGCGGAAGACCTTGCCGGGATGGAGCCAGTTGTAGCCGGCCACCAGGTGGGAGTTGACATAGTCGCCGCGCCATTGGTAGCCGAGGTCGTTGACTTCGAAACCCGGGGACACGGCCCCCAGGGCGGCATTGAAGATCATGTTGCCTTTCTGTTTGTTCAGGGCCAGGCGCCCGGACCAACCGCTCAAAGAAGTGGCCTCGGGATCGAGCGACAGGTATTCGGCATCGGGCCGCTGGAAATAATGCAAAGGTGATTGCTGCAGGTCGAGAATGTATTCGCGGCTGCCGGCAACACGCGTCGCGCCCAGCCAGCCTGTCAATGCCCATTCTTGAGCTTTCCCAAGCTGCAGCCAGCCGTCGGCTGCCAGGGTCAGAGCTTGACTGCCCAGCATATCCTGCAATTCCTGATCGTTCAAGTCGCGAAAGACCCCGGTGGTGATGAAGCCCAGTCCCTGCCGCCCCTGGTTGAACTCCTTTTGGACGCGCAGGACGCTGTAGTCGCTGAAAGGCTCCACTTCCTGGGTTGAGCGGCTGCCCATGCTGTCCACATCCGCGTAGGCGCGCGCGGTCACGGCGTTCAGGAAGCCGATGTTCCAGTTGCCGGCCACCTTGCCGCTAAGCTTGGCAGCGCCCAGGATGGTGGTCATTTCCGGGTAGCGGACATAGTCGTCACTGTCAACCCCGCCCTGCGGCGGCCGGCCGACGCGGCGGCTGTAGAAGAATTCGGGATTGCCCCAGTTGAATCCGAAATTGCTGTTGGCGCCGCCGTAGCCGAAATTATTAAAGATACTCGACCCCTCGATGAAAAACGGCCTTTTTTCGGAATAGTAGGTTTCAAACACCGACAGGTTGACCTCGGCCGGATCGACCTCGACCTGGCCGAAATCGGGATTCAGGGAAAGGTCAAGGGTCAAATTGCTTTTCAGGCCGTACTTCAGGTCGAGGCCGGCACTGGCGAACAGGTCGCTGCCGGTGCGGAAAGGATTTCCCTCTTGGCGTGGGCTGAAGGTCAGCCGCGCAACCGTATAGGGCATGGCTTCGAAATGGCGGCCGGGACGGATGCCGCGAATGCCGGTCAAGCGGGCGAAGCGCGAAACGAAGCCGTTCTCCTCCTTGGGCACCCAGGCGAAATAATCCTGTTCATTTTTGCGCTGGATGGTGCGCTTGAAATTGACCCCCCAGACGTATTCCTCGCGGACCGGAAAGCGCAGCTGGTCGTAGGGGATGCGCATCTCCACGGTCCAGCCCTGTTTGTCGATCCGGGCCGTGCTTTCCCAGACCCCGTCCCAAGTGGCATCGGTCCATTCATCATTGTACAAGGTCATGTCGATGATCGAGCCAGCGGGATTGACGCTGAACTGGAAGCCGCTGCGCCGGTCGAAATAGGGATCGACCGCGAAGCTGAACCAGTCGGAATCGAGTTCGTCGTCGCGGCGTCCGAGCAGGCTGACGATCTTTCCTGGCTCGGAATCGTAAAGCCGGGCGGCAACATACACCGCTTTTTCATCAAAGGCGATCCAAACCTCGGTACGTTCGCTGGCCGGTTTGCCGTCCAGCGGATTGCGCTGCATAAAATCGCCCACCCCGGCCCCTTGCCATACCGCTTCGCTAAGCCGGCCATCGACGTGGATTGCTTCTTCGGCACGTCTGGCCCGAACTTCACGATCTGAGGCCGGTGCAACCTGCGCCGCGGCGGGCAGCGCACAGCAAATGATCAAAATAACCGAAATACAAATTTTTTTCATGATAAAAAACACTTCCTTTGCTTATTGGATAGCTTTTGCTTAATATAGTTAGACGGTTAAAAGGGTGAAAAAGTTTACGCAGGGCATCCCATTCATTTTTCTTCTTGGCGCCAGAGAAAAGGCCGGGCCGCCTACACTAGATCTTTTACTTCCCGCTTACAAAAAATAGGCGACGGCCAGCAGCAGATCGGTCAGGATCACCAGGGCAACGTTCAAACCTTGGGCCGGCACCAGGCGGGCCGGGGCATCGTGATGTTTCAGGGTCTGGAATGCTGCGGCAATGCCCAGGGGCAGGGTGGCCAGGGCCATAAGTACGGTATAGGGAATATTCTGGACAAAAGGCCCGGCCGCGATCAAGACGAAAAGCAGGAGCAGCGCACAAGCGTAGATCACTGCACTCTTTTTCTTGCCGAAAAAGATGACCAGGTGACGACGGCCGCCCCGGCAATCGGCTTCGGCATCAGGGAACTCGTTCAAAAAAAGCAGCAGCGCTGTCAGTATTCCCGGCACCAGGGAAATATAGATGATGTCCATGGTCATGAAGCGGGTCAGGGCGTAATGAACGCCGATGACAACGAAACTGCCCAGGGTCAAGCCGCTGACCAATTCACCGATCAGCCATCTGGAGAGGTGCGAGGTGTAAAAGCGGACTGCCAGGGCGCCGCAAGCCATGAGGACCAGGAGCGGCCAGCCGCTGACCAAGCAAAAGTACACGCCGATCGCTCCGGCAGCCAGCAGCGCGCCATAGGCGGCCAAGCGCACCTGGCTCGGGGTCGTCTTTCCTGACTGTAGCATGCCGCTGCCGCCGCTGAACGGGGTGCGCGCAGTGTTATTATCTATCCCGGTTTCATGATCGGAAAGCTCATTAAAAAGGTTCACGGCGACATGGGACAGAACCACTCCCGCCAGCAGCAGCAGGGAATGGGTAAGATGGCCGAAACCATGCCAGTATGCCGTGGCAATGCCGACCAGGGTCAAGGCCACCGACAGGATCAAAAAGGGTGCCCGGGTTTGCTGCAGCCAGACAGCGAGCAGACGCTTGTTTCGCACATCAACCTCCAAGCCATGAATACGGCTGGCTGATTTTAAATCAAGCCGGGTAAACATGCAAATTGGTCTTCCCAAGCGGCCGTGCGGCCGACCGTTGCGGCAAAGAGCGGTTTCTGCTACCATTCAAGCATGATGCGCCAAACCGCACAATTCTTTACTGCCAAGGGGTCCGACCATGATCGTTAAAGCCCTGCTTTGCCTGTTCATCCTGCTCCAGCCCGGGCCGATCCTGGTCGACAGGATCGCCGCCACCGTCAACGAGGAGATCATCACCATCCACGATATCGAGCGGGCCATTGCCTTTTTCCCCATACTCAGGCAGAACAAGGAATCGGAAGAAAACTTCTATTCCCGCATATTGGGCGACTTGATCACTTATAAAACGATCGCCCTCGAATTTGGCGACGAATTCAACCTCAGTGAAGAGGATTTCGAAATGGTGCAAAGGCAGATCCTGCAAAAGGCCGGATCGCTTGAAAAATTACTGGCCATGCTGAACAATTTTGCCATGAACTGGAGCGATTTTGAAGAATTCATCTGGGAAAAAGTCCTCTACGAAAAAGTGCTCAGGGAAAAATTCCAGATGGAAATTACGATCCCCTTCAATGAGATTGAGGATTTTTTCAACCACGACTACCTGCCTTCGCAGCAGCAGATCGGCCTGGAACCGTGGACCCTGGTCGAAATGGCTCCGGGAATCGAAAAGTACCTGCGCAAGCTGCGAACGGAAAAACAGCTGTCCGCCTGGCTGAACGATATTCGCTCCTCTTACAAGATCGAGACCAAGCTAAGGAGTCCGCAATGAACCTTTTTGATAAGAGCAAGGGAACCCCCCGTTTCATCGATAGCCTGCAGACCGGCGAAAATGTGAGCTGGTTTTACCGCGTCCAGGAAATCGTCAAAAAAAAGACCAAGAACGGCGACGATTTTCTTGACCTGACACTGATGGACAAGACCGGACGCTTGCCGGCCAAGGTCTGGAACAACGTCGGGGAATATCACAAACTGCTCCGGGCCGGGGACATCTACAAGATCAGCGGTGAAATCAGGGACTACCGGGGAAAAAAACAGATTACCGTCAGCCACTTGCGCGCCATTGTTTCCGGAGACCCCGGCTTCGATCCCGGCGATTTCAGTGAAACCCCGCCTTTTGACAGCGAGGCGCTGCTGGCTGAGACTTTTTCTTTGCTGGATGGCAACCTCAGTGATCCCCATTTGCGCAGACTCAGCGAATTGTTCAAGGAAGAATACGGGCCGGTCTTCGGTCAAGCCTACGGTGCCCAAAAAATCCATCATGCTTTTGCCGGAGGCCTGCTGCAGCACACCCATTCGCTGCTGAAGATGATCCTGACCATTGCCCCCCATTACGACCTGGACAAGGAATTGCTGCTCATAGGCGCCCTCTTTCACGATATCGGTAAAACCGCCGAATTCAAGACCCAACCGGCACTGGAGACAACCCTGGCCGGCGGACTGCTCGGCCACCTGGTTATCAGCCTGACGATTTTCCTGGAAATGAAAAACAAGATCGCCGATTTCCCGGAACCCTTAAGCATCCGCATCCAGCACCTGATCGTCTCCCACCACGGCGAAAAGGAATACGGCTCACCCGAAGTCCCAAAGACAAAAGAAGCATATCTTCTGCATCTGCTCGATCTATTGGATTCGCGCCTGAACATTTTCAACGAACAGCTCAAGAGCGGCGAAACCCAGAAACTCTTTTCCGATTTCAACCAGGCATTGGGAACCCGGATACTTCTAGACAAATGAACCAGCCTCCCCCACCTTGCCCGGCCTGCGGCTCCAGCGCTACCTTGCCGTTCGAAAACGAAGAAGATTCCACAGGCAACGAATCTTTTGCCCAGATCATGCTCACTGTATTTATTTTTTTCCTGTCCCTTTTCCTTGTCTTTTTGCTTTTCCTGCTGAGCCGCGCCAGTCTCCCGTTCGCCATGATTCTGATCCTGGCAGTATTTTTATTTTGGCGCCGCAAAAAGGAAAGGCACCGGGAAGCAAAAAGACAGGCACACGCTTTTGTTTGTTTGGATTGCAGCCGGAATTTCAGGGCGTGATCAAAAGAAACGGGTACTTTCCTTGTAGGACACTTCACCCTTCAGCACCCGGTTAAAAACCTTCTGGGCAATGGTCAGGTCCCCGCCTTCGGAAATTTTTTTATCCAGAGCGACCAGGTGGCTTTGCTGGAAGTGGACCCGCTCCTTGTTGTCTATGGTGAAGATCTCGTAGAAAATTTCATCGTGGCTGCTGCCGCTGGACTGGCATTCCGGACAGCCCTTTTCCTGGAAAATCTTGTAGTCGATGGTCAGTTTCTTGTTTTTAAAGAGTTCACGGGCTGATTGCGGATGAGGTGTTTTGCAGTGCGGGCAAAGAATTTTCACCTGGCGCTGAAATACCACCAGGCGCAGGTTCTCTACCAGAAAGGACAGCGGGACTTCGTTTTCAACTTGCATTTTTTCAAAAATTTCCTCATAGGAAAAACCCTGCAATTCGATGAAAAGCCTGCCCATTTCCACAAAATTCATAAACTGGCGATTGTAGCTTTTTTGAAAGTAATCAAACAAGAACATGGAATCGGGTTTGTAAAAAAGCAGGTTCTTGTACACGGCGTCGCTGACATCGCTGCCCTGGTTTTCGATCTGAAAGAACCGCTCGTTGCGCAGAACCACGGCGCTTTCCACGGTGGCGAGTCGCTCGCCGATCAGGGTATTCATCAGTGCGTAAAGGGTTTCATTGGTTTTGTTGTAAGCAGGCCCCGCCACAATGAACAAGCCGTTTTGTTTTTGCAAGATGGACTTGAGCCGCTCCACTTCGTCGCGCTCAAGATTCAACTCGGTGATTTTCTTGGCAAAATCCTTCAGGTTGTTGAATTTAAAGCGGATGTTTTCCTGGGCGCCGCCGGAATAGTAGAGCACTTTGATTTTCAAATGACTGAATTTTTTGCTCAAGTTCAGCCAGGATTCCCGCGGCGTTTGCTTTTCCTTGCGCTTGAACCCGCAGATTTCCTTTATCTTTTCAAAAAATTCCTTCGCGTCATCGATGGGCTGGTCGACACGGGAGAGAGATTCTCCATTGCGAAAGAAAATAGCGAGTTGGCCGGATTTGAATTCAAAAAAAACATCGGAAACCCTGGTTTGAACCGCCGACTTGACCAATGAATTCAAAATGCGGATGTATTTGGTGCTTTCCAGCGAAGTATAAATTTTGATATCCTTTTCAGTATTTTTCAGGTTTTTCAGCAGGTTTTCAATTTCTTCCTTCTGGGCCAGGTAGGGGATCAGTTTATATTTTTGCAGTTCTCCCTGATTTTTTAATTTTGGGAGATCATTGACTGAATAAAAAGCGAAACGCAGCACATGCCCGCCGGCGATCTCCTGGATCTCAATGGGCACGATCTTCTGGTCCAGGCAGAATTCCTTGCCGATCTGGAATATCAACCCCGTGTCCACGGTGATGTTTTTCAAGTCGATCTTCTCGATGCTGTTCTGGTTGAGCAGGTAAAGCTGAAGCTCGTCCGGGGTGATCAGCGACATCATGATCAGGACTTCCCCCAACTTTTTGTTGACAAGGCGCTGCTTGTCCAACGCCGTGTCCAACTGCTCGATTGAGATTTTGCCTGCCTTGACCAATATTTCTCCGATCTTCAAATATATGGAATCTCGGGCTGCTTTGTTTTCGGCCAGCATCTCCTTTGGACAATTTTTCACATACTTTTTTTTGTAATCTTCTGAAGCGTTGCAAAAACACTTCAGACAGAAAGGACAAATTTTTGTCGGGGTGGAATGGCTGCAGTCGGCGGCCGAAACCGCGTCAAATTCGGTCATGCAATGCCAGCACTTGACGATGTACGATTTAATCATACCCATTACTCTATCTTAATAATTACCCACTTCACGGTATTTATAACAAAGCGAAATAGAAAAATCAATAGTTGCGGTCCATCAGGTAATTCCTGACCTGAGGACGGGATCATGAAAAACACAATATCCTGCTGGCAAAAAGTTATCATTTATGGTATATTTTTAGAATTGGAGGCCGAAGATGATCAGCAAAAAAATCGAAACCGCGTTGAACAAACAGATCAATGAGGAGATCTTTTCCGCTTATCTGTATCTGTCAATGGCCACATATTTCCTGTCAGTGAACCTGGATGGTTTTGCCGCCTGGATGAAGACCCAAGCCCAGGAAGAGATGTCACACGCCATGAAATTTTTCAATTTCCTGGACGAAATGGGCGGCCGCGTATCCCTGCTGGCCGTCAAGGAACCGGAAAAAAACTGGAAATCCCCCCTGGCGGCGTTCACGGCCGTGTCCCGGCATGAGCAGTATATCACCAATTGCATCAACGAACTCTACCGCTTGGCCGGTAGCGAAAAAAACAACCCCACCCAGATCATGCTGCAGTGGTTCATCAAGGAACAGGTTGAGGAGGAATCCACCGCGGCCAAAATTGTTTTCAAGTTGACCCAGATCAAGGACAGCGTCAACGGGCTGTGGATACTGGACAAGCAACTGGGGGCACGCGGGACCGGCGCCTGATTTTTCCGGATGCTTCCCGCCCGCTCATGCCGCGAGTTGCTCAAAACGTCTTTTTTTTGCTAGAATTCAATCTTGTATAAATTGCATAATCCAGACAAGGGAGGCAGTTGCGATGGATGAAAAAGTTTTTGATGTGACCATGATCTATATCCAGAACACATCGGTCGGAAACTACAGTTTGGAATTCTACTGCCGCAACAAGAACATCAAACTCAATTTCAGCAATGTCGAGGGGATCGAACTAATCGCCAAGATCCCCCTGGAACTGAAAAGTTCTTTCATGCAGATGGCTGAAAACCTGCCCAAGGTCTGGAACATGAAGCTGGGCTATCCCACGAATTTCAAGATCAAATACAACGGCAGGATCACCATTGAATCCATGTAGCCGCAATTTTGCCTGATCAGACCCGGCCATGATCGCTGAAGAAACCTTAAAAAAAATAAAAAGGATCGAGATCCTCTCCCGCAAAGCAGCTCGCGATGTCTTTGCCGGGGAATACCATTCGGCCTTCAAAGGCCGGGGCATGGAATTTTCGCAGGTCCGCGAATACCAGCATGGAGATGATTCGCGTTTTATCGACTGGAACGTTTCCTCACGTCTGGGCCGGCTTTATGTCAAGCAATTTGTCGAAGAAAGAGAGCTGACTATCATCCTGGCCCTCGACCTTTCCGCGTCGCTGCAATTCGTCTCAAGCTCCAAGAGCAAAAAGGAGATTGCCGCCGAATTGTCGGCGCTGATCGCTTTTACGGCCATGCTCAACAACGACAAGGTGGGGCTGCTGCTGTTCAGCGATCGCATCGAATTGTACATCCCGCCGCAAAAAGGCCGCACCCATCTGCTGCGCCTCATCCGTGACATCATAGAATTCAAGCCACTGGGACGGGAGACCTCGATCAGCAACGCCTTGGTTTATCTGACTTCACTGATCAAAAAAAAGGCGGTTGTCTTTTTGATATCCGACTTCCTTGACGACCGCTTCGACACGGCTCTGAAAATCGCCGGCCGCAAGCATGATCTGATCGCCATCGATATTGCCGACCGGCGCGAACGGGAACTTCCGCAACAGGGCAATTTTCATTTGCGGGATCTTGAGAGCGGCAAGGATTTCAGCGCCGATTTCACCAACACCGCTTTGCGCCGGGAATTTGCAAAAATCCGCAACGAAAAGGATCTTGCTTTAAGCGAACTGTTCCGCAAGAACGGTATCGACTTCCTGACCATCTGCTCGGACCGGGAATACGAAAAACCCCTTTTCGATCTTTTTTTAAAGCGCAAGAAAAAATTCGCCCGATGAAACCGCTGCCGTTCATCCTGCTGCACTTGCTCCTGCCGTTGACCGCGGTTCCCGCCCAGGTGACCATGTCGGCCTCCAGCCAAACCGCCACCATTGCCGAGCATATCGATTTGCGCGTGGTCGTCCGCACCGACAGCGCCATCGACAGCATTGATATCAAGGTCACGGACGGCGCTTATGAAATCATCGGCCGCAGCAAGCGGCCAACGCTGGAAGCTCCCGGCGTCACCACTTTTGAAGAAATCATCACCATCGCTTTTTTCAAGACCGGTGAATTCAATGTCGGTCCCTTCACCGTCGAAATGCTGCCGCACCAGGGTGCCCCGGACCATGAACAGACCGGCCAGCTGACCATCCGCATCCGTTCCCTGTTGAGCGAGAGCGACCGCGACATCAAGCCCCTGAAAGAATTATTGGTCATGGGCGGCGATCCCAGGCACCTGCTCAAGTACGCTGCCGCTTTCATGATGCTGCTCCTGCTGGGGGCCTTGCTTTGGTTTTTGTTGAAAAAAATGAAGCAAAAGCGGTTGCCGGAGACCGCCCCGTTGCTGCCGCCTGAAATCGAACTGGAGATGCGCATCCGGGAACTGCGCCAAAAAAACCTGCCGCAACTGGGTGAATTCCGGCAATTTTTCATCTCCCTGAGCGACATGATCAAGCATTTTATCGAACGCGCCTACGAATTCAACGCCGCCGATTTCACCACGGCCGAGACTGTTGAGCAGTTAAAAAACAGCGAAAAAGATGGAGAGATACTAGCTCACATGGAAACCCTGTTCCGGCAGGCCGACCTGGTGAAATTCGCCCGTCAAGTTCCGGAAAATGAGGCCGTGGCCGGGGTTTTTCAAATGATCGCCGCTTTGATCGAAAAGCACAAAAAACGCCGTGAAACGGCAATGGCGGAGGCCCATGTTCAAACTGGCCAATAATATCGCCCTGCTGCTTTTTCTGCTGCTGCCTTGGCTTTCATGGTGGAACCGTTTCCTGGCCCGCAAAGGTCAGCGCCACATCTGGTTCGCATCGCAAAAATTGTTTTCCGCGGCGGCCCCGATCATGAAAGCAACCTTGATCCGCAACCTGAACCGCCTGAAAATGGCGGCCCTGTTCTGCTTTATCATGGCCCTGGCCCGGCCACAGCTGCTCAATACCTTTCAGATCGAGGAGCAAAAGGGCATGGATATCCTCCTGACCCTGGACATCTCGGGATCCATGGCCGCCATTGACTTCAAGCCAAAAAACCGGCTGGAAGTAGCCAAGGAAGTGATTGCCTCCTTCATCGAGAAGCGCAGCAGCGACCGATTGGGACTGGTCATTTTCGCCGCCACATCCTACACCAAGTGCCCACTGACCGTGGACTACAACATCTTGAAATTCTACCTGCAGGAGACCGACCTTGGTGAACTTGAGGACGGAACGGCCCTGGGCATGGCCCTGGCCACGTCGGTCAACCGCATCCAGCATTCCGCGGCCAAGACCAAGATCATCATCATGCTTACCGACGGCGTGAACAACCGCGGCGAGATCGACCCGCGCGACGCGGCCAAGATGGCCTGCAGCTTCAACATCAAGGTCTACACCATCGGCGTCGGCACCCGCGGCCAAGCCCCCTATCCGGTCCTCGATTCTTTCGGCCGCCAGCAGCACGTCATGGTCAGCGTCGAGATCGACGAACCCCTGCTGCAGGAGATCGCCAAGACCACCGGCGGCCTCTATTTCCGTGCCACCGACCCCGATTCACTGCGTAATATTTTCAGCGAGATCGACCGCTGGGAAAAAACCAAGCTCAAGACAAAAAACTATTACGAGACCACCGAGCTGTTCCCCTATTTCATCGCCCTGGGACTATTCATTCTTCTGCTGGTCGAAACCGCCCGCCGCTCCTTCCTGCGCACGTTGCCCTGAGAATAAAAGCGGTTTTAAAAACCATTTATTTCCCGAAGGGGCAATTCACGAATTGCCTCAGTCTGTGTATCTGCATGGATTTTATCGGAATAAATGGGCGGTTCGTGTAAGGGCGATTCATAAATCGCCCCTACCAGTGCAAATAAAATTCATTTAGAAACAAAATCCGGATTTTCTTCGTCTTGGCTCCAATTTAAAGGATTTTGCAAGATATATTCTTGGATTCGTTGTAATTCGTTTTCATCGCGGATAATTCGTTCAAAATAATTTCTCTGCCAAACAGGACAACCCGGAGACTGGCGGATAACGTTGATTTCCTTGGCCGAATTCATTTTGAAATACCCTATCATTTTAAATAACAGCATTTTCCGACGTTTATCCCGTAGGGGCAATTCACGAATTGCCCCTGTCTGTGCATCCGATTGGACATTATCAAAATTAAAGGGCGGTTCATGAACCGCCCCTATAGATAAAATAAAATGCACATGATTAGGCATAACCACGAAACAATCCAAAGCAGTATTGGAAAAGCGTTCTGGAATTCGTAATAATTCTTTCATAATAATTCCACCTAATTCATTACAAACCATTTGCTTGTCAACGATATTTCCAAATAAAAATTCTTTTTTATTTGCGCAAATCGTCACAAAATACCGACTGGGAAAAGAATAATTCCATCCTCGCATACGAATGGACCTGCGATGATGAAAATCAGGATTAAAAATCATTTATTCCCAGTTCCGTGTGTCCGCCTGGATTCAATCGGAATAAATGGGCGGTTCCCCCTGGCGGGGACAAGCGTGAACCACAAAATAGAATTGCAGTTATGAACATCGGCATTAAAAACCATTTATTTTCCGTAGGGACAATTCACGAATTGCCCCGGTCTGGAATCGGAAATGTTGCCACAAATGGGGCGGTTCCCCCTGGCGGGGACAAGCGTGAACCACAAGAAGGGGCGGTTCGTGAACCGCCCCTACGGGATCAGGCACCCTTCTGCTCCACGATTTTTATCTCATCTTCCGTCAACCTATACTATTTATACCAACTTGTTGATTTCGTCGTAAGTTGTTTCAATATGGGGTCGGATAATCCCGATAAGCTCTTCCAGTTTCTCCCGGTTCTTGTCCATGGCGTTCATCTCTCTCGCTATGACTTTTTTAATATTCACTATAACGCTTTACCCAAACGAAAGCAAACGCCGTATTGATTCTCAGTTCGGCTTGAAAATTAATTGAATTGCGGTTATTAATATTCCGGAGAGATCGATGGAAAACATTAAATATGTCATATATCGGGAAGATAAATATTATGTAGCCCAATGTCTGAACGTGGATGTTTCCAGTTTCGACACAACACTCGACGCGGCAGTGGCCAATTTAAAAGAGGCTTTGGAATTGTTTTTTGAAGATTAAAAGAAGACAAATTGAGTAGGAAATTTCTGATTTTTCTTCTTAAATATGGTGTTGGCCTGGCAGTAACATTTAGTATTTTATATGTCGGTGTGTCACTTTACCTCTACTTCAATCAGGATCAGTTTATCTTCTATCCCATGCCTCTGCCCGAAGAGACACGCGTACAGATGCAGCGACAGCCGGGCATCAGCCCATTATCACTTAAAGCAGACGACGGTA
>Ga0307378_10001852_pt1 | contig 33437 bp, 45 predicted proteins | sample UN1MG_FD_202238 | JGI IMG/M metagenome (GOLD analysis project Ga0307378, IMG submission 202238) | Soil microbial communities from Risofladan, Vaasa, Finland - UN-1 | ecosystem: Environmental > Terrestrial > Soil > Coastal area > Acid sulfate soil | place: Finland: Risofladan, Vaasa | collected... | reverse complement strand
GCACCTGGTCCTCGTCCTCGGCAGCGAGATACCGGCCCGCACTGATCTTGCCTGCCATCAGTCCGACAGGGGCTTCCAACTCCGGCTCGATGCCGTAAATGGTCAAGGGGAAGGTGCCAGCACGGCTGCCCACCATGCCGCCGGTGACGATGCGGCGAGAGGCTGCTACCACATCGGGCTGGCCCAGCGCTGTCTGCACTACCGCCTCGGTGTCGGCCAGCGGCAGCAGCGGCATCCTGCTGGCCTTTTCCCGGTACCCAGGCGCGTGGATCTTTATGTTGCCGCCCTGGAGCTTCACCAGGTTGCCGTACATGGCTTGTGTCGACCCGCCCAGGATGCCATCAAAGAACAATAGCATCGCCAGGCCCAGGCTGATGGCGACCACAGCGATGACCGTGCGACGCCAGTTGCGCCATAGGTTGCGCCACGCCATCTTCAGGAACATGCCCATGCTCACCTCCCAGCGGTGAATCTCAAATGTTGTTCGATCCCACCCTCGCTCCAGCAGGGCCAGGGAATCGTCGCACCCCTTCATTATGCCAGATACTCAGTAGCAGCGCTACTGGTCGTGCAGACGCAGAGCAAGGGTGACGTAGGGCAAGCTGAAAGCTTGTCCTAGCCGTGGCGTGGCACCTATGGGTGCGGCATGTGGTGCGGCTACCCTCGGCACGCCGGTGTGTAGGGCGGGTCTGAGACCGCCCGTTTGACAACCCATCGAAACCGCGAATATAATGAGTCTTGGTATATCACGTTTCTATGTATATCCCTCCCTCCGGCAACGGGGGTCCTATGCCTGAGGGGATGGTGGCGGGCCACGGAGCGAGGTGGCCGTGTCCGTCCGGCTTCCCTCGGCACATGGGCGTGTGAACGACCGAACAACACCGCGGCAATCTCTAGGGCAGCCGTAACGGGGATGGCATCGCAATGGGACGGTTGGCGGCTATAGAATAGTAGGTCGGCGCACAGCGGTTTGCCCTCGCCCGACAGGTCTGCGTGTCGGAGGAACACCCGCGGCCATGGGCCCCGTCCAGCCTCCCTTGATTCGCACAGACCAAGAAAGGAACGATACATGGACTTCAAGGACCGCTCCCCCATCCTGGTCGTCTTCGGGGTGATCCTCCTGCTGGTCGGAGTGGCTATGGCCTTCATGGGTCCGCTGGAGACGCACGCCTTGTACCTCTTCTCCGAAGGTGGCCGCTTTCACTACGAAGGCTTTGGATTCGGCTCCTTCATGTTCGCCAACATCGCGGCTCAGATTGTGGGGTACTATCTCATCGCCCTGGTGGCCATGCCCCTGGGCTACGGAAACATCATGAGGCTCCGCTGGGCCAGGACTCTCTCCCTCGCGGTCCTGGGCTTCTGGCTGGTGGCCGGGATACCGCTGATGGTGGCCTTCATGTTCGTACTGATGGCCTCAAAGGATGTCACCCTGCCCACGGTCCTGATCGCCCTCATAATCCTGGCCCTATCCTACGCCGTGGTGCCGGTGTTGCTCATTCGTTTCTACAGGAGCAGGGACGTCCGGCTCACCTTCGAGACCAAGGACCCCAGGTCCCCTTGGATCGAAGACGTGCCGCTTCCTGTGCTCGTGGTCTGTGCGGTTTTCGGATTGACCATCGCGGTCCTGCACGTGCTCATCCTCTTCAACGGCATATTCCCGCTCCTCCACATCCTCATCTTCGAACTACGGGGCATCGAGCTGATCGGCCTCTCCGTCCTGATCTTGGTGGGGCTGATCTGGGGGCTGTTGAGGTTGAGACGCTGGGCGTGGTGGGGAGCGCTCGTCTACTGGGGGTTTCTGACCTTCTCTTCTATCGCCGCACTGTCGAGGACGACCTTTGCAGACATCCTCTCCCACATGAAGTTCGCACCACTGGAGATGGAGGCCCTGGGAGGGATACCCTTGCATGGTGCCCACCTGGCAGTGCTGGCGGGAATACCGCTCCTCGTTACCCTGGGGCTGGTAGCTTACAGCCGGCAGTACTTCCGACAGGGGACTGGGGGCAGCTCATAAGGTCGCGAGAGCAAATCGACGCGACCCCTCGCACGCGGGCGGTTCGCTTCCACCTGCCGGTTACATTACCCGCCTGGCGCGCACAGAAAAAGGCGAGTCAAGGACTCGCCTTCTATGTATTCTGTCTAGACCTCAGGCCCTAGCGCATGCGCGCCATGGCTAGCTTGGCTTCCATCGAGCGCCGGCGGGTGCCAGCGAGTCCCTAGACTGGTGGACCTGCCGCCGGTCGTCAACGCTCACTCCGTACCCCCAACAACGGTTGCAGAAGTATATCTTGCCAGTGGCTCCCTGGACATGCGTAACCCGCCCCCGCGAAAGAGGCACCTGGCGGTGGACATTCTCATGCCTCCGCCAGCCGCGGCAATTTGTCCTCAGCCAGAGTCCGGTCCACACCAGCGCGAAGCGCTTGAAACTGCACTGATAGCCAGCGCGCCCTGATCATCGGAGCCATCGGACTCGTCCTCGTCGGGTTCCCCGCTTTCATCGTAGCGCTCATCGGTGCCATCAGGCTGCTCAAGATCCTGGGCCTAGTCGTCATCGTCAGCGCCATCGTCGTCATCATCATCGTCATCATCATCGTCAGCATCAGCGCCATCGTCATCATCGTCAGCGCCATCGTCATCATTGTCGTCATCATCATCGTGATCGTCATCGTCTTGGCTTCCCGCGCCCTCGTCGTTATCGTCGTCTCCATCGTCTTCCGGCTCGTCGATATCATCTGGCTCGTCGGCATCATCATCCGGCTCGTCAGCATCATCATCCGGCTCGTCGGCGTCGTCATCATCCGGCTCGTCCATATCGTCGTCATCCGGGTCGTCAGCATCATCATCTGGGTCGTCAGCGCCGTCATCGTCCGGGTCGTCGGCATCGTCATCCGGGTCGTCGGCATCATCATCTGGGTCGTCAGCGTCGTCGTCATCCGGGTCGTCCATATCGTCGTCATCCGGGTCGTCCATATCGTCATCGTCCGGTTCGTGGACATCGTCATCATCCGTCTCGCCGGCCTGGCCCTTACCGGCTTGGTGAACATCGTCACCACCAAGCTGTTCCCCTGATCCAGCTTCCAGCACGCTCAGGGTGTCTCCAAGCACCTCCTGCACACCGGCTTTGATGCCATACAACGCATCTCCCGGCAGCGCATCTTGGGCCGCATAGGCCGTGAGTCCTGCGCCACCTCCCACGAACAACACGATGCCTATCAGCAGGACAGCCGCCTTACTCATCGACCAGTTCTCCTTTCTTGTGAGCGGTTTTGACAAGCCAATCCACTCTATGAGACGCCGATCTGGGCCGGGAGATACGGGCCGCCGCAGAGACCTGGCCTGTTACAGGAAGCTGTCCCGACCTTGCCCTGCCCTCTGTGAATCGCGGGGTGGGGTCGGTCGTAGCCGCTCAAACCGGTCCTGCAAGCGCGGATCCAGTCCCTCTGTTCGTTGCGTCCTCAACTGCCCGCCTCACGTATCAGTGTCCCTTGCACGGAGGCCAGGGCCCGATGTTGCAGGGCCTGGACTGAGCCCACCGTCTTGCGGAAAGAGTGGCCGGCTTCCTCATTCTGCCAGCCCTCCAAGAACTTCCGTACCACCAATTAGGGTCAGTTCCGTGTCGTCCCCTCGGCCCCGACGGACCTACCCGGCTGCACAGGCCTTCTCTCCGATTTCTCTCCGATAGGTCCGACTTTTGCCTGCGGCTTTACTCAGATTTCGGCTCGCGACGGACACCCTTGCCTTGGCTGGCAGCTCCCTTGACCTGGACCCACAGAGAACCTCCGGCTCCCGGTTACATGACACGCCCGGCACGCAGACAGAAGAAGGCGAGTCGATGACTCGCCTTCTTTCCGTCCTCTATAGACTTCAGACCTGGTTGGATGCGTGCTACGGTTGAAATCGCACCGGTAGCTGGTGCTCCCTAGTCATCAGAGCCCTCCGGCTCCTCGTCGTCGGGCTCCTCGACATCATCGTCGGGTTCCTCGGTGTCGTCAGGCTCGGGGTTGTCGTCGTCATCGTCCGGTTCATCGGTATCATCGTCCGGTTCGCCGGCATCATCATCCGGCTCCGCGGCATCATCATCCGGCTCCGCGGCATCATCTGGCTCGTCAGCATCATCATCCGGCTCCGCGGCATCATCATCTGGCTCCTCAGCATCATCATCTGGCTCGTCAGCATCATCATCCGGCGCCGCGGCATCATCATCGGGCTTGTCGACCCAGTAAACGTCCGGCTTGTCGGCCTCATCATCCCGCTTGTCGGCATCATCAACGAGATCGTCATCGCCGGTGTGGTACTTCCCAAGTGCCCCGAACGCAGCTTCCAGCACGCTGAGAGCGTCTCGAAGCACCTCCTGTGCGCCTTCTGGCGCAGAAAGCATCAGGACAGTGATCGGCTGCCGGCTTTCCGTTATGAAGTTCACGTACCGGTTCGCCAACTCCGCAGCCAGAATCGGGTCCTCTTCAGCAACGACCTGCAAGGCCTCGCTGGCTTGTGACAACTGGTAGGCGAGCGCATCCACAGCGGCCTCAGCATCTTCATAGCGACCCTCTGCCACTAGCGCGGTGATCTCACTCAGACGCTCTGCCGCGAACTGCATATGCAACTCGAAGTCGCCAGCCGCTGTAGACGACAGTGCTAGCTGCGCCTCCTCCAGACCGGTCTTGATGCCGTACAACGTATCCCCCGGCAGCGCACCTTGGGCCGCGTAGGCGGTGACTCCCAGGCCACCTCCGACGAACAACACGATGCTCATCAGCAGGGCTGCCACCCTGATCGTCGACCAGTTCTCCCTGCTGGTGAGCGATGCTAAGAAGCCAATCCACCCTATGCGACGCCGATCCGAGCCCCGAAACATGGGCCGCCCCAGAGACCTGGCCTCCCGCAGGAAGCTCTCCCGACCTTGTGCTGCCCGCTGTGGGTCGCGGGGAGGAGTCGGTCGCAGCCCCTCAAACCATTCCTGCAAGCGCGGATCCAGTCCTTCTGTTCGCTTCCTCATCAGCCGGCTTCCTCGCGTATCAGTATCCGTTCCAGAGCCGCCAGTGCCCGATGTTGAAGGGACTTCACTGAGCCCACCGACCTACCCATCGCGTGTGCGATTTCCTCGTTCCGCCAATCCTCCAAGAACTTCAGCACTACGACCTGACGCTGGTCAGGGGTCAGCAAAACCACGGCGGCCCTCAACTGCTCACTCTCCAGTCGCCGTGCCACGGCTTGCGCGGTGTCGTTGCTGTCTGCCAACTCCTCAAAGTCTTCGAGCGGCAGCGTGGGTGGGGGTTGCCGCCGGTAGTGGTCCGTGATCCAGTTGTGCGCCACTCTGTACAGGTAGGCCCGCAGGTGTTGCTGAGGACCAGCGCCATCGTGCAGGGCGCGAAGAAAGCGACTGAACGTCTCTGCCACGCACTCCTCGGCCAGGTCGGAGTCGCCAAGCAGACGCACAGCGTAGCGAAAGAGATCTGTACTGTAGCGATCGTATACTCCAGCCAGCGCACTTTGCTCGAATCGTCGAACTCGCCTTAAGACGTCTCTATCGAAGGTCACGGCATGCTCATCATTGATTTCTCTTTATATGACGCCAAGTGTCCGCTTCAGATACGGGTCATCAGGGTGCCGTTGTCAGGCCTAAGATAAGCAGGCCCAGCCCTGCGCTTCGCAGCCGTGGCGCAGAGAGGTGCAGACCCACATCGAGCACTGGGCGTTGCTCGGAGTTCCACCGCCGCCCTGTCAAGAACGACCTTCGCAGACATCCTCTCGCATATGAAGTTCGCACCACTAGAGATGGAGGCACTGGGAGGGATACCCTTGCATGGTGCCCACCTTGCCGTGTTGGCTGGCATACCGCTCCTCGTCACCCTGGGCCTCCTAGCCTATTCCAAACGATTCTTCCGCATGCGGCATCAGCGTGGGTCTTGAGGTCCGGGGGGTGGCGAGAAGGCCGTAAACCACAGTACGCCGTGACACCGCCGCCGAGACGCTCCCGTAGGACGAGGTGACAGCTTGTCCTGTGCGCCGGGAGGCCGACGAACCCGCGACGCCTCGGGACAGGGGCGGCCGGCCTCCTTGGCCGTCGTCCTCAGTTGCCCGGCGGCTAGTAGTGCTTGAAGACGATGTTCGTGATCTGGCCCATGGTTGCGCAGCCGGCATAGTGGATTGGCAGCGGCTCAGAGAGGGAGACAGGGTTGTCTGCGCTCTCTACCACCTGAAGCACAAAGTCCGTCTCCAGGCTGGGGTCTTCTGCATAGTAGGTGAACTTGAACTCCCCTGGCTGCCACACCAACTGAGGATCACCGCTGATGACGTACTCAGCGTTATTCCAGTACTGCCAGCGGATGGTGACGCCGTTCAGCGGTGCCCCGCCCGCGTCCTTCACCCATCCCTGTAGATACGGGTGAGCGCACTGCAACTCCTCATCCCTGCTCCCCTCCACATAATGAAAGGGGAAGGGGGGCGGAGTCGCCGTCGGCAGAGGCGCCGTGGTCGGTAGCTCAGTGACCGTGAACGTCGCCGACGGTACAGGGCTGGAGTACGAGCTCCAGGGCGTGGGGCTCGAAGGAACGATGGAGTACGTCGGCGTGGGAGAGGGAGCGCTGGGCGTACTGCGGGCTATGGGGCCAACCCCCACCGAAGGCGAAGCCACCACCGTGAGCTCACTGGGTGGCCTGGGTGGAAATCCTCTGCCCTCTCTCACCGGCACAATGACCACCACAGTCAGAAGCAGGCCACAGCAGAATGCCAGCAGCGAGCCTCCGACTATGCCGCCTATCGTTATGGCTAGCCTGGATCTGGATTTCATCATCTACCTCAGAAAGCCTGCGGCAGACACGAGGGCCGCCCCTATCATGACCAATAGCAGGACCGCCAGGAGCACACAGAGGAAGACCATGGGAAAGCTCATCGCAGGTTGCGGTCTCTCTGCCTCCCGTCGCGGCGACCCCGTGGCGAGCTGTAGGCCGGCCGTCGGGCGACTGGGCAGCATCTCTCCCGAAGGCCTCATAGGCACAGGGGGTGTTTCCCTGAGAGCTACTACCTTAGACTGACTGGCCCTCAGGTGGTCGATCGCTTCTCTGGCTGCCCTTATCTTCCTGGCCGCCCTCTGGCCGGTGCCCAATTCACGTCTTTGCATCTGCAAGTACCGAAGACCCTCTCTCGCCAGTTCGTGATGGGGGTTAATAGCTAGCACACTCTCCAGGCAAACCATGCGCTCATCGATTCCTGTCACCACTCCACTCAGCCACAGCCAGGCTCTCTCGTTGCGCTCGTCCAGATCGATCACCTGGTACAGCAGCTCTCGGGCCTCCGCCAGCCTTTCCTCACATACTGCGTTCACGCCGGCCCTCAACAGCCTGGAGACCACGGACCGTGCATCGTAGGCTTCGTACCGGCACCGGCAGGGTGGCGTGAGGCACTGTTCCAGCGGCAAAGGTGGCGCCGCCAGGGGGTCAAAGATGCGTCCCTGAAGGTTCCGACAGATCCGGCAGGCGTCTGGGTGTGCTATCAGCATCACCTTGAGGCCTTGCTTGGCCAGATCGACTGGCATCTTCTGGACACTCCCCTCCATCGCCCGTCGACGCTCCTCACCCGGACTAGGGTGCTCTCATTATACTAGGGTGGGCAGCCCTGGGCAAGAGCAGTTATCTCGAGACACTGAGCGAACTATCATCATGCTTCTCCTTTGTCGGAGATCGGACTGCTTGAGGAAGCTACGTGCCCTGGATGGCAAGATCCATTCTCGAACATCTGAGCACGAAGGAACCACAAGTCCCCAGCAGCGCTTCCGCGCGAAGCACTGCACCACCTTCATACGCCCGGACCTGCGAGCGTAATCCCCTGTAGTATGTCGTGGAGAGGAGTCACCACCAACCCAGGTGCAAGCCCGAGAAGTAGACACAGGCCAGCCAGTGACAGGATGACCACCGTGATCACCAGGGGCTCACGTCCCTCACTTGTGCCCGGTGAACCCTCAAGCAGCATGGAGAGCGATCGCACATACCCCAGCACCACTCCGACTCCAGAGACCACCAGGGCGCCCAGGAACAGCGCATCCTGCTCGGTAAGAGACCTGTATACTAGCCAACGGGTGGCAAACCCATTGAGAAGCGGGAAGCCCCCCAGCGCCAGGCCGCCAACGATGTAGCCCAGGACGCCTCCTGGCGCACGCCTGAGCGCCCGCCGCAGCGAGGAACCCCACCCTTGTTCGAGGCCGGTGCCCAGTGCGCCCAGACTCATGGCCACCAACAGCACCATGAGGGACCGATTCACCGAGTGGGCCAGAGCTGCGGTCAGGCCCGGAAGCGATCCCGTACCTATTCCCACCAACACGAACCCCATGTCGCTGATCGCCGCGTACGCTAGCAGGCGACCCGGCTGGCGTTGAGCGAAGGCCAACAGCCCTCCGGCCACCGCTGTCAACAGGCCAGCCGCGGAGATGACGGACAGAGTGGGCGTGTCGGTGGCCAGCCAGGGATTGTCGTGCAGCGCGGCGATCAGGAGAGCGAGACTCGTCTGACCGAAGAGGCAGATCAGCAATGCACCTGCCATAGGGGGAGCGCCCTGCACCACCGCGGGCAACCAGAAGTGGAAAGGCGCTGCAGCCAGCAGGATCCCAAAACCGATGGATAGGGCGATGACCGCGAATCGAATCAGCACTACGTCCTCTGGATGTAGAATATAGCTCTCCACAAACCACGCCAGGAGCAGCAGGCAAGGGGCCGCCAGCACCAGCGCCACCAGGTACCCCACGGCCGCCCCCGCAGGCGCAGGATGGCTCCCGTGGATCATGAACACGAACACCAGACCCGCTATCTCCAGCAGGAAGACTGCGAGGAGGAAGGTATTGATCATGATCGCACCGCTGAGGAGACCCAGGATAGCCAATAGACAGGGACAGAACGCCCTTCCCTGGGGCTCCCGCCAGGCGTAGAGGATCATCAGGCCAGCCAGAACATAGAAGAGGAGCAGGAGAAACCGTCGGAGATCATCCAGGATCAGTTCCCGCCCCAGCAGATACGACGGCTCACCCAGCGGCGTACGCCAGCAGACGGTCACCAGTGTCACCACCACAGCCACAGAGAGAGCGGTTGCCACAGTCCAGTAGCGCCTCAGGAGATAGGCCGGTCCGGCGACGCCCAGCGGGAGGAAGATCAGAAGGAGCAGATTCATGCCGTGTCGTCCTCAACCGGAAAGGCCGTCTGAGCTGAGGTGATGTAGGAGACACCCAGAGCGATGAGGAGATCGACCGCCCCTACGAGCGCGGCCACACTCAGACTCTGCTCGAATGACGCCAGCAGGATGCCGAAACCGGCCTGAAAGGTGAGCAGGCCGAGACCCACTTTGAACGGATCCCTGGTCAACACCACCGTGAGCAGGCCCATCCCCACCAACCAGTAACAGGCCTGAGAGATCCCCTGCTGTTGGTCAACGAAAGGATGTCTGGTCCCCAAAGCGTAGCTGACCACGGCAGCCAGGATCGCGATCAAGATTCGAAACCACGGATCCATGGAGAACACTTCCCGCTCGGCCACCTGCGACTCGCTGTGTTCACCGCTTGCTGTTTGGTCCTGTCCCCAGTGCCCCCGCCGGGCGGTGAGGTAGAGGATGACGCAGGCCATCCCCCCCACGATGACCTTGATCAGGGCCACCCGCAGGGGCATCACCCTGGCCAGAAGTACGCCCACCAGCACGAACTGGGCGATCAAGGCCCACAGATTCAGCCTCCAGTCCTTTAGAACCACGATCACTGTTCCGGTGAGCAGCAGTCCCAGCATCAGTTCCACGTGGGAGAGCGAGACGAGGGTGTTGACAACGTCGCCCAGTGTATCCATCCTGATTCCTCAGCTGCTCAAAAGCAGAACAGCGACGAGGGTGGCGAATACTAGGATCCAACCTGGGGAGCGCGCCCCCTCGAAGAAGCGGCCTGACAATTCAAGCATTGACGCCGTCCGATGCTCCGTCCAATCAAGGGCCCGAAAGAGCCAGTCCATCCGGGCGACTATCTGGACCGTCTCCAATGAGACGCCCGCGCCGGCCACAATCAACTCCCCTTTGCTGTACATCACGTACCCTATGGCCAGCGAGAGCAGGGTAGCCACAAGCGGAACTGCTGATGAAGGTACCCCAGGCGCATAGATCAGGTCCGGAAGGTTCGGCCACGCCGCCAACGCACTCTGGGCTCCCATCAGGAGGCCCAGCAGAGGTGGGTGAAGACCGAAGATGACCAGCAGGATCGCCAGAGCCGTCATGCTTCCCAGCAGGACAGGATGCATCTGGCCCGTACTGGCCTCCTGCGGGGGTTGCCCCAAGCTCATCTTCAGGAGAGGGGCCGTAAGGAAGCTGTTGGCTAGCAGGCTGAGCAGGACGAGGGGGGCCAGATTAGACTCCAGGAGCGATCGGTAGAGCAATTGGCGACTGACGAAGCCGATGGTAAGAGGCGCGCCCGCCAGGGATGCGAAAGCCACCAACACACAGCAACGCCTCCAGATACCGTGTGTGCGCGCCAACGCGTTTTGGGCCGTCGCTCGGCTCAGCAAGAGCAAGGTGAGCGCCAGCACTAGGCCAACCGTCATGGAGGCGATGATAGCAGCCGAGTACGGTGCGGCGATGGCGGCGGCCAGCGCGATGTGTCCCGCCTGGCTCAGGACAATGAAGGCGGCCATGCTCCTCAGACGTCTCTCAAACCACAGAGGAAACGGGCTGAGGAAGATCGACAGACTTCCCAGGAGCAGAGTCAATTCCCGGCCTGGCAGCGATGCTACAGCTGTGAGACTTAGGGCGCGAGCCACCACGTACCCTCCCACAACAACAGGGATCGTGTGCCAGAGGATCAGCGAGGGAAGCCTCATAGCCACGCGGGAGGGCAGGGCTACAAACGCTGGATAGAGGCCCAGGCGCAACAGGCCGGCAATCATCATCAGTGACACAACCCTCGTCGGGAGAGGCGTTGCCTGAAGAGAGAAGGTCTCCCCCTGCCTCTGGAGCACAAGCAAAGCTGCTAGTAGGGCCACTCCTGCCAGGAAGTTGACGACCAGCAGTCTCAGCCCGGTTCGAGAGGCTTCTTGGCCGCCTTGGGCCAGGGCAGTGAGGGCCAGCATGCCCAGGTCGAGGAACCCCCAGCTAAGGCAGAGAGTGACGAGGTCGGCTGAGAGGACGATGCTCAGCGCACCCGCCAGCACCAGGAACAGCGCACCGTACGGATGGGAATGCTCTTCATCCGGACCGACGAAAGGATTGCAGCAGGCAACCGCTATCAGCGCGACGCTGGCTGCAACGACCACCAGCCCCAATGACAAGCTGTCCGCACGGTAGCCCAACTCCACTCCGAAAAGGAGGGCCGGACTCCACAGGTCACTGGCCCACACAGCCGGCTGGTTCCTGTACAGCAGCACACAAGAAACGAAACAGCTGGCCGCCACCACAAGGGCCACTACGTTGTTGGCCTTGAGACCGGCCACCCTACTCATCACTTCAAGAACTGCTGCTCCAAGAAGTAGGATGATGATGGGGAGGAGGGGGGTGAAAAGAGGCATTGTCGCTCCTGTAGCGAAATGATCGGAGGCAATTTTAGGATAGGTGGGGGTCTTTGTCAATGGTGGCTGGTGAACGTGGTTCCAGAGTTCGCAGGTGGCGTTCCTGGAGAGCGGCGCTGCTAGAGGAGAGAAGGCTGGTGGCCGCACCCTGCATAACAGATCGGTGAGGGTTCCACAGGGGTGCTATCCGGCGCCCTGAGGCGGCTGAACCCGAGAGGCCATGGTCAGTGATGGCCTGGCCAAGCGCATCCGCTCGTACGCCAGGCGGGGATGGTCGTGATAGTTGTGCTCAGAAGAACTTGCACATCTGGCACATGTCGACGCCGTGGAGGTCGCGGCGCAGGATCCCCTCCACCACGTAACCCTGCTTCTGGTAAAAACGGTGCGCCTCGGAGTTCCAATAGGTTTTCAAGCTCACTTTGTGACACCCCTCACGGCGACAGATCTCCTCCGTCATGGCCATGAGGGCACGGGCGATGCCCTCGCCACGGCGATCGGCGGCGACGATGATCTGAGTCACCTTGCCCAGGCCCGCCTTGACCTTCAATACGATTGCGCCCACGATCCTTCCGTCATCGTAGGCTGCCAGCGCATAGCGGTGTTCGTCCCACATGGTCTCTTTGTAGTGGCCGAACGTGCGCTCATTCACGGGCTTCCACTCTCGTTGAAGGAACTCCTGTATTTCCTCCTGCTCCGCTTCCTTGATCACAAACTGCTTCTCACACTCACTCACAGGCCTGGGCCTCGCTTCGCTGCCCTATGCCCACCGCCTCACTCAGGCACGCATCCAGTGCTTCCTCGATGCTGATACTGGCCAGGCGCTGGTCTCGACTAAGATGGATGAAGAACTCCACATTCCCAGCAGGTCCTCTCACTGGTGACGGGGTCAGACCTCTTATCCGAAGTTGCTCTCTCTCGGCCAGCCCAATCACCTTTTCCAATACTGTACGGTGGATCCCTGGCTCCTTCACCACCCCGCCTTTGTCAACCTGATCCCGCCCGGCTTCGAATTGGGGCTTGATGAGGCTGACGATCTCTCCCTCGGGGCGCAACAGCCTCTCGACCTGGGGCAGAACTAGTTCAAGAGAGATGAAGGATACGTCGACAGTCACCAAGTCCACCGGCTCTGGCAAGGTTTCCAGATAGCGTACGTTCGTTCGTTCCAACACCACGACCCGGGGATCCTGGCGCAGTTTCCAGGCCAACTGGCCGTATCCCACGTCGATGGCATAGACCTTGCGCGCCCCGCGCTGCAAGAGGCAGTCCGTGAAACCGCCCGTGGAGGCCCCGACATCCGCTGCGATCATCCCAGAGACATCGATGTCGAAACGATCAAGGGCGTGCTCCAGCTTGATGCCGCCCCTGCTGACGTACCGAAGCCCCTCACGAATGGTCACTTCTGCGCTTTCGGGGATGCGCCTCCCGGGCTTGTCCACGGGGTGTCCGTCCACCAGTACCTGACCCGCCAAAATCAGGCCCTGCGCCTTCTGCTGGCTTTCTACCAACCGCCTCTGGACCAGGAGAGTATCGAGCCGCACCTCTTCCATAGAACAACCGTAACCCCGCCTCGGGCGAATGTCAAACGGTTGACTGTTGACGGGGGATCGACTATCATGGCTTCTGTGTTCAAGCAACTGCTAATCACCTTGCGTCCGAAGCAGTGGACGAAGAACCTCTTCATCTTCGTGGCATTGGTCTTCGATCTCAAGCTTCTCGATCCCGCCTACGTGCTCAGGATGGTGCTGGCCTTCATCCTCTTCTGCATACTCTCTGGGAGCGTCTACCTGATCAACGACCTCACCGATGTGGAGAAGGATAGGCAGCATCCCGTCAAGCGTAAGAGACCACTGGCGTCAGGGAAGCTGAGCAGGTCGTGGGCCGTGGGCGCGGCGGTAGCACTGCCGCTTTTCGCCTTGACCCTTTCATTCCTCCTCAATCAGTGGTTTGGCCTTATCGGCCTCATCTACTTCGTCCTCCAGTTGACGTATTCCTTTGGCTTGAAGAACGTGGTCATCGTTGATGTGCTGGTTATCGCGGCTGGATTCGTGCTGCGGGTGGCCGCCGGTTCCGCCGTCGCGCAGGCTGCTAGGTTCTCTCCCTGGCTGTACGTGTGCATGACCCTGCTAGCCCTGTTTCTGGGTTTCGGTAAGCGGCGCAACGAACTCGCGGTCCTGGACACCAACGCCCTTGAGCACCGCAAAGTGCTGCGGGAGTACTCACTAGAGTTGCTGGATCAGATGATGGCCCTGGTGACCTCTTCGTTTGTGATCGCTTACTCCCTGTACACCTTCTCCGCCGAGAACCTGCCTCCGAACAAGAGCATGATGCTCACCATTCCCTTTGTGTTGTACAGCATCTTTCGCTACCTCTTTCTCATACATCAAAGGAACCTAGGTGGCAGCCCAGAGGAGATTCTCATCGGGGATGCTCCGTTTATGGCCAGCAACTTATGCTGGGGCGCCGCTGTGTTGCTGATACTGTACGTATTCTAGGAGCGGACAAGTTGGTCAAGGAACTCATTGCCGGCATGCATGTTAGGCGCTGGCTGAAGAACATTTTCATGTTCGCTCCCCTGGCGTTTGGTATGAAACTGGGGATGCCCGATCTTATCGGACGGTCAGTAGTAGCCTTCGGCTGTCTGTGCCTGCTCTCCAGTGCATCGTATCTGATCAACGATCTGGTGGATAGTGAGCGGGACAGGTACCATCCAGCGAAGTTGGACCGCCCGCTCGCCTCCGGGAGGCTTGACAGGTCGTGGGCGGTGGGGGCGGCAGTGGTGCTGGCGGCGGCCAGTCTCTTGGTAGCCTTCGTCGTGGATCCTCGACTGGGTTTGGTGGCTTCGGCCTTCCTGGCGGTCGAGATCGCCTATTCTCTGCTCCTGACCAATTTCGTTCTACTCGACGTCCTGACCATAGCCGCGGCCTTTGTTCTGAGGGTTCTGTGTGGCTCCGTCGTGGCCAGGGCAACTACCTTCTCACCCTGGCTCTACGTCTGCGGCAGCTTCCTCGCCCTGTTCCTGGCTCTGTGTAAGCGACGGCACGAGTTGATCGTCCTAGGCGATCTTGCACCGAAGCATCGTAGGGTCCTGGCGGACTACAGCTCCAGTCTTCTGGTGGAAACGATCTCCGTAGTGACCTCTTCGACGGTCATCGCCTACTCGCTCTACACCTTCTGGGGAGCTCACGTGCCTGAGAACAAGAGCATGATGCTCACCATCCCCTTTGTCCTCTACGGCATCTTGCGCTACTTGCTGATTATCCAGCGCCGGGATCTCCGGGGGACTCCAGAGGAGATGCTGATCAAGGATCCCCCTCTGGCGGTCAACAACGTGCTATGGGGCGTTGCTGTGCTGGCTATTCTGTACCTGTTCTGAGAGGAGAGGAGAAGCGGATGGCCGGGCCGTGGCAGTGAGCTAGGATAGCGACGGTGACTCAGCGTCGATGGACGTGGAACTGAAGACGCGCCGTGCTTGCGCACGGCGCTTCTTGCTACTCTATCTCTTGGTGTACTGCGGCGCCTTCCTGGCCCGCTTGAGGCCAGGCTTCTTGCGCTCCTTCATACGGGGGTCTCGAGTCAGGGAACCCTCGCGGCGCAAAGTGCGGCGCAGCTCTGGGTTTGCCTTGGTCAATGCTCTGGCAATGCCGTGGCGCACTGCACCAGCCTGACCGGAAAGCCCGCCGCCTCGCACCTTGATCGAGATCCTGAACATGTCCTCGGTGGCCGTCACCCGGAGCGGCGTCTTGAGGAACATGACGTCGGCCTCACGGGAGAAGTATTCGTCCACTCGCAGGTCATTCACAGTGATAGCAGGTTCCTTGGAGGGGTAAAGGCGTACCTGAGCACTAGCCGTCTTTCGCCGTCCCGTGCCATAGTAGTACACGTCGCCCTGGCGGGCAGGCTTCTCCAACGGCGGAACAGGCTCCTCTGGCTCCACCTCCTGATCTCGGTCAAGTTCTTCTGCAACAGAGGTGGCTTCTCCTGCGCCGACTTCCTCGACCCCAAGTGCCTCTGCTTCCCGGACAACGGGCGTGCCGGCCTCCTCTGCGGATTCGGTAGCCTGTGTGGAGCCCACAGGCGCTTCTTCCTCAATCCCGGAAGCCATGTCTATCTCAACAGCCTCTGGCTCTTCATGGGCGGGCTGTGTCGCTTCCGTCACTTCCTTCTTCTTCGCCACTACTCGTAACCTCCTCTATCGCAGTTCCGGACTGTGTCGCCTCACAACTCCAATGCTCTGGGTTGCTGGGCGGTGTGAGGGTGCGCATCGCCTGCATACACCTTCAGCTTGCCCAGCATGGCTCGACCCAACCTGTTGTGTGGCAACATGCCTCTCACTGCAAAACGGATGACACGCGTGGGGTGTCTATCCAGTTGTTCCCTCAGGGTGAGGCCCTTAAGGCCACCTGGGTAGCCAGAATGACGATAGTACATCTTCTGGTCCATCTTGTGGCCCGTGACATGGACTTTCTCGGCATTGATGACAATGACATAGTCGCCGGTATCCAAATGTGGTGCATAGATGGGCTTGTGCTTTCCCTTCAGGATCTTGGCGATCTCCGAGGCCAACCGGCCCAGTGTCTGGCCTTCGGCGTCCACCACGTACCACTGACGCTCGATCTCGGAGGGTTTCGTAGAATGCGTCTTCATCTCTCGATACCTCAGTAGTTCACTCGCAGCAGGCAGAGGCCATGAGCCGGGGCTGGCGGACCGGCCTGACTTCTGTCCTTGGCCGCGAGAATCACCTTCATGTCCTCGGCATGGAGTACCCCTCTGCCCACCAGTAGCAGGGTACCCACGATCGCCCGCACCATGTGTCGCAAGAAGGCATTGGCCGTCAGGTCAATGCGGATGTGGTTGCCCTCTCGGGAGCAACTGGCGCGCAAAACATCTCGCAGGGTGCTTTCGCCCTGAGTTGGCTGGCCGAATGACGCGAAATCGTGCGTGCCGACTAGGCACTCCAAAGCCTGCCCCATTGCTGCTGCATCTAAGTGTTGCTCGTAGTGGTAGGCGTAACGCGCCTCTATCGGCGAACGCACCGGCTGGTTCAGAATGGTATAGCGGTACGCACGCGTCACAGCGCTGAAGCGAGCATGGAAGTCAGGCATGGCCACAGTCATCTCTTTGATCGCAATGTCCGGCGACAACACGGCATTGAAGGCCCGATGCAGTTCCTCCAGCGATCGCTTCCACCCGGTGAGGAAGTGAATCACCTGCCCACTTGCGTGCACGCCTGCGTCTGTGCGTCCCGCCCCTACTATCTTGGCTTCCTCTTGTGTAACCTCGCTCAAGGCCCTCTCCATCTCCCCTTGAATGGTCTGCAGGTGTGGCTGCTGCTGGAACCCCGCGTATCTGGTCCCGTCGTATTCCACGACGGCCTTGATCGTACGGACTTCGGGAGCAGCCCTCGGCATCTGACCACTCACTCGACAAGTTCTAGGATAGCCATAGGCGCGGCGTCGCCCTGGCGGGGTCCCAGCTTGATGATGCGCGTGTAACCCCCGGGGCGATTCTTGTACTCGGGCGCAATAGTCTCGAACAGTTCCCGCAACACTTCTTTGTCGGCTACGGTGCGGAGAACCTGTCGTCGTTCGTGCACGTCGCTCTCCTTGTCCAAGGAGCGCTTGGCCACGGTGATCAGCTTCTCGGCCTCAGCGCGCACCGCTCTGGCTTTGGCTTCCGTTGTCGTTATTCTTCGGTGACGGAAGAGCTCCGTGACAAGGTTCTTGAACAATGCCTGTCGGTGCCCGCTGGAACGCTTGAGTCTGCGGCCGGCTACATTATGTCTCATCGCTCTCGTCCTCCTCTGGCTCGCGGAGGAGATCCTTCTCTCTTAGGGCCTGCTTCAGTTCGTCCAAGGATTTGCGCCCGAAATTCCTGATGGCCATGATCTCATCGTCGCCCTTCTCCAGCTTCTCCAGAATCATGCCCACCTTCGTTATTCCGGCGCGCTTCAGGCAGTTGAAAGCTCGCACGGTGAGATCCAGGTCCTCGATAGGCATCTCGTAGATGCGGGCGGGGATCCCTTCCTCCATAGCCTCTTCGGGTCCCTCTAGCAGTGCTCCTCCAACGTTGGCTACCAGAGAGAAGTGCTTGGCTAGGATCTGAGCGGACGTGCTGAGTGCTTCTCCGGGCTGGACGGTGCCATCGGTCCAGATGTCCAGCCTGAGTTGGTCAAAGTCAGTGATCTCACCTATGCGAATGCGATCAACCGTATAGGCGATTCGCCGAATGGGAGAATATATGGCATCCACAGGCAACTGCCCTATGGCCAGCTCTCCTCTGTCCTCACTGGGGCTGTACCCACGTCCCTGTTCGGCGATCATCTCCATCTCGACCCTGGAATCGGCGGAATCCAGGGTGAGAAGGTGGATTTCAGGGTTGATGATCTCTACCTCGGCGGGGCATTCTATGTCTGCCGCTGTGACAATCCCTTCTCCCTGCACTTCGAGGCGCAGGCGCACAGGTTCATCACCCTGCATCTTCATCCTGACCTGCTTCACATTGAGAAGCAGCGTCATGGTGTCCTCCTTGACTCCAGATATCGGTGAGAACTCGTGGTACACGCCATCCACTCTGACGGAGGTTATCGCCGCACCAGGCAAGGAAGAGAGAAGAACTCTGCGCAGGGCATTGCCAACGGTCACACCGTAGCCGCTCTCCAACGGCCCGATGACGAAGCGCCCGTACCGCTCGGTAATCGCCTCGGCCTCGATCTTGGGCAAAACTAGATTGGGTAGCAAGGGTGTCCCTCCTCAAGACAGCTTCCAGCGTGAGAAACTGCCCTACCTGCTGTAGTACTCCGTGATCAGTTGCTCCTTGAGAGGTGTCTCGATCTCCCCTCTGGTCGGCAGAGCCAACACTCGTCCCGACATCGTATTGATGTCCACGCTGAGCCACTCGGGCACGAAACGGTGCTCCATCTCCTGTGCCACGTTCTTGAAGTATTCATTGCTCCTGCTCCTGGCACGCACCACTATCTGATCCCCCGGCTTGACCAGGAATGACGGGATATCCGTCTTGCGACCGTTCACGTCAAAGTGCCCGTGCGTGACCAACTGACGTGCCTGAGCCCGGGAACTGGCAAAGCCTGATCGGTAGACGATGGTGTCCAGCCTGCTCTCCAGGATCTGAAGGAGGTGGGCGCCAGTCACGCCCTTGCGTCGTTCCGCCTCGCCAAAATAGCGGCGGAACTGCCTCTCCAACACCCCATAGATTCGCCGTGCCTTCTGCTTCTCCCGCAATTGTGTTCCGAAGTCCGTAGTCTTGCGCCGAAACCGGGCTCGACGACCGTGCATGCCGGGCGGATAGGAGCGTTTCTCGAAAGCGCACTTCGCTGTGAAGCACCGATCTCCCTTAAGGAATAGCTTCTCTCCCTCTCTGCGACAGAGTTTGCAGACCGGGCCTGTGTGTCTTGCCATGTCTTCTCCTCTAGTGAGTCCGTCTTGAGGACGAGCCGGGTCACTCGATCCGCTACACGCGTCGCTTCTTTGGAGGGCGGCAACCGTTGTGCGGTACTCGAGTCACGTCACTGATGGACCTGACTGCGATTCCCGCCGCCTGTAGCGCTCGAACCGCCGCCTCTCGCCCGGGTCCCGGGCCCTTAACGAAGATATCCAGTTCCCTCACGCCCATGTCCATCGCTTGCCTGGCTGCCTGCTGAGCAGCCATCTGTGCCGCGTAAGGAGTGCTCTTTCGAGAACCCTTGAACCCCGCGGTGCCAGCGCTGCTCCAGGCAATCACGTCACCGTTCAACTCAGTGATGGTGATTATGGTGTTGTTGAACGTTGACTGTATGTGAGCCTGTCCGTGCAGTATGTCTCTACGCACACGACGCGGACCGCGTTTCTTGGCTGTCTTTCGTGCCACCTATCCCTCCTCATAGGAATCGGGAAGCAACCTCCTGCTGCATTCCGTTGAACACGAGTGCATGCAGGACTGTGAGTTGCACTATTACTTCTTAGACCTACTCCTGCGCTTGCCTGCAACCGTCCTTCGCGAGCCCCTCTTCGTACGAGCGTTGGTCCTAGTGCGCTGTCCATGCACCGGGAGACCACGACGATGGCGCAGCCCCCGGTAGGAACCTATCTCCTGAAGGCGCTTGACGTTCTGGGTGACCTCCCGACGAAGATCGCCCTCCACCTTGTACTCCCTGTCAATAATGACTCTCAGCCGCGTGGCATCCTCCTCCGTCAGATCTTTGACCCTGACGCTGGGATTGATCTCAGCCTGATCCAAGATCTGCTGGCTGGTGGTCCTGCCTATGCCATAAATGTATGTGAGAGCGATCTCCGTTCTCTTGTTCCTGGGCAAGTCGACGCCGGCGATCCTAGCCACTCTCGTCCTCCTATCTGCTGTAGGCGGGTCTGTAAGACCTGCCTGGCCACACTAACCCTGTCTCTGCTTGTGTCGTGGATTCCTGCAGATGACTCGTACGACGCCTCTGCGCCGCACGATCTTGCAGTTCTCACAGCGCCGCTTCACTGACGGTTTCACTTTCATCATCAACTCCAGTCTTCATACTCGACTAAGTATTTCCGGCTCGCCTTCTGTGATGGCGATGGTATGTTCGAAATGAGCTGATAGCTCACCATCGTCCGTCACCACCGTCCAGCCGTCGTCCAGCACGCGGGTCAGATAGGTTCCCACGTTGACCATCGGCTCAAGAGCGAAAGTCATGCCCGGCTTGAGGAGCGTCCCTCTGCCTGGTGAGCCGTAGTTCGGTATCTGCGGGTCCTCATGCATGTGGCGCCCAATGCCATGAGACACATACTGCCGGACCACCGAGAAGCCCCTCGATTCGGCGTAACCCTGAATCGACGACGAGATGTCGCCCAGGTAGTTCCCGCTCTTGCACTGAGCGATGGCTGCTGCCAGAGCGCCGCGCGTGACGTCGATCAACTCCCGGGCCTTCTTGGTAATGTGACCCACGCCTACAGTGATCGCCGCGTCCCCTTGATATCCCTTGTAGATGGCGCCGAAATCCAGACTGACGATGTCTCCTTCCTTCAGCACCCGTGGTCCGGGGACGCCATGGACAACCTCCTCGTTGACGGACACGCACAGCGACGCCGGAAAGCCTCTATATCCCAGGAAGGATGGCTCAGCTCCTTGCTCGGAGACAAACTCGTGGGCCATCACGTCCAATTCCGCTGTGGTGACCCCCGGCCGGATCCTCTCCTGCAGGAGAGCGTGGGTGAGCGCCACAATCCTCCCTGCTTCTCTCATCAGTGCCAGTTCGCGACTCGACTTCCTGATGACCATCACGCCACTTGCAGGGCTTCCAGGACCTTGTGTTGTACACGCTCTATGCCACCTTCACTCTTGATGGTAACGAGCAACTCCTGGTCTCGGTAGTAGTCTATCAGGGGGCTCGTCTGCTGCCGATAGACCCGAATTCGGTTTCTCACCGTCTCCGGGACGTCGTCGGCCCGCTGATAGAGCTCACCACCGCACACGTCGCACCTGCCCCCCTCGTGAGGGGGGTTGGAGATGACGTTGTAGACTGCCTGGCAGTTGCGGCACGTCCATCGACTGGAGAGCCTTCTCACCAACTCGTCCTCGGCGGCATCGATGAAGAGTGCTGCGTCTATCTTCTTGCTCTGTTCAGCAAGAAGGCCCTGCAACGCCTCAGCCTGCTCAATGGTCCGGGGAAAACCGTCCAGGATCACCCCGCTGTCGCAGTCCGGCCTCTGCAGTCGCTCTCGAACCATGGCGATGGTGACCTCATCGGGCACCAAGTCGCCGCGTTCCATGTAGGACTTGGCGGTCAAGCCCAGCTCCGTCTCCTCCCTGAGCGCCTCCCGAAAAAGGTCGCCGCTGGCCACATGAGGTGTACCCAGCCTCTCGGCCAGAAGAGCTGCCTGAGTCCCCTTGCCGGCCCCCGGCGGGCCAAGCATGACCAGGTTCATGAGACCTCCATGTCTGCTATCTCAAGAACCCCTCGTAGTGGCGCATCAGCAACTGCGCCTCAAGCTGCTTCATCGTGTCTATGACCACGCCAACCACGATCAGCAGGCCTGTGCTGGTCACGATCATGGTCTGCATAGGCGTGAGCCTGCTCACGAAGAACGGGAGCACGGCCACTATTCCCAGGAACAGGGCGCCCACCAGCGTGATGCGCCGTAGCACTCGATTCAGATACTCCGCCGTGCGAGCCCCTGGTCGAATGCCGGGGATGAACCCTCCATGTTTCTGCAGGTTTTCCGGCATGTTCTGTTGCTGGAAAATCACGTCCGTATAGAAATACGTGAACCCAACCACCATGATGAAGTACATGAGCCAGTAGAATATCATCTGGCTATCGAAGAGGCCCACGATACCCTGAGCAACACTGGCTACTACCTGGTTGCTTGAGTACTGGAAGTAGCTGGCAATCACACCTGGAAGGATCAGAAACGATGACCCAAAGATGAGGGGAATCATGCCCGCAGAGTTGACCTTCAACGGGATGTGTGTACTCTGACCCCCATAGATCTTGGTTCCTCTCACGCGCTTACCATACTGTACAGGGATCCGACGCTGTCCTTCGTAGATGAAGACTATGGCTGCCACAGTTATTACCGCAATGACCACAAAGGCTATGAGGCCCGGAATGTTGGTGCGCATGTCCTGCGCAACTCTCTGAGGGATCCTGGCGACGATGCCGCCAAAGATGATGATGGACACGCCGTTGCCAACACCCTGCTCCGTGATGAGTTCACCCAACCAGACTGCGAACATAGTACCGGCCGTTAGGGTCGCGACTGTGGCCAGACTAGATACGGCTGTGTCAGGGGAGAGCAGATTGAAGCCTTCTATCACAGGCACGGTGCCCCCACTGAACATGCTGATCTGAGTGATGGCTTGAAGTGCGGCCAGGGGCACGGTCATGATGTGCATGTACTGGTTGATCTTGGCCTGTCCCGCCTCGCCTTCCTTGGACAGCCGCTCCAGAGGCGGGATCAGCGGCAATAGCAGCTGCATGATGATTGACGCCGTGATATAGGGGTACACGCCCATGGCCACGACGGAGAAACTGGACATGGCACCGCCCGAGAACATGTCCAGCAGTCCCAGCAATTGGTTGCTCTGGAAGAGCTGCTTCAAGGCCTCTGCATTCACCCCGGGCACTGGCACGTGGGCAGCAAAGCGATAGATGACGAGCATGGCCAGGGTGAAGAGTATCTTCCGCCGCAGGTCCGGCAGCTTGAAGGCGTTCAGTACGTTGCGAATGGTTTCCACTTCTCTCCCCTTATAGAGGTCTGGGGCGCCGACCTCTCCTGGGTCTGTCGGCTGGCAGCGCAAGTTCCTCGATGCTTCCGCCGACGGCCTCGATCTTGGCCCTGGCAGTGGCCGAGAAGCCGTGAGCTCTGATGATCAGTGGCTTCTCCAGTTCACCTCTTCCCAGCACTTTGACCAAATGATTCGGCGACTTGATGAGACCCACCTCGGTCAGAGTGGCGGGCGTGACCTCAGCCCCCGTCTCAAACCTTTCGTTGAGCCGATCCAGATTCACGGTGGCGAACTGGGTCTTGAAGATGTTGACGAAGCCTCGCATGCGGGGCAGTCGTCTTACGAGCGGCAGTTGGCCGCCCTCGAAGTAGGGCGGAACGCCTCCGCCCGAGCGGGACCTTTGTCCTTTGGTGCCTCGCCCGGCCGTCTTGCCGTGCCCGGAACTGTCTCCTCGTCCCACCCTCTTCTTGTCCTTCTTTGACCCCTTCGCGGGTCTAAGATCGTGTAACTTCATGGCTCCTCCGAAGGAACACCTGCCAGACCGCTATCCGGCGTGGCGCCAGGGTCCTCCCCAGTCCAGTAGAATGCACTAAGCTTCGTCGATCTCGACCAGGTGAATCACCTTCTGCACCATGCCCCGTATGGAGGGATTGTCGGGTCGAACCACCGACTGGCCCAGACGGCGAAGGCCCAGCGCTCTGATGGTGGCCTTCTGGTCTTGGGCATAGCCAATGCTGCTCTTCACCCAGGTTATTCGTAGCTGCTTGTCAGTCTTGGCCATCTATCCGCTCCCAGAAGGGCAACACCTCTTCCGCCGGCTTTCCCCGTCGGCGCGCCTCTTCTTCCGGGTTCTTCAATCTCTTCAAGCCCTCCATGGTGGCGTGGACCACGTTCAGGATATTGGCGCTGCCCAGCGATTTGGTGAGGATGTCCTTTATGCCAGCTGCCTCCACCACCGCCCGCACACCTCCGCCCGCGATGACGCCGGTACCTTGCGAGGCGGGCTTGAGTAGCACCTTGGCTGCTCCGAATTCGGCGATCACCTCATGGGGAATCGTGGTGCCCCTGACGGCCACCCGAATCATGCTCCTCTTGGCCTTCTCCATCCCCTTCCGAATCGCCTCAGGCACTTCTCGCGCCTTGCCCACGCCAGAGCCAACGCTGCCACGGCCATCGCCTACCACGACCACGGCTCGAAATCCGAAGCGGCGGCCTCCATTGACCACCTTGGACACGCGGGCAATGTGGACAACACGCTCCTCCAGGAATTCCTCTTCCATCAATGTCCTGTCCTCTTTCCCTGAGTCCACTCAGGCCATATTAGTGGAGTCTTGACCAGACGTGGGGTCGAGATCTGGCACGCTGCTTCTAGAACTCCAGCCCCGCGCCGCGCGCCCCCTCAGCCAGAGATCTCACACGACCATGATACTTGTACCCACCCCTGTCAAAAATGACCTTCTCGATGCCGCGAGCTTTGGCCCGATGGGCCAGGAGTTCACCCACCAGCTTGGCCTGCTCATACTTCTTCATGCCCGCGATCTGACCTCGCACCTCCGGGTCGAGAGTCGATGCAGCTGCCAGAGTGTGCCCTTCAGTATCGTCGATGATCTGAGCGTAAATATGCTTCAGACTCCGATACACCGAGAGCCGGGGCCGGTCCTTGGTGATTTGCACGTTCTTCCGAACCCGTAGATGTCTGCGATGCCGCGCTGCTTCACGATCTTTGCTCGTGCTCATTCCATTCTGCTCCAACTACGACAGCTGCTCTGACTAGCGAAGCCCTAGCCAATCTTGCCTGCCTTGCCTGCCTTGCGGCGAACGTACTCGCCTACATAGCGAATGCCTTTGCCCTTGTATGGCTCTGGCTTTCGTACGGCCCTGATCTGCGCTGCTACTCTGCCCACCAGTTCCTTGTCCGCGCCCTCCACCGTGATGTTTCGATAACCCTTCTCCACGGAGATGGTGATCCCTGGTGGAGGCACTATCTGAACAGGATGCGAATAGCCCACGGAGAGGACGAGTGTTTCCCCCTCCAACTGAGCGCGATAGCCAACGCCGTTGATCTCCAGTTCTTTCTGGAACCCTTCGGTGACTCCATGTACCATGTTCGCCAGCAGGGCCCTGGACAGGCCGTGGAGAGAGCGGTGCAGCCTGTGCTCAGTAGGTCGGATCACGATCAACTGGTTGTCTTCAAGGCGCACCGACATATCCCTATGGAAAGTACGCGATAATTCGCCCCTCGGCCCCTTAACCGTCACATCGGACCCACGGATAGTCACCTGGACGTTCGGCGGCACCGGTATGGGCGCCTTGCCTATGCGAGACATCAGAGCGCTCCTCCTCTGTCTCCCCACCCAAGTGGAAGGATTCTCTCTGCCACATCAGGAGACAATGCTCGACAGTTCCTGCTACCACACATAACACAAAACCTCACCACCAACCCCCATACGCCGTGCCTTCTTGTCGGTCATGATGCCCCTGGAAGTGGACAAGATGGCTATCCCGAGGCCGCTCTTGACTCTGGGCAATTCTCCCTTGCCAGCGTACACGCGGCATCCAGGCTTGCTGACCCGCTCCAGCGCAGAGATCGCCGAATCACCGTCCTCCGTATACTTCAGCCAAATCCTGAGCATAGGCTGGGGACGATCCTTGGTGACATCGTAGCCCTGGATGTAGCCTTCTTCCCGCAACACTCTCGCTACAGACACCTTCATATTGGAGGACGGTGCTATCACCTGCGCGTGTCGGACGCCTGTCGCGTTCCTGATACGGGTGAGCAAGTCAGCAATGGGATCGGTGTGCATGTTGTCAGTGCCCTTTCTCATCTACCAACTGGACTTGGTGACACCGGGGACCTTGCCTTCCAGAGCCAATTCACGGAAGCATATCCGGCACAATCCGAAACGACGCATATAGGCCCGCGGTCGCCCACAAATCCTGCAGCGGTTTCGCACCTGGTTCCTATACTTCCTCTGATTCTCCCTGGCGATCATCGACTTCTTGGCCACTTGACCTCCATGAATGAACTACTCAGAGATGAGTTCCTTGCCGATGGCGCTATACTCTCGTGAAAGGCATACCCAGCAGTGTCAGCAGTCGCCTTGCTTCTTCATCCGTCTTGGCGGTGGTAACGATGCTGATCTCCATGCCTCTCACTTTGTCGATCGAATCATACTCAATCTCAGGCCAGATCAACTGTTCTTCCAGCCCGAGGGTGTAGTTGCCCCGACCGTCGAAGGCGTCGCGCGAAATACCCCGAAAGTCTCGCTGGCGCGGCAGGGCGACGTTGAGCAGCCGGTCCACGAAGTCGTACATCCGCCGACCCCGTAACGTGACCTTGGCACCAATAGCCATCCCCTCCCTGAGCTTGAACGCGGCGATTGACCTCCGGGCCCGAGTGATAATGGGCTGCTGTCCAGTTATCGTACTCAGGTCTCTGGTAGCCCCATCCAGGGCCTTCGCATCCTGCAAGGCCTCCCCCAGGCCGATATTGACCACAACCTTGACCAGTCGAGGCACTTGCATCACATTGCGATAGCCAAAATCCTCTATGAGGATAGGCACGATCTCCTTCTGGTAGATCTCTTTCAGTCTGGACATGGCGATCTCTCCCACCAAGCTCCCCAGCTACTCTATCGTCTCGCTACACTTCTTACAGACTCTGGCTCTCACTCCACTCGGCTGGACTTCGAAGGCGACCTTGGAGCGCTCGTTGCAGTGAGGGCACACCAGAGCCACACTGGAGATGCGTAGCGGGGCCTCTCGCTCGATAATCCCGGCCTGAGTGCGCACACGCCCGGTTGCTTTAGTATGTCTCTTCATGATATTGATGCCTGAGACGATTACCTGGTCCTTGTCGGGCAGTACTCTGTGAACACTGCCTCTCATACCTTGGTAGTCGCCCCGGATCACCTCGACCGTATCACCCTTCTTGATTCTTCTCATCTTGTAGACCCTTGTCTCCAGCAGTGTGCGTCACAGGACTTCCGGCGACAGCGAGACGATCTTCATGAACCCACGCTCCCTCAATTCCCGACCCACGGGGCCAAAGATGCGGGTACCCTTGGGGTTCTGATAGTCGTCCAAGATCACCGCAGCATTCTCGTCGAAGCGAATGTACGACCCATCAGATCTGCCATATTCCTTGGCCGTACGCACTATCACAGCTCTCACAACGTCACCCTTTTTCACAGACCCAGAAGGGATAGCCTGCTTCACGGAGGCGATGATGGTGTCCCCCACGCGCGCATAGCGGCGCTTCGATCCGCCCAAGACCTTGATACACATAATCTCTCGTGCTCCGGTGTTGTCCGCCACCCGGAGCCGGCTCTCCGCCTGGATCATTCCTCAACCCTCTCCGTGCCGCTCCTCACTATCTCTTCGACCACCCAACATTTCTCTTTGCTAAGAGGGCGACTCTCCACGATGCGCACCACATCGCCCATCTGACAGACGCTGTCAGCGTCGTGGGCCTTGAACTTCTTCCGCAACTTGATCACCTTCTCGTAGAGAGGGTGCCTGCTCAACCTTTCGACGACCACCACAACGGTCTTATCCATCTTGTTGCTGACTACTGTGCCGACCATGGACTTTCGTCGTCCCGTCATGGCGACTCCTCCCCCGCCTGCTCTAGGTCCCGCTCTCTCAGAACGCTCTTGGCGCGGGCAATGTCTCTCTTTACCTGGCGGATACGGTTGTAGTTGGTCAACTGGTTGGTACTCAACTGGAAGCGGAGGTTAAAGAGTTCCTCATACATGTTGTCCAATTCGTGTCGCAACTCATCCGAAGTCATGGCTCTGATGTCTTGCGCCTTCATGAGACGGTTCCTCGCTGTCACAGTTCATGTCTAGAAACAAACTGGGTCCTGATGGGAAGTTTGTGTGCGGCCAGGCGAAAAGCCTCTCGGGCGGTGCCTTCTTCCACTCCCGTGATCTCAAACAGCACCCGGCCTGGTTTGACCACGGCGACCCAGTGATCAACGTTCCCCTTGCCGCTACCCATTCTGGTCTCTGCTGGCTTGGCAGTCACAGGCTTGTCTGGAAAGACTCGTATCCACAGCTTGCCACCACGTCTGACGTAATGAACTATGGCCCTACGTGCTGCCTCTATCTGTCGGCTCGTTATCCATGAGGGCTCAAGGGCCTGAAGCCCATATTCCCCAAAACTCACGTGGGCGCCTCGACTGGCCTTGCCTTTCATACGCCCCCGGTGGGCCTTGCGGTATTTGACTCGTTTGGGCATCAACATCACAAACAACCCCCCTACAGTCGAGGATTAGAACTCCTGGTCGAACGCCAGCTCTTCCGCTGCCCCTTGCTCCTCAGGGGAATAATCGCCCTTGTAGACCCACACTTTTACGCCGATGCGGCCGAAGGTGGTAAGAGCTTCACTTTGGGCATAGTCTATGTCGGCGCGCAAGGTGTGCAGGGGCACTCGACCCTGCATCGTCCAGTCGCGTCGAGCCATTTCTGATCCAGCCAGCCGGCCAGCGCAGACTATCTTCACCCCACCCGCCCCAAGGCGCATGACCCTGGTCGCTGCTTGTTTGATCGCTCGCTTGTGAGAAATCCGTCTCACCAACTGGGCGCTGATATTCTCGGCAACGAGGTAGGCATCCAACTCCGGCTCCGGTACCTCTACAACCTCTATGCGAGCTTTCTTCCCTGTCTCTTCTTCCACCCTCCGGCGCAAGAGGTTGACACTAGCCCCCTTGCGACCGATCACGATTCCAGGTCGAGCCGTGTGCACCGTCAAAGACACCTGCTTCGGGAAGCGCTCGATATCTATCCTGGAGATACCTGCATGCGCCATCTCGCCAAGGATGAGTTTCCGGAGCTTGACGTCCTCGCTCAGAAGGTCCACGTATTCCTCGCCTTCAGCGAACCACTTGGCTCTCCAGTCCTTGTTGACTCCCAGCCTGAACCCTATAGGATGTACCTTTCTGCCCAAACTAGCCTCTCCTTCCCCGCGCCTCCGGTCACAGTTACTCTAGTTCGCTGAGGATCACGGTGATGTGCGATGATCTCTTCAAGATAGGCTTGGCCCGCCCGCGAGCCCCGGCCCGGTATCTCTTCAGAGTCGGTCCGACATCGGCCGCTATCCGAGAGATGTACAGGTCAGATTTGGACAGGCCATGAACGTCTTCCGCGTTGGCTGCCGCCGACTCTATGGCTTTGGCCACTGGCTCGGCCGCGGCCTGTGGCAGAAACCTCAGAAGGGCCAAGGCTTCATCCACCGGCCGCTCTCGGACCATGTCCGCCACGCGTCTCACCTTGCGTGGAGACATGGGAATGTATTTCTCGACTGCCTTGATCTCAAGTCCCATGTCGACACCTACGTCTTCGCTTTGACGCGTGTTCCTTTCTCGCGGTAGCCATGGCCCCTGAAGGTGCGCGTCGGTGCAAACTCGCCCAGCTTGTGCCCCACCATGTTTTCGGTGATGTAGATGGGTACATGGCGGCGCCCATCGTGCACAGCGATGGTGAGGCCGATCATCTCAGGAGAGATCGTGGATGCGCGAGCCCAGGTCCTGATCACGTACTCATCGCCGCTCTCCCTCATGTGCTTCACTTTCTTGAGCAGCTTCGCGTCTATGTAGGGACCCTTCTTCAGCGATCTGGTCATCCGCTATCTCCTCTTCGCTCCTCGACGACGGACTATCCACTTGTCCGTATCCTTGCGCACGCGAGTCTTCTTTCCAAGGGTCTTCTTCCCCCAAGGGCTCTTTGGCGACGGCATACCCACAGGGGACCGACCCTCGCCACCCCCGTGAGGATGGTCCCTGGGGCTCATGGCCGACCCTCGAGTGGCTGGCCTCCGGCCCAGCCAGCGGGACCTGCCCGCCTTGCCCAGGTTGATATTGCCCCAGTCCGTGTTTCCCACCTGACCAAGCGTGGCCAGATTCTCGACGCTGATGAGACGTATCTCACCCGAGGGCAGACGAACTTGAGCGTATGCCCCTTCCTTGGCCAACAGTTGTGCTGAGGCCCCAGCAGACCGCGCCAACTGGGCACCCTTGCCTTTCCGCAGTTCGATATTGTGGATCATGGATCCTACTGGAATACTGGCAATGGGCAGAGCGTTGCCCACGCGAATGTCAGCGTCAGGACCAGACTCGAGGAGGTCATTGACCTTGAGGCCCAGCGGGGCAATGATGTACCTTTTCTCCCCATCAGCGTACACCAGAAGGGCTATGCGAGCTGACCGGTTGGGATCATACTCGATGGAATCCACCCTGCCCGGGATGCCAAACTTGTCCCGCTTGAAGTCAATGACCCGGTACATGCGCTTGTGGCCCCCACCGCGATGGCGCACAGTGACGCGCCCCTTCGCGCTGCGGCCTGACCGCTTGCGTACAGGTTTGAGCAGTGAACGCTCCGGCGTGGTGCGGGTGATGTCATCGAAGGTGGTGACGCTCATGCCGCGGCGACCAGGCGATGTCGGCTTGTAGACCTTGATCGGCATGCCTATACTCCCTCAAAGAACCCTATGGACTGCCCCGCGGCCAACTTGACCGTGGCCTTCTTCCAGGGGTGGGGCTTGCTCACATGGCGGCCGTAGTGGCGCGTCTTTCCTGGCACCGTGATGACGTTCACTGCGACCACCTTGACGTCGAAGACTCTTTCCACCGCGTCTTTGATCTGATGCTTGTTGGCTTCAGGGTGAACCTCAAAGGTATACCTGCCCCCTTCTCCCTGCAGGGTGCTTTTCTCCGTCACGATGGGGCGTTTGAGAACCTCGTAAGGATGCACGATGATCCCTCCTATCCTCTACTGGCCCAGGAAATCCTCGATCACCTTCACAGCCGCCAGTGGCATGACCAGATACTCGTGGCCAAAGATGTCTACCAGATTGAGGTATTGGGCACGCAGCGTCTTCGCGCCTGGTAGGTTGGTCACCGACTTCTCCACATTGGCGTCACTCTCGGGCAGGAGGATCAACGCGCTCGAGTCGCCCATCAGGCCGCGCAGGGTGCTCAACATCTGCTTGGTTTTCGGCACAGGCATCTCAAGCTTGTCCAGGAGAATCAACCGGCCATCGCGAACCTTGACCGAGAGGGCCGATCGCAGGGCTAGGCGACGCATCTTGCGCGTCATGGCCTTGCGATAGTTCCTTTCCGGCCGCGGGCCGAATACCACGCCGCCGCCGCGCCACTGAGGTGCGCGAATGCTGCCCTGCCGGGCACGTCCGGTGCCCTTCTGCCGCCAGGGTTTCCTGCCCCCGCCTCTTACCTCTCCTCTGGTCTTGGCCCTGGAGGTGGCGAGACGCGCGTTCGCCAGTTGGCGGACTATGGCCTGATGCATGACGGCCTCATTTGGCACTATGCCAAAGATATCATCCTGGAGTTCAGTTTCGTCGATAACCCTTCCGGTCACATCTCGAAGCGGAACTTTCATCTTCCCTTGCCCTTGACCGCACTCTTGACAGTCACCAGTCCACCCTTTGCGCCCGGCACGGCTCCTTTGATCGCCAGTAGATTGCGGTCCGGGTCAACGAGGACGACTTTCAGATTCTGCATCGTAGTACGCTGGTTGCCCATGTGACCCGCCATGCGCATACCCTTCCAGACTCGTCCAGGGGTCGTTGTGGACCCGATGGAGCCAGGGGCTCTGGCGCGATCCGATTGTCCATGGGTAGCGGGGCCCCCTCGAAAGCTGTGGCGCTTCATGACACCTGCAAAACCCTTACCCTTGGAGATGCCTGTGACGTCCACCAGATCGCCAACGGAGAAGATTCCAGCATCGATCTTCTGCCCGATCTCGTACGCCGCTATGTCATCTACGATGATCTCCCGCAAATACCGCACGTCCGGCACACCTTTGGGCAGATGTCCCCGCTGAGGCCTGTTGAGGCGCTTGGCTTCGCCAAAGCCCAGCTGTATGGCCTCGTATCCATCCGTTTTCCTGCTTTTGAGCTGCGTAATGTAGCATGGCCCCGCCTCGATGATGGTCACATGAATGGCCTCTCCAGCATCATCGAAGACCTGAGTCATGCCCACTTTCTTGCCCAGGATTCCTTTCATCGCCACTCTCCGTGCGGGGTGGGATGCCTCATCTACTCGTGGAAACCCCGTCTCTGACGAGTTGCGCCCAACCCACCACCGCGTGAACCACCTAGAGTTTGATCTCTATGTCCACACCAGCAGGCATATTGAGACGCATCAGGGTATCGATTGTCTTGGATCCAGGTTCTATGACATCTATCAGCCGCTTGTGCGTACGGATCTCGAACTGCTCCCGAGAGTCCTTGTCGATGAACGGCGAGCGGATCACTGTGAATTTCTCGATCTTCGTCGGCAAGGGCACTGGTCCCACAATCATCGCACCAGTGCTTTCAGCCGCCTCGACGATCCGCCGCGCTGATTGGTCAAGAACCTTGTGATCGTACGCCTTTAAGCGGATTCTGATCTTCTCCTTGGCCATCTATCCGTTTTCTACCTCGCGTTCCTATCCTACAACGGTGGCCCAGACGAGTACCCAGCTCGGGAACTTGCCAGCCAGCTGGTCACTCCTCAATCTTGGTGATGACACCAGCGCCTACCGTCCGCCCGCCCTCACGAATGGCAAAATGCGAACCCTCCTCCAGCGCCACAGGCACGATCAACTTCACCTTCAGATTGATGTTGTCCCCGGGCATCACCATCTCCACTCCCCCAGGTAACTCCACCGACCCCGTCACATCCATCGTCCTGATGAAGAACTGCGGCCGATACCCAGCAAAGAACGGCGTGTGCCTCCCACCTTCGTCCTTCCGCAGAATGTACACACTCCCGTCAAATGTCGTGTGCGGCTTGATGCTCCCCGGCTTCGACAACACCATCCCCCGCTCTACATCCTCTCTCTCTATTCCACGCAGCAAACACCCGATGTTGTCCCCAGCCAGCCCCTGATCCAACAGCTTGTGAAACATCTCCACACCAGTGCATACCGTCTTCCGCACGTCTTCCTGCAACCCTACGATCTCTACCTCTTCCCCTACCTTGACCGTACCCCTCTCTACCCTACCAGTCACTACCGTCCCACGCCCCTTGATCCCAAAGACGTCCTCCACCGGCATCAAAAAAGGCTTCTCTACTTCCCTCTCAGGCGTAGGAATGTAGCTGTCTACCGCATCCAATAACTCCCAAATACACTTGTACTCCTCAGCCTCAGGATCCTCACTCGTACTCTCCAACGCTCGCAACGCCGACCCACGGATGATCGGTATCTCCTCCCCAGGAAACTTGTACCCACTCAATAAATCCCGCAACTCCAACTCCACCAACTCCAATAACTCCGGATCATCCATCATGTCCACTTTGTTCAAGAATACTACCATGCTCGGCACCTCTACCTGCCGCGCCAATAATACGTGCTCCCTCGTCTGCGGCATCGGCCCATCTGGCGCACTCACCACCAAGATCGCACCATCCATCTGCGCCGCCCCTGTGATCATGTTCTTGATGTAGTCCGCATGCCCCGGACAGTCTACGTGCGCATAATGACGATTCTCCGTCTGATACTCCACATGCGAAATCGCTATCGTTAACCCACGCGCCTTCTCCTCCGGCGCATTGTCTATCGTGTCAAACGGCCGATGCTCCGCTAACCCCTTCATACTCAAAACCTTCGTCATCGCTGAGGTTAACGTCGTCTTCCCATGATCCACGTGACCTATCGTCCCCACATTCACGTGTGGCTTGTCCCTTACAAATTTCTCCTTCGCCATGCT
>Ga0307378_10001850_pt1 | contig 33442 bp, 41 predicted proteins | sample UN1MG_FD_202238 | JGI IMG/M metagenome (GOLD analysis project Ga0307378, IMG submission 202238) | Soil microbial communities from Risofladan, Vaasa, Finland - UN-1 | ecosystem: Environmental > Terrestrial > Soil > Coastal area > Acid sulfate soil | place: Finland: Risofladan, Vaasa | collected... | reverse complement strand
TACGGCCGCTGGTGTTCCGGCAATAGCCCGTCGGAGCCGACGGACGCCACGGCATTTTCCAGGAACACCAGCGGCCGTACCATGCGGTTGGCCGTGAACACGGCCACCGCGGTGGCGCCGACGGTGATGACGAGGAGCCAGCGGACAAGCCCTTTCCAGGGGACGCCTTGCGGCGGCAGGTCAGAAATCGGTATCGACAGCCAGCCGCGACTCTCGATCGGCACCGACACGGTCAGTGGCGCATGGCGCCCGTCACGCGACACAACGATCGGCAAGTCCAATCCGCGCTTATTCAGCTTGGCGCGCAGGGCGGCGGTAGTGCGCTCATAGACGCGCCCCGATGACGGCCCGGGCGCGAAACTGACGGCGCCGACGCCCTCGCGCGTGAGGCCCACGACCATCTCCACTTGGCGGGCCGCCGCCTCGAGCGCCCGTCCCGACCGCGGTGGCGGTCCGAGCAGATAGAACAGTACGACCGTCAGCAGCCCGACGACCGAGACGATCGCCAGCACCAGCAACACGACAATCTTGACGCGGAGCGTATTCACGCCTGGCCATCCTCGGTGTCGACCTTGACCGCGAGCTGGTAGCCGCCATTACGCACGGTCTTGAGCAACTGCGGGACGTCGTCCCCGCCGAGCTTGCGCCGCAACCGGCTGACCAGCACGTCGATGGAGCGATCAAAACCGTCGCCGTCGCGGCCGCGCGTCAGGTCGAGCAATTGATCGCGCGACAGGACACGCCCTGGCCGGTCGAGAAAAGTCTTGAGCAGATCGAACTCCGCGCCCGTCAGCTCGATGTCGCCGCGGCCAGGCGCCACCACCCGCCTTGTCTGCGGGTCGGCGGTGAACCCTTCGAAGTGATAGATCTTGGCTTCGCTGGGCTCGGGCGGGAGATCTGCGCGCCGCCGCAGCACGGCCCGCACCCGGGCGATGAGCTCGCGCGGATTAAACGGCTTGCCGAGATAGTCGTCGGCGCCGATCTCCAGACCGATGATGCGGTCGACGTCTTCTTTAAGCGCCGTCAGCAAGATGATGGGCACGTTCGACCGCTGCGACCGCAAGTCCCGGCACATGTCGAGGCCTGAACCGTCCGGCAGCATGACATCGAGCACGATCAGGTCGACGTGATGCGTCGCCAGCTGATCGCGTAGCTCGCGGCAGTTCGCGGCGAGCACCACGCGGAATCCCTGGCTCTCCACATAGCGCGCCAAGAGCTTGCGGATTTCCGGGTCGTCGTCGACGACGAGTATGCGTGGTGTGGTCGAGGTCATCGGGTCGCCTTCCTTCTAGCCTCTTGGGCTGCGGCAAGGAGAGGATTTTTGTAACCGAAACGCACGGCTCCCGGTCCAGCAATGTTTCGACACAAAACTCGCTCGAGCAGCAACCTTCGGACATGCGGGGACCAACAATCGCAACGGTGGGTCCGTAGAACACAGCAGACACAAACAACTGAGGATGCTGCCCTATGAAGTACTCCCCCAAATTTGCCGCCCTCGCCGTCGTCGCCGCGCTCAGCGTCGCCGGCCTCTCCGCGGTGACCGCGGCGCTGGCCGATAGCGGAAACCGCAGCGGATGGAGCATGTCCGGCATGGACAAGCACCATGGCGGCAAGAAGATGTGCGATCTACAGGGACGCGGCGGCCCGCACGGCATGCGCGATCCAGATGCGCTCGCCAAGAAGCTGAGCGTCATGGAGACCGAGATCGGTATCCGCGCCAATCAGCTCGATGACTGGCGCGACTTCACCGACGCCCTGCAAGCCACCATGGTCCGGCCGATGATGGGTGGCCCCGGCGGCATGGGTCGCCTCAGCGGTATGGGTGGTCCGGGCGGCATGATGAAGCCCGGCGCGGACGCCGAGCCATTCGCGCTCGCCGATCGCTTCGCCGACGGCGCCATCGCCCGGGGCAAGAGCGCCGAAGAGCTGAAGGCGGCGGTCGCCAAGCTGCGCACCACCTTGACGCCGGAGCAGCTCGAAAAGGTGAAAGTCATCGAAGATCGCTTCCGGGCGCGCATGGCGATGGCTCACGGCTGGAAGCACGGCCATGGCAAGGGCCACCACGGCAAGGGCCCGCACGGCGGACCCGATGCCGGCAAGCTGGCGCCTGATGCCGCCCCGGAGGCAAAGCCGGACGCGCCCGGCGACGATGACGATGACAGCGACGATTCGCTATAAGCGCTAGCCGTCCCTCTCCGCGGCTCGAAAAGAAAGAGGCGGGAGCCAAGCGCTCCCGCCTCTTTTTATCATGCGGCAAGTCTGCGAGAAACCGGTCTCAGGAATCCGGAATGCCGAGACGCGCTTCGTGCGCTTCGAAGGACCGGTCCATCGCATAGAAGCTCATGAACTCGAACGGGAAATGCCCGAAATAGGGTGTCAGTTGAAACTCGGCATAGAGTTCGGAACCGCCGGCGATGCCCGCAACATAAAAGGCCGAGACGAGCCCGGTGCGGTCCGCACCGCTGCGGCAATGAATGAGGATGGGACGCTCGGCGTTCGACATGATGTCGAGCAATTCTTCCAACTGCACGGCCGTAACATCCCGTTGCGCCGACAGCTTGTAGTTGATGAGCTCGATACCGTGAGCCTTGGCCGCCGCCACCTCTTCCCGGTACCAAGCGTCCTCCGGGTGAGCGCCTTGCAGGTTGAGGATGGTCTTGATCCCATACCGCTCATGCCAGCTGGCGATCTGTGCCGCCGAAGGCCGCGCCGATCGATACAGCTCCCCGGCAATGACCGTGTGGAAGTTGCCCGTGGCGACCGTATAGAGCGCGTAGAGGCCAGCAATGGCCACGATGCCCAGCACAGAGCGTACGATGATCTTGCGCAGAAGCACCATCCGTTTCCCTCGGATCGACAGTTCACTGGGCATAGAGAGCGAATGCGGCAACTTGGGCGCCTATGCCAGGAACAACCGGCAAGCCGCTGACCTATCTCAGCCAGCCCGGACAAGCGCCGTGGCCTACTTTGCGCCCGCCATCGGCACCGCATTGGCGACCAGCGTCTCGCCCCAGGCGTAGAGCGGGCGCTGGAAGTCGGACTCGGTGTGAATGCCCTGGCCCTTCCGCGCCTCCCATTTCTGCCCATAGGTCTCATAGGGAAAATGGCGGATGTAATAATCGCAAGTCTCTTCCCAATGGGCGACCGACAGCGACTTGCCGTAATGCTGGCAATAGAGGTCCGTCTTGACGCGAGCCGTGCCCTGCGGTGTGCGGCCGTGCCCATCGGCGAAGACGATCTCGGGGCGGTTGCGCCACAGCATGAGAATGTCCCGCTGCTCGGGGCCATAGAAGCGGCGAAAATCGAGCAAGGGCCGATCCGGCGTGTAAGGCGCGTGATCCTCGGGCGTCAGATAGGCGTCGAACAATTGCACCCGCACCGCGTCGCAATCCGCATCGCTTAAGCCGGCCACGTAGTCACGCATATCGCAGGTCACCCGCTCGTCGGGATCGAAGCACAGCATCCACTCATGGGGCAGCTGGCGGCGCGCCATGTCGAGCAGCAGACCGCGATGGCGCGCTTCGGCAGCTTTGCGCGCCACCACGTCTTCCTCCCAGGATCGGTTGGCCACAATCAGCGCGACCTTCGGGTGCGCGCGCAGGATCGCCACCGTGTCGTCGGTGCTCGCATCGTCGTAAGCGACGATCGCGTCCACCTGGCTGCTTAGATGATCGAGCGTGTCGGGCAGAATCAACGCCTCGTTGCGCATGCGCGTCATGGCGACCAGGAGATGCTCGCGTCCCAAGAGCGCCGCGTTGCCGGTAATGATCTGCTCCTGATCGCGGAGCTGCCAGGTAGTGGAGGGCGTCACACAAAAAACCGCGTGACGATCGCCGCGGTCCAGATCAGCCCGGCAATGGCGATGACGCAGAAGACGCCGGCCGAGGCGAGATCCTTGGTGACCTTGATGGCGTCGTGCTTGCCGGGGTGCAAATGATTGCACAGCCGTTCGATGGCGGTGTTGAGGAACTCAGCCGCAAGCAGCAGGATCAGGCTGCCCATGAGGGCGATCCAGATCCATACAGTGGTGGCGACGAAGAACGACACCGGCAGGGCGATGACGGCGACGGCCGCCTCTTGCTTGATCGCCGCCTCGGTCTTCAACCCCTCGCGGAAACCGCCGACCGTGTTCCAGAACGCAGCACCGATCCGCGCCAGCCCACCTTTGCCCGGCAGCGCCGATTGCTCCCGCAAATGCTTGTATTCGGTGTCTGGCGACGATCGTTGGTCCATGGATCGCTCTTGACTGATGGGGCGCTCCCCGCTCACGCGGCGGTCAGTTTTTGGAACACGTCCTCGTCCATGTCGAAATTGGCGTAGACCTGCTGCACGTCGTCGGACTCCTCCAGCGCATCGATCATGCGTAAGAGCTTCTCGCCCGCCTCCTCGTCGACCGGCACATCGATTTTCGACCGCCACAGAATCTGGATGCTGCGCGGCTCGCCGAAACGCTCCTCGAGCGCCTTGGCCACTTCATGCAGTTCTTCCGGGTTGCAGTAGACCGTGTGGCCCTCTTCGCCCGATTCGACGTCGTCGCCACCGGCCTCGATGGCCGCTTCCAGCATCTCGTCGGCGGCGGCCTTGTCCGCATCGAACTCGATGGCGCCGAGCCGGTCGAAATTGAACGACACCGAACCGGTCTCACCCAGATTGCCGCCGAACTTGGAGAAGGTCGAGCGCACTTCGCTGGCAGTGCGGTTGCGGTTGTCGGTCAGCGCCTCGACGATGACGCCCACGCCGCCGATGGCAAAGCCCTCATAGCGGACCTCGTCGTAATTGGCGCTGTCTGCCTCCTGGCTCTTCTTGATGGCGCGATCGATATTGTCGTTGGGCATGTTTTGGGCGCGGGCCGCCACAATGGCCGTCCGCAGCCGCGCATTCATGGCGGGATCGGGCAACCCCAGCTTGGCCGCCGTGGTGATCTCGCGGCCGAGCTTGGAGAACAGCTTGGCGCGCTTCTTATCCTGCGCGCCCTTGCGGAATTGGATGTTCTTGAATTTCGAATGGCCTGCCATGGCCTGATCCCTAGTCGTTTGCGGCCTTTGCGGTCAAGACCGGGCAGAGATGCAGCGCCTGCCCCGGACACCCGCCTTTTTAGAGAAGGTTTAACCATAATGGCCCGATAACCAAAGACTTGGGCGCCAAAGCGGGGCGCTGCGCGTAACGGGAAGGGGGCCGTATGACGCCGAAACGAAAAGCGACCGACGCGAAGTCGGAAGCGCAGACGCCAGTCTTGACCCTGCCGCAGCTCTGCTCCGATGCCGCCGATCATGTGGCGCGCGCCCGCGTCGTGCTCTACGACGAGACGCTCGACGCAGGCCAGGCCCTGGTCCATCTCGACGACGCCATTGCCTGCCTGCGGCGGCTCTTGGCCCGTGGCCGGGGCGACGGCACCGCCAACGGATCGCACCCGGGCTTGCGCTCGGCGTGAGCTTCCGGTCTTAGATTTTAGCTCTTAGGACTCGGTCAGCCAAAAGGCGGGCTCGGTCTGCGACAGCCGGCCGCCGAGCCTGACCGGGCCAATGGCGCGCGCCAGCCCCGTGGCATCGTCGACCTCGATGCCGACGCCGCATACCGTCGCCTCGCCCTTGGACGGCGCGAAGCGCCGCGTGTTGATTTTGGTGAGGAAGCGGTTGATCGGCTCCTCCTTGTCCATGCCCAGCACCGAATCAAAGTCGCCGCACATGCCCGCGTCGCTGACATAGGCGGTGCCGCCGTTCAGGATCTGCTCGTCTGCCGTCGGCACATGGGTGTGCGTGCCGATCACGCCGGTGGCGCGCCCGTCGACGAAATGGGCCAGCGCCTGCTTCTCCGAGGTGGCCTCGGCGTGGAAGTCGATCAGGATGGCATCGGCGCCGGATTTCAGCCCGCAGGCGTCCAGCTGCCGCTCGATCGCCGGAAACGGATCGTCGAGATCGCCCATGAACACCCGGCCCATGGCGTTGATCACCAGCACCTCGGCGCCGTTCGCCGCCGTGAACAGCCCCACCCCCTTGCCGGGCGTTCCCGGCGGAAAGTTGAGGGGCCGCAACAGCCGGTCATGGCGCTCGATATAGACCAGGGTCTCTCGCTGATCCCAGACGTGATTCCCCGTCGTGACCACGTCGGCGCCCGCATCGAGCAACTCGGTGAGGATCGCCTCGGAAATGCCGAAGCCCCCGGCCGCGTTCTCGCCGTTCACCACCACGAAGTCGGCCGCGTAGCGCTTGCGCAATTTCGGCAAGGTCTCGAGCACCGCCGCGCGGCCGGTGCGGCCGACCACGTCGCCTAGAAACAGGATGCGCATGGCGTGGCGTCGATCCGCTGGGGAACAGTCATCATTCGGGGCTCAATACAGCAATACCGGCGAGGGTCGCCAGCCTGTCGCACGTTGGGGGTACGAACCGCGCCACGCCCAAAAGGAGCGTGGCAGGGCCGCGATGGCCGTCGGAGCTTAGATCCCGGTCTCCCTACATTAAGTAGGTGGGTGCCGAGTAACAGGGACCACGGTCCCCGCCAGGGTCAGCTCCCGTAGGATCTTATAGGGCCCTGGGATAAATGCTCCTAACGCACCTCGCAGCCCGCCAAGGCGAACTATAGCGAAATTAGATTAGCAGAACGCCTAGCGGCGGTTGGCCGCATCCGCCAATGCCCCGCCCTGAATGATCTGGGTATTGAGCAGTTCGAGCCGTTCGGCGGTCGCACTCACCCGCTCGGTCAACTCGTCCTGCATCATCCTGGCGGCTTCCTCGGCCGCCGCTTTGTCCCGGCGGGCCTCGGCGAGCGACGTCTTCAGTTCCTCGACCTGGCCGCGCAACTCCCACAACTCGTCGCCCATCACCAGCGACGCCATCAAAATCAGCCGGTCGTCGCCCACTTGGCCGAATTTCCGCCGCATCGTGTCGACATGAGAACCGAGATACTCGGCCAGTTCGATCAGGTGGGCTTCCTCGCCCTCGCTGCATTCCAGCCGATAGGCCCGTCCATTCAGAGTGACAGTGACCTGTCCCATGACGACAACTCCCCGCGCCGCGACCCTAACCCGGCATCGCCGGCATCATATCCTTGATCGTTCCCAAAACGGCGTCGAGCCGGCCGGAGACCTCGTCATTGGCAGCCTTGAGGCGCCTGATGCGTCGGCGCTCGGCCTCCAGCTCGACAAGGAGCTGGTCGCGCTCATCGGTCAGAAATCGGTTTTGCTCTTTGAGAGCCGCGACGGAAACGTTGCCGCCGCCTTCCGCAAAAACTTGCTGCAGACGGCTATCAAGGTCATCAACCGCCGCATCGAGCCGCTCGGTTGCCTGCTGCAGAGCCTTTGGTTGAGTCATTGCGCTCGCCCCTCCCCGCCTAGGCGCCGCCAATTCATTCTCCCAGGTGGCTACACGCCGTTTGAATCAGCAGCCTGGCGACAATGTGGTGACGCTATGTTCGACCTTCAACGACCTCTCGACAACCCTCTTGTCGGCGCAACCCCCCGACGATTGACAGCGGCGCGAGGCGTGTGATTTGAGACGGTACCCTGTTAACGTCCCGTCAATTGCGAAGTCGCCGTGGGAACCCCCTGATCATGGCTGACGACAAGCCTAACTGCCGGCTCTACTTACAAGTTCCGGCGCCCCTGCCTGCGAAGCTCGAAGCTCAACTCGCGCAAGCCATGGCGAACACCTCGGCGGCGTGCGTTTTGCTGTGTCATGACGATCAGCCGTCCGAAGATAGTCATGCCGACCGCTTGATCGATCTGGTGCAGGGGGCGGGCCTCGCCTGCCTCATCGACAACGATCTCGCTTTGGCCGAGCGCCTCGGCGCCGACGGCGTCCATATCCCGGCCGACACCGATCTCTATGCCCGCGCCCGCGGCCTTCTCGGTGAAAGCGCAAATATTGGAGTGGGTTGCGGCCCGGACCGGGACCAGGCCATGCGGCTGGCCGAGATGGGCGCCGACTATGTCGCCTTCGGACCCGAGGGCAAGGATATCGACGCCATCGATCAATGTGCGGAGCTCATTGCCTGGTGGTCGGAGATTTTCGTCGTGCCTTGCGTCGCCTGGAATGTGGACGATCCCGAGCAAGCCGCCCGCTTTGCCGCCCTCGGCGCAGATTTCGTGGCGCCGTCGCAAGCAATTTGGCAGGACGACCGCGCTGCCCAACTGATCGCCGACATCGATAGCGCCATCGGCTGCGTCAGGAGCGCCGCGTGAAGAAAGTCAGGTTGCCAATGGCATTTCTTGCCGGGGCTTGCCTGTTGGCCGCCGGCGTGGCGGCTCACGCCAAGGAAAGCGAATCCTACACCGCCTATGCGGAAGGAAAATATCTGACCGCGCTGGAGCTCGCCGAGAAGGAGGCCAAAAGCGGATCGAAGGAAGCCTACACCCTGATGGGCGAGATCTATGCGGAGGGTCTCGGCGTCGCGCAGGACTATACTAAGGCGGCGGACGCTTACGCCAAGGCCGCCGATCTCGGCGACCCCAACGCCCAATTCTCGCTTGGGCTACTCGTTGCCGAGGGCCGCGGCGTGCGCAAAGACCTGCGCATCGCCGGCGGCCTGTTCGAGCATGCCGCCGAGGCTGGCAACGCCGCGGCGCAATATAATCTCGCCCTCCTCTACGTGAATGGCCGGGGCCGCGACATGGACGACGTCAAGGCGGCGGAGTGGATGGCAAAAGCGGCGGCCCAGGGCAATGTGCAGGCGCAATACGACCTCGGCGCCTTCTACCAATTCGGTCGCGGCGTCCCCATCGACAAGGTGAAAGCGGCCGAATGGACCGGCAAGGCGGCCGACGCCGGATTGTCGGCGGCGCAAGTCGAATATGGGGTGATGCTGTTCAAGGGCGTGGGCGTCGAGGCGGATCAGAAGCGCGCCGCCCAGCTCTTTCGCCTCGCCGCCGAGGATGGCAACCCCGTGGCGCAAAACCGGCTGGCGCGTCTCTACGCCAATGGCGTGGTGTTCGACACCGACCTGGTGAAGGCCGCCAAATGGCATCTCATCGCCCGCCAGGCCGGGGTCAGCGACTTCTCCCTCGACATCATGCTGGCCAAGCTCACCAAGGAGCAGCGCGTCGAAGCCGAGCGCGCGGTGGACGCCTGGAACTCCGGACGCCTGACCGACTAGCGATTTCGGTGCCGCTTTTGCTTGCGGTCACGCCTTGACAGGGACAGGTCTCGCCTTGACAGGGACATGGGGCCACGTCTTAAAGGCTGCACCCATTTGACCCCAAGGAATTCCATGAAGATCAACGGCAACGAGATCAGGCCCGGCAACGTGATCGAGCACAAGGGCGGCCTCTGGCTCGCGGTGAAGACGCAAGCCGTGAAGCCGGGCAAAGGGCCCGCGTATGCTCAGGTAGAGCTGAAAAATGTCATCGACGGCACCAAGCTCAACGAGCGCTTCCGATCCTCGGAGACCGTGGAGCGCGTGCGGCTCGAGCAGAACGACTATCAGTTCCTTTTTGCCGAGGGCGACATGCTCACCTTCATGGACACCGATACTTACGACCAGATTCAGATCGCGCGAGAACTGCTGGAAGACCGCGCGGCCTTCCTGCAAGACGGCATGATGGTGACGGTGGAGAGCTACGAGGGCCGATCGCTCGGCGTGGCGCTGCCCGACCACGTCACGCTCGAAGTGGTCGAGGCCGATCCCGTGGTGAAGGGGCAGACCGCGGCCTCGTCCTACAAGCCCGCCATGCTGGAAAACGGCGTTCGGGTCATGGTGCCGCCCTTTATCGGCGCCGGCGAGCGGATCGTGGTCGACACCAACGAGGTCACCTACGTCAAGCGCGCCGAGTAGCGCGGCCAAGCGTCATGCCGGCGCAAGCCGGTCTCGATACGCCACCCATCCGGCGCACCGTCATGAGATCCGGCTTTTGCCGGAATGACGGATAGCAGAAACGAAGAAGCAGCCAATGCCCGCATCAGCGCTGATGAACGTCATGGTGCCCGCCGCCCGCAAGGCCGGCCGCAGCCTCGCGCGCGACTTCGGCGAGGTGGAGGCCCTGCAAGTGTCGCTCAAGGGGCCGGCCAATTTCGTCAGCGCCGCCGACCACCGTGCCGAGGACATCCTTTACACCGAGCTCACCCGCGCCCGTCCCGGCTATGGGCTGCTCATGGAAGAGCGCGGCGAGATCAAGGGCGACGACGCCACCCATCGCTGGATTGTCGATCCGCTCGACGGCACCACCAACTTCCTGCACGGCATTCCACTGTTCGCCGTCTCCATCGGGCTCGAGCGTAACGGCGAGATGGTAGCCGGGCTCGTCTACAATCCCGCCACCGACGAGACGTTCACCGCCGAGAAGGGCAAAGGCGCCTATCTCAACGACCGCCGCCGGCTTCGCGTGGCGGCACGCACGGAACTTGCGGCGTCGGTGATCTGCACCGGCATTCCCCATACCGGCCGCCCGGGCCACGATCTGTTCCTCAAGGAATTGCGCGCGGTCATGTCGGCATCCGCCGGTGTGAGGCGCACGGGTTCGGCGGCCCTCGACCTCGCCTGGACCGCGGCCGGCCGCTTTGACGGCTTTTGGGAGCGCGGTTTGCGCGCCTGGGACATCGCCGCCGGCATCGTGATCTTGCGCGAGGCGGGCGCCTATATCTGCGACGGCGACGGCAAGGACCGCATGTTGGAACAGGGCTCCATCGTCGCCGGTAACGAGACGATTCAAGCCAAGCTGTTGAAACTGTTGAAGGCTGCCGGTGCCGGCGGGGCCACGGCAGCGGCGGCGGCCAAGCCGGCGCTGACCAAATAGAAGCGGCGATGACGGCGGGACCGCCGCGCGAGCCGTCGCAGAACAAACATCCAGGCGTGCAATTAAGAACTTGCCCGCCCCGAGGTTGCCGTTTTGCCCGTCAAACTATTCGGTTAATGTTTCGCGCGACGGCCCTCGACACAACAGCGGCATAAGATGGCACCCAAGCAGTACAAGACGAAGCTCACGCGCCCGCAGGTCTTTCTCTGGCGCATGACGCTGTTCCTGGTGCTGGCGGTCTTGCTGGCCATCATCCTCGACGGGCAGACCGCGCAGCTCCGGCGCAGCTTCATGGCCAATCCGGGCCTGAACGGGCTCATCATCGGCGTGCTTATCGTCGGCGTCGTCTATGCCTTCCGCCAGGTGTTGCGGCTCTTTCCCGAAATTCATTGGGTCAATAATTTCCGCATCTCCGATCCCGGCCTCAAGGTCGACAAGCCGCCGGTGCTGCTGGCGCCCATGGCCACCATGCTGCGCGACCGCACCGGTCATTTGTCGCTGGCGACGGGCTCCACCCGTACCCTGCTCGATTCCGTCGCCTCGCGTCTCGACGAGCAGCGCGAGACGACCCGCTACCTCGTCGGCCTTCTCGTCTTTCTCGGTCTGCTCGGCACCTTCTGGGGTCTGCTGCAGACCGTGAGCTCCGTCGGCAACACGATCGGCGCGTTGGACACCACCGGCGGCGAGAATGTGATGCTGTTCGATCAGTTGAAGGAGGGACTGGCCGGCCCCTTGAGCGGCATGGGCATCGCCTTCTCCAGCTCGCTGTTCGGCCTGTCCGGCTCGCTGATCCTGGGCTTTCTCGATCTGCAGGCGGGCCACGCCCAGAGCCGCTTCTACAATGAGCTCGAGGATTGGCTCTCCAACATCACCGAGCTGCAATCGGCCGACGCCGCCGGCGCCGCCAATGTATCGCCGCAACTGCGCTTCGCCATGCTCGATATGCAGCGCTCGCTCACCGATCTCAACGAGAAGGTCGAGCTGCGCATCCTCAACGACAATACCGGCGATGCGGTGAAGGATCTCGCCCAAGGCGTCGACAAGCTGATCCGTCAGATGCGCGCCGAGCAGAAGGTCGTGCGCGAGTGGGCCGATGAGCAGGCCCAGCAGCAGCAGGAGCTCGCTTCCGTGCTGCGGCAGATCACCGGCAAGCCCAAAGTGCCCGTCGGGGAGCATAAATAGGCATGGCCCTGGCACGCGCGCGGCGCCGGCGCTACGAGCCGAATTACTGGCCGGGCTTTGTCGACATGCTCTCCACCTTGCTCCTGGTGGTGATCTTCCTCATGGCCATGTTCATGGTCACCAATTACATCATCACCCAGGCGGCCAGCGGCAAGGACACGATGCTGTCGCGGCTCAACCGCCAGCTTTCCGAGCTGACCGAGCTCTTGGCCCTGGAGCGCTCACAGAAAGCCTCGGCCGAGGACAATCTCGCCGCGCTGCAAGCCACCCTGATGGACAAGACCAAGGAGACGGAGCGCCTGACCGGGCTGCTCGGCTCCGCCACCGGCCTGACCGACAGCGCCGAGGACCGTGCCGTGGCGCTGGGCACCAAGCTGGACGAGCAGCGCAAGATCACCAACGATGCCTTGGCGAAGGTCGAGCTTCTCAACCAGCAGCTCGCGGCCGTCAGGCTTCAGCTCGCGGCCCTGAACGAAGCGCTGGAGGCCACCGAGGCCAAGGACAAGGAGAGCCAGGCGAAGATCGCCGATCTCGGCCAGCGGCTGAACGTGGCGCTCGCCAAGAAGGTCAAGGAACTCGCCCAATATCGCTCCGATTTCTTCGGCAAGTTGCGCGCAGCCTTAGGCAGCCGTCAGGATTTCCAGATCGTCGGCGACCGCTTCGTGTTCCCCTCCGACGTGCTGTTTGATCCCGGCTCCGCCGACCTCAAGCCGGAAGCCACGTTCCAGCTCGACAAGCTGGCCGCTGCGCTGCGCGAGATCGGAGGCAACATTCCGCCGGACATCGCCTGGGTCATGCGCGTCGACGGCCACACCGACATCAAGCCGATCGCCACGGCGGAATTTCCGTCGAACTGGGAGTTGTCGAGCGCGCGCGCCATCTCCGTGGTGCGCTATCTGATGAGCCAAGGCATCGCGCCTGAGCATCTCGTGGCGGCGGGCTTCGGCGAGTTCCAGCCCATAGACAGCGGCACGAGCGATCAGGCCCTGGCCAGGAACCGCCGCATCGAACTGAAGCTGACCGAGCGGTAGCCGATCAGCCATCGTCATGCCCGGACTTGATCCGGGCATCCATGCCGTAGCGTCACCGCAAGCTGAAAGGCCAGTGGAATGGATTGCCGGGTCAAGCCCGGCAATGACGAAACCGGTGAGGCCGAGAGCTACTCCGCGGCGTCGGTCGCGAATTGCAGCTCGGCCAGCCGGGCATAGATGCCGGCCTTGCCAATAAGGGTTTGATGCGTTCCCTCTTCCGCCAACCGTCCCTGATCGAACACGAGGATACGGTCGGCGCCGACGACGGTGGATAGACGGTGAGCGATGACGAGCGTCGTGCGCCCTTCCATCACCTTGTCGAGGGCCTTCTGCACCAAAGTCTCGCTGCCGGCGTCGAGCGCGCTTGTCGCCTCGTCGAGCAGCAGAATGGGCGCGTTGCGCAACACCGCGCGCGCGATGGCGATGCGCTGGCGCTGGCCGGCGGACAGCGTGACCCCACCCTCGCCCAGCATCGTGTCGTAGCCTTGCGGCAGCGCCACGATGAAGTCATGCGCGAAGGCCGCTTTCGCCGCGGCTTCGATCTCGGGCCCGCTCGCCCCTTCCGCGCCATAAGCGATATTGGCGGCAATGGTATCGGCGAACAGCGCGGTTTCTTGCGGCACCACGGCGAAGCGCGACCTGAGCGCGTGAAGGTCGGCCTCGTTCACCGCGACGCCGTCGATCTCGACCATGCCCGAAACCGTGTCGTAGAAGCGAAGCAGCAGCGCGAAGATCGTGGTCTTGCCGGCGCCGGACGGACCGACCAGCGCGACGCGCTCGCCGGGCTTCACCCGGAAACTGACATCGTCCAGCGCAGCCGTCTCGGGCCTGAGCGGGTAGGTGAAAGAGACATCGCGGAAGGCGATCTCCCCGCGCGGCGGCTCTGGCAACGCTTTCGGATTATTCGGCGATTTGATCTTCGATGAGATCGACAGCAGCTCGCCGAGGCGCTCGGCGGCACCCGTGGCCTGCGCCACCTCGCCCCAAACTTCGCTGAGGCTGCCGACGGCCGCCGCCGCCAAAACCGCATAGAGCACGAACTGGCCAAGCGTCCCCCCGGTCATGGCGCCGGACAGCACGTCTTGCGCGCCGTACCACAACACGCCGACCACGGAGGCGAACACCAGGAAGATGGCAATGGCGGTGAGACCGGCGCGTGCCTTGGCCCGCGCATTCGCCGCCTCGAACGACCTGTCGACCGCCGCGCCGAACCGCGCCGCCGTGGCGTCCTCATGGGTGAAAGCTTGCAGCACCCTGACTTGCGCCAGGCTTTCGCTCGCATAAGCAGACGCCTGCGCCAACGTATCTTGCGCGTGACGGGACAGCGCCCGGACCGAGCGGCCGTAAGCCACGAGCGGCAGCACGATGAACGGAATGGCGATCAGCACGGCCAACGACAATTTCGTGCTCGTCACCACCATCATGATGCCCGCGCCCAGCAGAAGCAGCGTATTGCGGATCGCTTGCGAGATCGCCGTGCTGGCGGCGGCCTTGACCTGGGTGGTGTCGGCGGTGAGCCGAGACATCACCTCGCCGGAATGGGACACCTCGTAGAAGGCGGGACTCAAACCGGTCAGATGCCGGAACACGTCGCTGCGGATATCGGCAACTACGCGCTCGCCGAGCCAGTTCACGAAGTAGAACCGCGCGGCGCTGGCGAGAGCGAGAACCACGCCGACAATGATCAGCGTGCCGAAATAGGTGTCGATCAGATCGGGCTCGATACCCGAGAAGCCGAGATCGATCATGCGCCGGATCGCCAGCGGCACCGCCAGGGTCGCCCCCGCCGAAACGACGAGCGCCAGAAAGGCGGCGGCCAGCATCGACTTGTAACGGAGCAGATAGGGCTTCAGCCCAAGCAGAGGGCTCAGCGACACGCGCTTGCCCTTCTCCTCTTCAGGCACCCCGGAAACGGGCTCCGGCCTATCGGCGCCGTCGGCCTTGACGCTGCCGCCAGAATTCGGTGTTACGAGTTGCACAAGTATTGCCCAGCTAATCTTTCAGTTGGCCGACTTTAAGGGCGGGAGGCCGCTGCGGGAAGGCCCAGGGGCCGCGCCTTTCCGGCGCAGTCTTGTGCCCGCCGCCAAGTTCCAGTATAGGCTCCGCTCAATTGAAAACCTGCGGATTTGCAAGGCTAACGCCATGAAGAACGACATTCACCCGGATTACCATCAGATCAAGGTGGTGATGACCGACGGCACCGAGTTTGCCACCTATTCGACCTATGGGGCCGAGGGCGACACGCTGAAGCTCGACATCGATCCCAAGACCCACCCGGCCTGGACCGGCGGCGGGCAGCATCTGATTGACCGTGGCGGGCGCGTCAGCCGCTTCAAGAAGAAATACGAAGGCTTCCTCAAATAGCCGGTGCTATTCGGCCTCCGGGCCGAAAGCTTCCCGCAAGCGGGACAACTGCGAGCTGAGCGGGTGGTCTACCTCGCCCGCCGGCGCCGGCTGATTGAAATCTAGCATTTGATCGAGGCGGATGACCCGCTCCTGCAGCTTGACGCTCTGCTCAATGAGGTCGCGCAGGCGCTCGGGCAGTGAGCTGAGATCCCGGCTCGGCTGCTCGGTCCCGGTCATCGGCAGCTTGATCTTGCGCTGCTCCTCGACGGCCTGCTCTGGCGTCAGTTCACCCTCGCTCACCGCGCGGCGGATCAGGAGCCACGACGCCAGCTGCATTAACCGTGTGGTGAGGCGCATGCTTTCCGTGGCGTAAGCCAGCGAGTGAGGCGGCCGGAGCTGCCGGGCCTCTTTGCGGCCGTCGCCGTCAAGATAGGCGGCAGCCTGCTCGACCAGCGCCATACCTTCACGAAACACGGTTTTGAACTGATCCGAACGCGCGAATTTCGCGCCGAACGACACCGTCACGCCGTCATAGTTATCGCTTTTTGATGTTCCCGCCATCGCCCCCACTCCGTCTCCCCGAGCCGGCGGCATAGTATGCCATGGCGAAGCGCTGTCGTCGCCTTCGAGTAACGAAGGTTAACGCGCCGAATTTGGCCAAAAAAAGAGCCGCCAGAGGCGGCTCAGGAAGTTAACAGGGAGGCGTCAAACAGAGTGGAACAGGCCACTCAGATCCAGAGGACTGGATAACGCAAACTTACCGCCCAACTCCTAACAAGCAGTTAAGACTAAGCCGCGATTTACCTAAATGAATCGCGCCTCAAGACTCGTTACCGCTTGAAGGCGGCCTCGGCGGCGCTTTTCGACGATTGCTTGGCCGTTAGCGCTTGTTCCACCCGCGCGATCTCGGCACTGAGCGTCTCGATCAGAGCCTGGAGTTCGGCCACCGAGTGCTTGCTCAGATCCTCGCCCAGCTCGTGGCGCTTAACCTTCTTCGGTTCGAGATCGTTAAGGTCCATTGGCTCAGTCCCGCTCAGGTTGAACATAGCACCGCAGGGCATATTGTGCTCGAAAGGGAGCCCATCGTCATCCTGAGGCGGCCGCGCCTTGCGCGGCCCTCGAAGGATCGGCGGCCAATCAACGGCGCAAATACCGAGGGACGCATGCTGCCACAGACCATGACTGTCATCGAGACGCGGGAGAGCGGTGGACCGGAGGTGCTGGTGCCGGGCACCCGGGCCCTTCCCCTGCCCGCGCCCGACGAGGTGCTGATCGTGGTCGAGGCCGCCGGCATCAACCGTCCGGACGTGCTCCAGCGCCAGGGCTTGTATCCCGCGCCCAAGGGCGCCTCCGATCTGCTCGGCCTCGAAGTGGCCGGCCCGGTCGTGGCGGTGGGCGAGAATGTCACCCGGTTTAAGGAAGGCGACTTCGTCTGCGCTCTGGTCAATGGCGGCGGCTACGCCGAATTCGCCGTGGCGCCGGAAGCCACCACGCTGCACGCGCCGGACGGCCTGGACGCGGTGCAGGCGGCGGCGCTCCCGGAAACGGTGTTCACCGTCTGGCACAATGTGTTCGAGCGCGGTGGCCTAAAGGCGGGCGGCTGGCTCCTGGTCCATGGCGGGGCGAGCGGCATCGGCACCACCGCCATCCAGCTTGCCACGGCGCTCGGCGCCAAGGTCATCGTCACGGTCGGCAGCGCCGAGAAGGCGAAGGCCTGCGAAGCGCTGGGTGCCGTCCGCGCCATCAACTACAACGAAGAAGACTTCGTCGATGTGGTGCGCGAGGTCACCGGCAAACATGGCTGCGACGTCATCCTCGACATGGTCGGTGGCGACTATATCGAACGCAATCTGAAAGCGGCGGCGCTGGAAGGCCGCATCGTGCAGATCGCCTTCCTCAAGACGTCCAAGGTCGAGATCGACTTGATGCGCCTGATGATGCGCCGGCTGACCCTCACGGGCTCGACCCTGCGCGCGCAAACCCCTGAAGCCAAGGCGCGCATGGCGCAAGCCATCGAGGAGCGGGTCTGGCCGCTCGTCGTCGCCGGCAAGGTCAAGCCGGTGATCGATTCCACTTTTCCGCTTCTGGAGGCGGCGGACGCCCATCGGCGCATCGATGACCCGGCGCATATCGGCAAGATCGTCCTGAAGACGACTTGAGACACCCTAGAGAACCAATTGCTTAGCCAAGCATCAGCCCCTATATAGGAGGTTATTCCCCTTCATTTTGTCGGATTGGCTCTTTCGCCTGGAGGGGGCGAGAGAGACGCCGCCACCCCTTTGAGGCTTGAGACACTTATGACCCGCACCCCATTGATGCCGAAGGCGACCGCCGTTTGGCTCGTCGACAACACCTCGCTCACCTTCGAGCAGATCGCTCAGTTCTGCGGGCTACATGTGCTCGAGGTGAAGGGCATCGCCGACGGCGACGTGGCCCATGGCATCAAGGGCATGGACCCGATCTCCTCCGGCCAGCTCTCCCGCGAGGAGATCGCTGCCGCCGAGAAGGACTCCAAGCACCGCCTGCATCTGCTGGAGCCCAAGGTCGAGGTGCCCGAGGTCAAGACCAAGCGCGGGCCCCGCTATACGCCGGTGTCGCGCCGCCAGGACCGGCCCAACGCCATTCTCTGGTTGCTGCGCAATCATCCCGAGCTCAAGGACAGCCAGCTCATGCGCCTGGTCGGCACCACCAAGCCGACCATCATCGCCATTCGCGAGCGTTCCCATTGGAACTCGCCCAATCTCGTGGCCCAGGACCCCGTGACGCTGGGCTTATGCTCGCAGATCGACCTCGACGCCGACGTCAAGAAGGCGGCAGCGCGGCTTGAGCGCGAGCGCAAGAAGGCCGGCATCCCCGACGAGCCGCCCGTGGCCGAGTCCCTGCTGCCGACCGAGGAGACCATCGCCGGGGCCACGCCCACCCCCGAGCCGGAGTCCCCGATGGCTTCCGCGCTCGCACGAGAAGCCCGCGACGCCATGGCGGCGCCCGATGTGGTCGAGGACGCCCCCGACGCCGAGTCGGTCTTCGCCAAGCTGAAAGACCTGAAGCACGACGAAGAGGCCGAATCCCCCGAGGCCGAAACCTCGGAGGCCGAATCCTCCAACGAGGACACCCCGTCGGCGTAGCGCCGCTCGAAATTTGACCTCGATCAAAGCCGCTCGCCTGCGGCCCGGCAAGGCTTGCCCCCTCCATCGCTCAACACTCGGAGGGAGCAGTCCATGAGCCAGATCGACATTCTCTATCTCGCATTGGTGTTGGCCGCCTTCGGCGGGTTTGCCGTCGCGCTCGCCTACTACTCACACCGCTGACCGCGCTGCTCCTCCAGCCTCTCCTGGCCGACAAATCGGCAGGAGAAGTGGAAGAAGGTTTGATTAGAGGCAGCCGCCTTGGCTAGGGTGCGGCGAGGAAACGCACCCAAAGGTCAAAGGCGGGGTCATGGTCAACCCTTACGACGCTGGCCTCGAGAAAAATCCGGCGAATTATCAGCCGCTGACGCCGCTCGTCTTTCTCGAGCGCGCCGCGGCCGTGCATCCGCACCATGCCGCCATTGTCCATGGCGGCACGACGGTCAGCTACGCCGATTTCTATGCCCGCAGCCGGCAGCTCGCCTCGGCGCTGCAAGATAGAGGCATCGGCGAAGGCGACACAGTCTCGGTGATGCTCGCCAACACGCCGGCCATGCTCGAGGCCCATTACGGCGTACCCATGCTGGGCGCCGTGCTCCACTCCATCAACACGCGCCTCGATGCGGAGGCCATCGCCTTCATGCTCGACCATGCCGAGACCAAAGTGTTGATCGGCGACACCGAGTATGGCGCCGTCCTGAAGGAGGCGCTGGCGCTGGCCGAGGTGAAGCCGCTCGTCATCGACTATCGCGATCTCAAATGCGGCGTCGACGGCGAGCGCTTGGGCAATCTCGACTATGAGGAATTTGTCGCCGGCGGCGATCCCGACTTCGCCTGGCAAATGCCGAGCGACGAATGGAACGCGCTGTCGCTGAATTATACGAGCGGCACCACCGGCAATCCCAAGGGCGTCGTCTACCATCACCGCGGCGCCGCGCTCATGTGCTACGCTAACACCGTCGCCACCGGCATGGGCCAGCACCCGGTCTATCTGTGGACGCTGCCGATGTTCCACTGCAACGGCTGGTGCTTTCCCTGGTCGATCAGCCTCGTCGCCGGCACCCATGTGTGCCTGCGCGCGGTCCGCGCCAAGCCCATGTTCCACGCCATCGCCGAGCACAAGGTCACCCATCTGTCCGGCGCGCCGTTCGTCATGGCCGCTCTCCTCGGCGCAAGCCCTGAGGAGAGGCGCGACTTCGACCACCGCGTCTCCTTCAACCATGCGGCCGCGCCGCCGCCCGCCGCCGTGCTCGCCGAGATGGACGCGGAGGGCTTCGAACTGACCCATCTCTACGGGCTGACCGAGACTTACGGCCCCGCCACGCTGAACGAGTGGCACGCCGCCTGGGACGAGCTGCCCTTCGAGGAGCGGCTGCAAAAGCGCATCCGCCAGGGCGTGCGTTATCACGCGCTCGAAGGCCTCACCGTGATGGACCCGGCCACCATGGAAAAGACGCCGCGCGACGGCGAGACCATCGGCGAAGTCATGTTCCGCGGCAATATCGTGATGAAGGGCTATCTGAAGAACGGCAAGGCGACAGAGGAGGCTTTTGCCGGCGGCTGGTTCCATTCCGGCGATCTCGGCGTCATGCACCCGGACGGCTACATCCAACTCAAGGACCGCTCCAAGGACATCATCATCTCCGGCGGCGAGAATATCTCCTCCATCGAGGTTGAGGATGTCATCTACCGACACCTGGACGTGACCGGCGTGGCGGTGGTGGCGAAGCCCGACCCGAAATGGGGCGAGACCCCGTGCGCCTTCGTCGAGCTCAGGCCCGACTCCGAAGTGACCGAGCAAGAGATCATTGCCTGGTGCCGCGAGAGGCTCGCCCGCTTCAAATGTCCGCGCCACGTGGTCTTCGTCGACCTGCCCAAGACCTCGACCGGCAAGATCCAGAAATTCAAGCTGCGCGAAATCGCCAGGGACGTTTAGGACCCACCCATGCCCCTTCTCCGCTTTGACCTGATCGAAGGCCGCACCGACGACGAGATGAAGGCCCTGCTCGATGCGGCCCACCGCGCCATGCTCGCAGCCTTCAAGGTGCCGGAGCGCGACCGCTATCAGATCGTCCATGAGCATGCGCCGTCGCGGATGATCGTCGAGGACACCGGCCTCGGCATCCCGCGCACGGACAAGGTGGTCTTTCTGCAGATGACCTCGCGGCCCCGCAAGCGCGAGCAGAAGGAGGCCTTCTATCGCCTCTTATGCGAAGAGCTGGAGAAGTGTTGCGGCATCGCGCCGTCCGACGTGGTCGTGTCGATCGTGGAGAATTCCGACGAGGACTGGTCCTTCGGGCTGGGCCGCGGCCAGTTCCTCACCGGCGAACTCTAACCCGTCCGTCGTCACCCCGGCCCACGCCGGAATGACGCTTGCCCGGCAATTCCGGCCAGGGCCGAATCGGCTTACCCTCCGCTTGAGCTTGCAGGGGAGACGGGGCCATTCCACTCGAACAACACTTCAATGTCCTGGCCAGCTATGTGGCGCTCGTTATCGAGATCGGCGCCGTCGTCGTCGTGATCATCGGCGGCTCTCAGGCGCTGTGGGGTGTCCTCGCCGCTGTCTTCACCGGTCAGGCCACCGAGCTCCGCGGACGCCAGATTTGGCTGAAATTCGCCACCTGGATCCTGCTGGCCCTGGAATTCGCGCTGGCCGCCGACATCCTGCGCACCGCCGTTGCCCCCACCTGGGAGGACATCTGGAAGCTGGCGGTGATCGCCACCATCCGCACCATGCTCAATTACTTCCTGGCCAAGGATATCGCCGCCTTCGAGGCCCAAGATCCCACCCTGGCGGCCCCGCAAGCGGGCCGGACCGCCCCCTAATGCGTTGGACCGCTGCCGGATTCTGTGTAGAGTCGCCCAAAGTCTCATGGTGCAGCGCAAACCTGTCCGCGTGGCGCCATTTGGCACCGCAGGGGGTTTCGAACGCAACGGGCCGGAGCGTTCAGATCAGAGGCGATACGCTAGCGCGAGCCCCGCTTTACTGCGCGGGAAGCGCCTCTTCACGGGATTGAGGGATGCTCAAGAGAACACCGACGGCAAAGCCGCGATTCCAATTCATCCTCATCAAGCCGTCCCATTACGATAAGGACGGCTATGTGGTGCAGTGGGTGCGTTCGACCATGCCGTCGAACTCGCTCGCGTCCGTGTTCGGCTTGGCGCAGGGCGCCGCTGACCGGGAGATTCTCGGTCCCGATTTGCCCATCGACGTGACCGCCATCGACGAGACCAACAAGCGGGTCAAGACGAAGGAGATCGTCCGCCGCATCGAAGACAATGGCGGCTTGGGCCTCGTCGGCATCGTCGGCGTGCAATCCAACGAATTCCCCCGCGCGCTGGATATTTCCCGGCAGCTCCGCGAAGCCGGCGTGCAGGTGATGATCGGCGGCTTCCACGTCTCCGGTTGCCTGGCCATGCTTCCCGAGATTCCCGACGACATCAAGGAAGCGCAAAGCCTCGGCATCTCGATCTTCGCCGGCGAAGCCGAAGAGCATATGGACACCGTGGTGCGCGACGCCGCAAACGGCGCGCTGCAGCCCCTCTACAACCACATGAAGGAGCTGCCCTGTCTCGGCGAGGTGCCGCACCCGCCCTTCCTGCCGCATGACTTCGTGGACCGCACCGTCGGCAACGTGACGAGCTTCGACGCCGGGCGCGGCTGCCCGTTCCAATGCTCCTTCTGCACCATCATCAACGTACAGGGGCGCAAGTCGCGCTACCGCACGCCCGACAGTGTCGAGCGCATCCTGCGCAAGAACTACGAGCAGGGCGTCAACCGCTTCTTCATCACCGACGACAATTTCGCCCGCAACAAAGACTGGGAAGCGATCTACGACCGCATCATCAAGCTGCGCGAGGAAGACGGCCTCGACATCCGCTTCATGATCCAAGTCGACACGCTTTGCCACAAAATCCCGAACTTCATCGAGAAGTCGCAACGCGCCGGCGTCACCCGCGTGTTCATCGGGCTTGAGAACATCAACCCGGCAAATCTGATCGCCGCCAAGAAGCGTCAGAACAAGATCACCGAATATCGCAAGATGCTGCTCGATTGGAAGCGCGTCGGCATCATGACCTTCGCCGGCTACATTCTCGGCTTCCCCGCCGACACGCCGGAATCGATCAAGCAGGACCTGGAGATCATCAAGCGCGAGCTACCGCTCGACATGCTGGAATTCTTCGTGCTGACGCCGCTGCCCGGCTCCGAAGATCACAAAGTGCTATCGGAAAAAGGGGTTTGGATGGACCCCGACATGAACAAATACGAGCTGGAGCATGTCGTCACGGGCCACCCGAAAATGTCGAAGGACGAGTGGCAGGAGGCGTACCGCACGGCTTGGGGCATCTTCTATACCGACGAGCATATGGAGACGGTGCTGCGCCGCGCTTACGCCTCAGGCATCAACATCCGCTCGCTGATGCCCGTGCTGTTCTGGTTCTCCAACGCCGTGCCGGTTGAAGGCCTGCATCCTCTGCAATGGGGCATCTTCCGCATCAAGCACCGCACGGACCGCCGCTCCGGACTGCCGATCGAAAACCCGATCACCTTCTACGCGCGCTATACCGCCGAGATTGCGCGCAAAGCCACCCTGCTCGCCCTGAGCTGGCGCAGCCTGAAGCGCATCGTCAAGAAGATCGAGGCCGACCCCAAAGCCAAGTTCCATATGGACGAAGCGCTCACGCCGGTGGCCGACGAAGATTCCGAGCATATGGGTCTCTACAACCAGAACGAAGCGGCCCGCGTGGCGGTCGAGCGCGAGCATCGCGTCGCCGGCGTGAAGCCGAAAGAGAACGGCGCGGGCCAACCGGTCCTATCGGTCAAGAGCAGTGGCGCCACCAAGAAAGACCAGCGCGTCGGCGAGCCCGCCTCGCCGCCGGCATAGGTCGGCGCACAGCTCTGTCTAGGCGCATATGGCCCCGAGCGACGGCTTCAAGGACTTCATCACGGACCAGTTGGCCGGTTTCGGGCGGATCACCATCCGCAACATGTTCGGCGGTGCCGGCGTCTATGCCGACGGCGTGATGTTCGGGCTGCTGGCCGACGACGTTCTCTATCTCAAGACCGACGACACATCCGCCCGCGCCTTCGCCGCCGAAGGCATGGGTCCTTTCACCTACAGACCGGACGGCAAGCCGCCGGTCGCCATGTCCTATTGGGAGGTGCCGCCGCGGCTCCTGGAGGAACCCGACGAACTGGCCGATTGGGCGCGCAACGCTCACCGCATCGCCCGCGCCGGCAAGTCGGCAAAGCCGTCACGGCCGCGCGTCAAGAAGCCCCGCTAGCGAAAGGCGCGACTCAGGAAGCCGGCGAAGTTCGTCTTGCTGCCGCTGCTGCGGGCATTCCGATCGGAGCCACCGCCGAGCAGCATCGGATGATACTTCTCCTTCTCCGGTATGGCGGTGACCGGCTCCGGCGTATCGATCTCCGCCGCCGCCTGTCTCACTGGCTTGGCCGTCTTGGTCCCGATCGAAGCGGTCAGCAGGTTCGACGCGAGCGCGGTCTTCTCGATCCAGCCATGCGCGCCACTCTCTACGTCAGCGACCTGGATGTAATCGCCATCGCGGCCAATCTCACGCAACTCACGTCCCGCCGGGAAGCCATACAGCATCGGCGCGGCTTGCGACGGACCGGCACGCACCGCGACGGGCTTGGCGGCGACAACAATCTCCGCAGCGTTCGCAAGCGACTTCGCTGTCTTGTCCATTTTAGCCATGTCCATGGGCGCGACGCTCGGCACCCGCTGCGGCAAGGGTGGAGCCTTCGGCAAGGACGGCGACAAATCGACGGCAGGCGCCGCACCCGGCACGGCATGAGGCAACGCCACGGCGAGGGTCACGGCGCTAGCGTGTCCGGCGTTACCGCCAAACTGGCCGTCCGACACGAGAAGTCCCGCAGCCGCCAAGGCGCCTGCGGCGACACACGCCATAGTCGCAATCTTGAGAGTCTTCGCCATTGCCATCCTCCGTCTCTATCCCCTTCCACATGCAAAACGTCCAAACCTGCCGTCTCGTTCCCCCCATGTGCAATCCGCCCTATTCTCTGTGCACGGCACGCAGGAAGTCGCGCGTGAAACACAAGATTTGGCGCATCAAGCGCATGAATTTGCGCAAGAAAACGCGAGGATAGAGCGAGAGTATGAGCGAGGATAAGAGCATGCGGATTCGCCGCGTGGTGACGGGCCAAGCGAAGGACGGCGCATCGGTGTTGGCGAATGAAACGTCCGTTGCGCCGGTCGAGACGGCGCTGCTGCCGGGCGTCAAATTCTACAGCCTGTGGGGCGCCGACGCGGCGGTGAGCCTGCCGAATGACGGCGCCGAGCCGGAGTTCCGGACCTGGTTCCCGCCAGACGGCGGCTTCCGTTTCGAGCTGATCGTGCTGCCGCCGGACGGCACACCGCCCGCGCCAGGCCTGAATCTGGCGCAAGCGCTCGCCGAGACGGAGAAACTGTTGCCTGGCCTCATCGGCAAGATGGATCCGGCCCATCCCGGAATGCATCAGACCGACAGCGTCGATCTCATCTATGTCACGACGGGCGCCTGCATGCTCGAACTCGACGGCGGCAGAGAGATCGCGCTGAAGACAGGCGACGTCGTGGTGCAGAACGGCCCACGCCATGCTTGGCACAACCCGCATGAGGAGCCATGCGGCCTGCTCACAATTTCACTTGGAGTCGATCGGAAAGGCTGAGCGGGAGGCAGCGAGCTTTAGAGCCTAGTTGCCGCCGAGCGCCTTGTTGATCATGTCGCCGAGGCCGCCGCTGTTGCGCTTGAACCAGCCGCCTCTGCGGTCGCGCCGGCGCTCGTCGTCGTAATAGACCTCGCTCTGCCCGTAGTTCCGGCCGTTGACGCCGGACGGCGCCACCACATGCGCCTGCATCCAGCCGGTCGCCGCGCTCTGCGGATCCGTCACCTCGACCCAGCCCTCATAGCGCGACACCACTTTGAGATTGCGGCCATAGGGGAAGGCGAACAGCATCGGCGCATCCTCGGACGCCGTGGAGCGCATCGCCGCGCCGGAAATGACGACCTCGACCCATTCTTCGGTATTCTGGTCCGCCCACTCCGTGGACTCCCGGCCGCCCCATTGTTCGGCCTGCGGCGGCCCGTGAGGGTCGCCTTGGGCAGAAGGATCGCCTTGAGCAGAAGGATCGCCTGTGCGGCGACGTGCGGCGTAGGGATCGCCTTGCGGCGGCGGACCGTAGCCCCAAGGCTTTTGCCGCTCATCGCGCCACTGCTTGGCATCGTCCGTATAGCCCTGGTCGGAACCGCCCGGCATCGGCGGCACGCCGTCATAGGGCGCCGCCTGTCCACCCGGCACCGCCGCCATGTCTCGTTCGCCTTGCGAAGGGTCGGCGCCGTCGCCCGGCCATTCCGCAAAGTCGTCCGGGGCGGCGGCACTCTCGTCCGGCAGCGACGCCATGTCTTGCGAAGCATCGTCTTGAGGTGACGCCGCATCCGCGCCCGGCACAGCGGACGGGTCGGCTTTCGGCTCGGGCTCGCTTGTCACGGTCTCGAAGGGGGGAATGTCCGCGTCCTTCGCATCCTGCGCCTCGGCGTCTTTCGCGCCGGCGGCATCCCGCTCGGCGATCGCCTGCTGATAAGCGAGCGGCCGCGCCGCCCGCTCGTCGGTCGTGGACTTGGAAACCGGCGCGGGGCTAAGGACCATCCACACGGCGCCCACTGCGATGGCGCAGATGACCACGAGGGAAAAGATCAGCTTTTTGATTGCGATTCTCCCGTTTTCTTCACGCCATTAGGCGGAGAAAAGGCGGCAACAGCGTGTCCTTTACGCCTGCATTATGGTCTCGTTAAGCTTAATTTCCCGTGAACCGCGACACCGCGTCAACGCGCCGCAAAAAGGCCAGGCAACCTAAAGACTAAGCCCGAAGCGACGGCCAGCGCTGACGGCTAGGCGCGCATCGGCCTCCCAGGCTAGGATGCCACTCACGAAACTGGCTCGCCGAATCGCGTTCACCCACCCGGATCCCCCCATGCTCTCCTACATCGAACACGACAATGCCCAGGCGGTGGAGATCGGCTTGAGCGGCCGCGTCTCGACGGAGGAGTTTGATCAGGTGGCGCGCAAGCTTGAGGCCTTTATCAAGCGCCACGGCCAAGTGCGCGTGCTGGAGGTGATCACCGATTTCGAGGGTATGGACGCCGCCGCCCTATGGCATGACGTCAAATTCAGCCTGCAGCATCTCAAGGACTTCAACCGCATCGCCGTGGTCGCCAGCCCCGACACGCACAATCTGTGGTCGAGCCTGGTGTCGCCCTTCATGGATTGCGAGGTGGAGCATTTCCCCCCCGACGAGATCAATGCTGCCCGCGACTGGCTGATGTGGCCGGAAGGCGCCGCCGAAGCCTGAGGCGCATCGCGGCGCCTATTCGTCGGCCGGCGCCGCCCCGTCCGTTTCAGCCGCCGCCTCCTGAATCGACTCCAGATAAGCGATGATGGCGTCGACGTCTCGCGGGCCGAACACGAAAATCGGCATGTCCGGATGACCGGAGACGATGCCCTCAGCCAGCGATTCGGCCAAGTCCTCGACCGGATAATTGCTCGAGAGCGTGCGGAAAGGCGGCGCGTCGGGATTGGGGCTCACGCCGTCTAGGCCGACCGCATGGCAGCGCGAGCAATTCTGCCGGACGATCACTTCGCCCTTGTCGGTCAGGTCCTTCTCCGCCGCCATGGCGCCGGACGAGACCGCGGCGCCGAGCAGCGCCGCCACGGCCAATGCGAATGTCACTGTCTTGCCCGAGCCGTGCATAGCGCCGCGCGCCTCCCCTGCTGACGAATCGATTCTTGGTGGGATCATAGGCGTGTCTCCCGAACGCGGTCTGATCTAGGTCAGTCGCGACCCGCAAAGAAGCTGCGGCATGAATGATGTGCGCTAAGACTTTGAGCGCCAAAGATGGATTTTGTGCGCCAAACAATTTGTGCGCCAAGACTAATGGCCGCGAGGAGGCTTTCAGAACCTCGCGGCCAGTAAAATAAATTCCTCCGCGCCCGAAGCACAGCAAACGGGGCGCCCAATTCAGTCCCTGTCGTTCGATCAGACCGCAAGCGGCCTAGTGGTGCGACTCCGGACCGAGCCGCTCCAACTCATCTTTCAGACGCAGTTTTTGACGCTTCCATTCCGCGATCTTGAGCGGGTCGGCGGTGGGTCGGACCTGCTCTTTCTCGATCTTTCGATCCAATGCGCGGTGTTTTTCAGACAACTTCACGAGGCTTGCGTCTAGCGTCATATCGGACCTCCAATGTCGATTGTCTACGGCAGCTAGTCTGCCAAACCGGCAGCGACTTGTCTAACGCTCAACCTGCCGCAGTCCCGCGGCGTGCTCCTTGTGTTTCGCAAGGACACCCCCTTGCGCCCACTCCCGTTCGCCCCGATACTTCACCGCAACGGGGAGGCAAAGGAGCGGGCACGCCCGATGGAGAGCGAGGAAATTCGCGAGCTTCGGGCGGTGTTGGCGAGGCTCAAGCAAGAGCATCGCGATCTCGACAGCGCCATCAACGCGCTGGAGGACTCCGGCCGCGGCGATGCGTTGCAGCTCAAGCGCCTTAAGAAAAAAAAGCTTTCCCTCAGAGACGAGATTGCCAATGTCGAGGATCAGCTTCTCCCCGACATCATCGCCTGAGCTTGCGGTCCTCCGCGGCAAGCACGGCGAGACCGAGCAGCCCACCCACAATCTCCAGCACCAAATAGATTACGAGTAGCCGACTGGCGGGACCATCCACCACAAGACTGATCGCCCGGCCGACCGCCAGTGACAGCGCGAAGAACACCGCCCAGATCACCGCCGTGCGCTGCCAGGCCGGCGTGAAGGCGGCGATCGCCCAGAAGATCGCCGACCCGAGATAGAGACACATCATGGCGCGGAAGATATGGACCATGTCGGTTCCGGACACCGTGATGTCGAGAGCCCGCGGAAGCACGGAGCGAGGCTGAACGCCGTAGCTGAGCGCGATCGGCACGATCAATGCGACGACGAACAAGAGATAGAGCCGCATTAACTTGCTGTTCCGCGGCGGCGCGAAGGGTTGCTCAGGCATCTCATCTCCCTCTCCTCAATGGCCCGCGAGATTAAGGCATTCTTTTCAAGCGAGACACCATAACGGCCACGGGCGCGAGACTTGCCTTGCCAAGCAAGGCCCCATCCCTATAATCCCGCGCTTTCCGAAAGCGGCCCTCCGGCCGAAATCCTTACCATGAGCAGCACCATGAGCGATGCGAAACCAGCGGTCGGCATCATCATGGGCAGCCGCTCCGACTGGCCCACGTTGAAAGCGGCGGCCGACGTGCTCGAGGCGTTGAACGTCCCCTACGAGACGAAGGTGGTCTCGGCCCATCGCACGCCGAAGCGGCTCTATGAATATGCCGAGGCCGCGCAAGACCGGGGCCTCAAGGTCATCATCGCCGGAGCTGGCGGGGCCGCGCATCTGCCCGGCATGACAGCGTCGATGACGGCGCTGCCGGTGCTTGGCGTTCCGGTGGAAAGCCGCGCGCTGAAGGGCCTCGACAGTCTTCTGTCCATCGCCCAGATGCCCGCCGGCGTTCCCGTCGGCACGCTGGCCATCGGCGAAGCCGGCGCCACCAATGCCGGGCTGCTGGCCGCCGGCATCCTGGCCTTGAGCGATGCGAGTCTCGCCACCAGGCTGAAAGCCTGGCGCGCGGCGCAGACCGCCTCCATCGCCGAAACCCTTACGGATGATGCCTGAGGTGAAGCTGCCGCCCGGCAGCACCATCGGAATTCTCGGCGGCGGCCAGCTCGGCCGCATGTTGAGCGTCGCCGCCAGCCGGCTGGGGCTCAAGACCCATATCTATAGTGACGAGGCGAATGCGCCCGCCTTCGATGTCGCAGCTGTTGCCACGGTCGGCGCTTACGACCATGAGGCGGCGCTGGCTCGCTTCGCAGAAAGCGTTGGCGTCGTCACCTGCGAGTTCGAGAATGTGCCCGCCAAGGCGCTGGAGATTGCCGGTCGCGAGGCGCCGGTGTTCCCACCGGCCAAGTCCTTTGCCACCGCACAGGACCGGCTTTTGGAGAAGGATTTCATCGCCGGGCTCGGCATCGCGCTCGCCCCTTACGCCGCCGTCGACGGCCTGGGCGATCTCAACCAGAGCTTGGCGCGCGTCAAGATCCCTGCCCTGCTCAAGACCCGCCGCTTCGGCTATGACGGCAAGGGCCAGGTCATGATCCACACGCTCTGCGAAGTCAAGAGCGCCTGGGAAACGATCGGCGAAACGCCGTCCGTGCTCGAAGACGTGGTGCAGTTCGAACGCGAGGTGTCGGTGATTGTCGTGCGGGCGCAGGACGGCGAGACGCGATTCTACGACGTGGTGGAGAACGTCCATCAGAACGGCATCCTCGCCACGAGCCGCGCGCCGGCCCGCATCGCCGACAGTACCGTGTTCGAGGCACGCCAGATCGCCGGAAAAATCGCCGACGCGCTTGGCCATGTGGGCGTGCTGTGTGTCGAGATGTTCCAAAGCAATGCGGAGCGGCCCTGCCTGCTCGTCAACGAGATCGCGCCGCGGGTCCATAATTCCGGTCACTGGACCATCGATGCCTGCCCGGTCAGCCAGTTCGAGAACCACGTGCGGGCCATTTGCGGCTGGCCGCTCGGCGATGTCGGCCGCCACAGCGACGCGGTGATGACCAATTTGATCGGGGCAGACGTGGAGGCCTGGGGCACGCTCGCGGCCGAGCCCAATACGGCCGTCCACCTCTACGGAAAGGCGCAAGCCCGGCCCGGCCGCAAGATGGGCCATGTGACAAGGCTTTTTCCGGAAAGCTGAAACAGGCTCGCCCGGTCTGGACAACCAGCCCCCGTTTTGGTACACGAGCCTTCGGATGCGGGACCTTGGCGTTCTGGCCAGGGTCATCTTTGGCCCCGCTCCTATCCCAAAACCAACGGCCAATCGGAGATCTAAAGCGCGTGCAAGTCGTCGTTCGCGATAACAATGTCGATCAGGCCCTCCGGGCGCTGAAAAAGAAAATGCAGCGCGAAGGCATCTTCCGCGAGATGAAGCTCCGTAACTTTTACGAGAAGCCCTCTGAGAAGCGTGCCCGCGAGAAGGCCGAGGCTATCCGCCGCGCCCGTAAGCTGGCCCGCAAAAAGGCTCAGCGCGAAAGCGGCGTCGCCCCCAAGCCACGCACGCCGCGCCGCTAGGCGCTCATTTTCCAGAGTTAGGCTGCTTGGAGCCGGGAACGCCGTTCCCGGCTTTGTTGCGTTTAGGGTCGGTCGGCCTAGCGCTCGGCGTCGGCTGCCGCCACGAGCTCGACCGGGCGTCCGGCCCGCGCCATGGGCACCGCCACGACGGGCTCCTCCACGGCGGTCTCCTCCACGGCGGTCTCCTCCACGACGGTATCCGGCGTGAGGCTTGCGAGAAAGTCGCGCACGCGGCCCCAAGCGCCCAGCTCGAACAGATCGTTGTGGCCCGCCCGGGGCACCAGGCTCAGAGTCTTCGGCTCATTGGCGGCATGCAAGACACGCCGGGCCTGATCCAGAGGAATGACATTGTCCCGGCCGCCATGGATGATGAACAGGGGGGCGGTGACCTGACCGATGCGGTCGATGGTCCGATACTGATCGACCATGATGTATTTCAGCGGCAAATACGGCCACATCAGCAGACCGACATCCACCACCGAGGTGAAGGGGGCTTCGAGCACGAGAGCCTGCACTTCGCGCTGTAGCGACAGGCGCGTGGCGACGGCCGTACCGAGCGACTCGCCATAAGCGACGATGTCGTGGGGCGCGACGCCCAAGCCGCGCAGATAGTCGTACGCGCTGACCGCATCGGCGGTGATCCTCTTCTCGGTGGGTCGGCCGCCCGAGCCGCCATAGCCACGATAGTTGAGCATGAACACGCCGTAGCCGCCCGCGCCGATCGCCTTGATCTTGCTGGAGCGGTGGGCAACGCCGCCGCTATTGCCCCCGAAATAAAGCAGTGTTGGTTTGCCCGGTTGCGCCGCGCGGTACCAGGCGATGAGCCGCGTGCCGTCGGTCGCCTTGAACACGATTTCCTCGACGCCGGCGAGTCCAGCCTCCTTGGGCGCGAGCCGCGTCGGATCCGGCACATAAACAAAATAGCGATGCAGCAATCGCGCGACGACGCAGAACAGCGCAAAGATTCCCACGAGCGATAGGAGAAGGTTCAACATGGATCAGGCAACGCCTCTCTATTCTTGTCGTTTGTAGTCTTCTCGACCTTAGCCGACGGGGATGAACGTTCATCAAGCGATAACTTACGAAGACGGATCAGTCCGTCCAGCGAACTGCTATCCCATAGGCAAGGTCACTATTCGGCGGAAAATTCAACCTGACGAAGCTTAACTCTCGCCTAAATGGGGCGGCTGCCGTCATAGGTCAATGCAACGCGCATTGCGGTCCCAGCTCGCACGACACGCGCTCTACGGGCAAATTCAAGCCGGAGTTTGGCTATTCCAAGCCAGACTTTGTCGATTCTTCGTTGTCTTTGAGACTGTTAACCAAGCCCCGCATTGATAGCGCGACGGCTACAGTGAGGTGCCTATAGCGACTTGGCGATCTCTTCCGTCATCTTCTTGGCGTCGCCGAGCACCATCATCGTGTTGTCGCGATAGAACACGGGATTGTCGATGCCGGCATAGCCCGACGCGAGCGACCTCTTGTTGAAGAGGACCGTGCCCGCCTTCCACACCTGCAGCACCGGCATGCCGTAAATCGGCGAGGATGGGTCGTCCTCGGCGGCCGGGTTCACCACGTCGTTGGCGCCGATCACGTAAACCACGTCGGCCTGCGGGAACTCGCTATTGATGTCTTCGAGCTCGAACACCTCGTCATAGGGCACGTTTGCTTCCGCGAGCAGCACGTTCATATGGCCCGGCATACGGCCGGCGACCGGGTGGATGGCGTATTTGACTTCGACGCCAGCCTCTTTCAGCCCGTCGGCCATTTCGCGCAACGCATGCTGCGCCTGGGCCACCGCCATGCCGTAGCCCGGCACGATGATGACCTTCTCCGCGTTCTTCATCAGGAAGGCCGCGTCCTCGGCCGAGCCGAGTTTGACCGGCTTCTGCTCGCCATCGCCGGCAGGGCCTGCCACTTCGCCGCCAAAGCCGCCGAGGATGACGCTGATGAAGGAGCGGTTCATGCCCTTGCACATGATGTAGGACAGGATCGCGCCCGACGAGCCGACCAGCGCGCCGGTGACGATCAAAGCGGTGTTGCCGAGCGTGAAGCCGATGCCGGCAGCCGCCCAGCCCGAATAGGAGTTCAGCATCGAGATGACGACCGGCATGTCGGCGCCGCCGATGGGGATGATGATGAGCACACCGAGCAACAGCGACAGCCCGGCGATCGCCCAGAAATAGACCGGCGTCTGCTCCTGACAGAACAGCACCACGCAGACCACCAGTGCGACGGCGAGCGCGATGTTGATGACATGCCGCCCCGGCAACATGATCGGCTTGCCCGACATGCGGCCCGACAGCTTCAAGAACGCGATGATCGAACCGGTGAAGGTGATGGCGCCGATGGCCGCGCCCAGCGACATCTCGATCAGGCTCGATACGCGGATCGCGCCCGGCGCACCGATGCCGAAAGCCTCCGGCGCATAGAACGCCGCGGCCGCCACCAGCACAGCGGCAAGACCGACGAGCGAATGGAACGCGGCAACGAGCTCCGGCATCGACGTCATCGGGATACGGCGGGCGATCACCGCGCCGATGCCGCCGCCGATGGCGATGCCGCCGGCGATCATCGCCCAGGTGAGCGGTTCTTGCGGCAGCGCCACGGCCAACGTCGTGACCACGGCGATGGCCATGCCGGCCATGCCCATATAGTTGCCCTGCCGCGAAGTCTCCGGCGACGACAGACCGCGAAGCGCCAGGATGAAGAGGACACCGGCAATGAGATAGAGAAGGGTGACGAGTTCGCTCGACATCTTAGCGATCCTTGCGCCGGTACATGGCGAGCATGCGTTGGGTGACGAGGAAGCCGCCGAAAATATTCACGCACGCTAGGATCAGCGCCGCAAATCCGAGCA
>Ga0307378_10001849_pt1 | contig 33451 bp, 28 predicted proteins | sample UN1MG_FD_202238 | JGI IMG/M metagenome (GOLD analysis project Ga0307378, IMG submission 202238) | Soil microbial communities from Risofladan, Vaasa, Finland - UN-1 | ecosystem: Environmental > Terrestrial > Soil > Coastal area > Acid sulfate soil | place: Finland: Risofladan, Vaasa | collected... | reverse complement strand
GCTCCCGGCACGCACCCTTTCGACGAGCTTGAATGGGAAATGCGTTCGGCAAAGATAACCGGCGACGACGGACAGGTTATTTTTGAGCAGGACGATATAGAAGTGCCGACTTCCTGGAGCCAACTGGCTACGAAGGTCGTTGCAAGCAAATACTTCTATGGCGATAAAGATACCGGCCAACGGGAGAATTCGGTAAAGCAGCTCGTCCACCGTGTTTGCAGGATGATTGCCGACCGCGGAAAAAAAGATGGTTACTTTGCCACCGATGAGGACGCCGAAACTTATTATAATGAGCTTACATGGCTGTGTGTCAACCAATATGGGGCATTTAACTCTCCCGTATGGTTCAATGCCGGCCTTTATGATGTCTACGGCGTAGGCGGCAGCAAACACAACTACCATTGGGATCACCAGCAGCAAAAACCCATACCCTGTGAGAACAGCTACGAATATCCGCAGGCTTCGGCCTGTTTCATCCAGTCCGTAAAAGACTCCATGCAGGATATAATGAGGCTGGCCTCCAGCGAAGCAATGCTCTTCAAGCACGGTTCCGGCACAGGGACCGACCTGTCTACCCTCAGAAGCAGCAAGGAAAAGCTTTCCGGCGGCGGAAGGCCCTCCGGCCCTCTGAGTTTTATGAGGGTCTACGACCAGGTCGCTGCTGTCATAAAATCCGGCGGTAAAACCCGCAGGGCCGCAAAAATGCAGTCCCTAAAGATTGACCATCCCGATATCAGGGAGTTTATAACCTCTAAAACCGAAGAGGAACAAAAGGCCTGGGCCCTCATCGAGGCCGGCTATACCGACGACTACAACAACGAGGCATACAGCAGCGTGATGTTCCAGAACTGCAATCTCTCCGTGCGTGTAACCGATGAATTCATGCAGGCCGTTGAAAAAGATGCCAAATGGTCTACTTATGCCGTAACTACCGGAGAAAAAGTCGACGAGTATTCCGCACGGGAACTTATGCAGCTTATTGCAGAGGGAACCAGAATTTGCGGCGACCCGGGAATCCAGTACCACACCACGATAAATAAATGGCACACCTGCCCTGAATCCGGCCCGATTAACGCCTCGAACCCATGCAGCGAATACATGTTCCTTAACGATTCGGCCTGTAATCTGGCTTCACTGAATCTCATAAAGTTCCGCGGGGACGATGGTTCATTTGATGTGGAAAGCTTCAAAAAGGCCGTCCGAATCTTTATCATAGCTCAGGAAATCTTCGTGGACGGCGGCAGTTACCCTGACGAGTCAATCACAGAAAACAGTCACATATATCGACCCCTCGGACTCGGATACGCAAATCTCGGCTCACTCATTATGAGTTTGGCATTTTCGTACGACTCCGAGCAGGCAAGGGCTATGGGAGCTGCCGTCAGCGCTATTTTGACCGGAACCGCATATGCCGTAAGCGCTGAAATCGCTTCTGTCAAAGGCCCATTCCGGGAATTCGAGAAGAATAAGGAAAAAATGCTCGCCGTCATAAACATGCACCGCCAAAGGGCCCACGAAATCTCCGAACCACACTGCCCGGATTACATGCTAAATGCCGCAAAGGACGCCTGGGATCAGGTCCTTGATGCCGGCACCAAAGTCGGATTCCGTAACGCACAGGCCACCGTCCTTGCGCCGACCGGCACCATCGGCTTTATGATGGACTGTGATACCACAGGTATTGAGCCTGATATCGCACTGGTAAAATACAAATTGCTGGCCGGCGGTGGAATGTTAAAACTCGTAAACAAAACCGTGCCGATGGCGCTCGAAAGACTCGGATATAGCACCGAGGACATTAAGTTAATCTGCGATTATATCGATGAGAATGAGAGTATCGAAGAGGCCCAGAAACTCAACACCGACCATTTGTCCGTTTTTGATTGTGCTTTCAAGCCGAGAAACGGCAAAAGGTGCATCCATTATATGGCACATCTGAAAATGATGACTGCCGTCCAGCCTTTCATCTCCGGTGCTATAAGCAAAACCATCAATATGCCGAAAGAAAGCACCACCGAGGAAATTGCCGCCGCTTATATGGAAGGATGGAAACTCGGCTTAAAAGCTATTGCAATCTACCGTGACGGCTCGAAAAAGCTCCAGCCGGTCTCTACCAAAAAGCACAAGGATGCAAAGGCCAAAGCCCTTGAAGCTGCTACCTCACGACCGTTTAGAAAAAGGCTCCCGGATACGAGACAAAGCATAACACATAAATTCTCAGTCGCAGGGCACGAAGGATACCTCACTGTCGGCCTCTATGAGGACGGTCAGCCAGGTGAGCTCTTTATTACTATGGCAAAGGAAGGAAGCACCGTCGGCGGGCTTATGGACGTTATAGGTACATGCACCTCGATGGCTCTACAGTACGGCGTACCGCTCATTACGCTCGTTGACAAGTTCCGGCACGCTCGGTTCGAGCCGGCCGGGATGACCTCAAACAGAGACATACCTTTCGCAAAGAGCGTTATTGATTATATTTTCTGCTGGCTCGGATGTAAGTTCATACCTGGATATGCTGAGATAAACACCCCAAGAAGGACCGAAACGACCGCCACGGCCGAAAACAAGAACGTTACGACCGCAAAGCAGCTTGTTGAGAAAACGAAGGATTTGGCCAGGAAAATCGCAGAGGCAAAAGCCGGGACAAAAGCAAAAATAGATAGTCATGGTAGTAGTGATGTTTCGTTGCCAAAATTGCCGGACAAAAAACCCTTGTTCGTCCAACCGGATAGATTTGTCACGCAGGCTGACCCTGCCAGTATTCTTGTAGGCACGACAGTTGCTGATTCTCAGGGGTCCTTACAGACTGAAACCACTGTTATGCAGCAGTTTAACGCCCAGTTTGAGCATTTTCAGGACGACGCCCCAGCCTGTGATATCTGCGGCTCCATAACTGTCCGAAATGGGACATGTTATAAGTGCTTCAACTGCGGAAATTCCATGGGCTGCTCTTGAAAACTCGACCGTTCTTACGGCCGGAAGGGCCTACAAGTAGGTTTTGTGCCACCAAAAATCTCCTTCAAAAATGCTTAAAGCCACTATGAAAGGACGCTTCTGTCGAGGTTGTGACTTTATGGGGGCGGACACCAGCGAAAATGGGGTGGGTTCTCAAATTTTTATATACTAAAAAAATTTGACATATTGGCCAAATTCGCTAAAATATTGGTTTTGCTGTAGTATGACATAAGGAGTTTGTATGAAGAGCTTCGTGGCAACAAAAGAACAACTTGAGCACAAATGGTACCTCGTTGATGCCGACGGGGCTGTTCTGGGCCGAATGGCTGCTAAAATAGCCCCCATACTAATGGGAAAAAACAAGCCCACATACACCCCTCACGTCGATAGCGGCGATTATGTTGTTGTTATAAACGCTGAAAAAATACAGATTACAGGAAAAAAGGCAAAACAAAAGCAATATGACTATTACACCCATTACCCCGGCGGACACAAGTACCTCAGCTTTGCCGATATGATGACCAGAAAACCGGAAAAGGTTGTTGAATTAGCCGTTAGTAGAATGCTCCCAAAAAGCAAACTTGGCAAAAAGATGCTAAGAAAACTGAAAGTGTATCGGGGTGCCGACCACGAACACCATGCACAGAATCCCGAAAAAATAGAAGTTCTTTAAACACAAAACTTGGAAGAATATAAATGACCGAAGAAAACAAAATCGATAATCCTGATGTTGAGCCGGCTGAGCAAACAACTGCTCAAAAACCCAAACCGGCTCCGAAACCGGTTAAAAAAACCGTTGATAAGGGTGGCTATTGCTGGGGTACCGGCAGACGAAAAAGTTCCGTCGCAAGGGTAAGAATCAGGCCCGGCGAAGGAAAACTGCTCGTAAACAAGAAAGAACTCAAAGATTACTTCACAAGGCAGCAGGACAGAAACGCCGTTCTGGCTCCCTTAAAGACCGTCGAAGCTGAGAAATCATTTGATATCTTTATAAACGTCAGTGGTGGCGGAACCACCGGACAGGCCGGCGCAGCTCTGCTCGGAATTGCACGGGCCCTGAAAAACTATGATGAGAATTACGTCCAGGCCCTCAGGGACGGCGGACATCTTACAAGAGACGGCAGAATGGTGGAAAGAAAGAAGCCCGGTCAAAGAGGGGCAAGGAGAAAATTCCAGTTCTCGAAGCGTTAATTGCAAATTATTTACACCGGTATTACAATAGCCGCCGAGAGAAAATCTTGGCGGCTGTTTTTTTTTAACTAAGGAGAAAATATGATACGTGTTGCTATAATCGGAGCAAGCGGATACACAGGTGCTGAATCAATACGGATTATATTGTGCCACGAGAAGGCAGAGTTGACTTATCTAAGCGCGCTGCCCGAGGAATGCGGTACAGTAGCCGAGGTCTTTCCCCAGTTCACCGGCCGCTGTGACTTGGAAATTGAGCCTTTGGATTTGAATAAACTCGCCGGACAGGCTGACGTCGCTCTTTGCTGTCTGCCTCATAAGATTTCCATGGGTTTTGTTCCCAAACTGCTCGATGCGGGCCTCAAGGTCGTTGATTTCAGTGCCGACTATCGAATTAAAGACCCCGATATTTACGAAAAATTCTACAGCGTAAAGCACACAGATACCTCCAATCTGCAGCACGCTGTATTTGGTCTGCCGGAGTTGTTCCGCGGGAAAATAAAGGATGCAAAACTTGTTGCCAACCCCGGTTGCTTCCCCACCGGTGCTATTTTGGCACTTGCGCCCTTGCTAAAGAATGACCTTATAGAAACGGATTCAATCATTGTAAATGCCGTTACAGGTGCTTCCGGAGCGGGTAAGAATCCCTCTGTCAAATTTCATTTTCCCAACATGAACGAAAACCTCTTCGCCTACGGAATCGGCACTCACCGGCATATGCCGGAGATGGAGCAAATAGCTGCTGAAATCACAGGCTCTGACGTTAAGATACTCTTCCAGCCCCACGTCGGCCCGTTTGACAGGGGAATTGCCTCAACTGTCTATTGCCAACCTAAAGCACAAACCTCTGACCAGCAGCTCTCGAAGCTCTTCAACGACTTTTATAAGGCCGAACCCTTCGTACAGATACTGAAAAACGCTCCTAACGTCAAAGATGTTGCCGGGACGAATTATTGCCACATATACCCGGCTTCGGTCAAAGGCACAGTTGTAGTATTTTCTGCAATTGACAATCTCGTAAAAGGCGCTTCGGGTCAGGCTGTTCAGAATATGAACATTATTTTCGGCCTCGAAGAGACCATGGGCCTGTTGTAGGAGCTGAAATGGCTGCCGGTGTCCTCAAAATCGCTACCTGTCAGTTTGCCGTATCTGCTTCAATAAAGCGAAACGCCAATCAGATACGTCACTTTATGCGTCGGGCCAAAAAGTCAAAGGCCGACATCGTCCACTTTAGCGAATGTGCACTCAGTGGTTACGCCGGTTTTGATTTTAAAACACCCGATTCCATCGATTGGCCGCTGCTAAAACAGCAAACAGAAAACATAATGGCCCTTGCCGCCAAACTCCGCCTTTGGGTTGTTCTGGGCAGCACCCACAAATTGACGGGAAAGCATAAGCCACATAACAGTCTGTACCTGATAGCTCCAAATGGAAAGCTTCTCGACCGCTATGATAAAAGATTTTGCACGCCGGCTGACTTGAAAAATTACACCCCGGGCGACCGCTTTGTTAATTTCACTGTAAACGGCGTTAAATGCTCCCTGCTGATATGTTTTGATTTGCGCTTTCCCGAGATTTACCGGCAGTTGTACAGGCAAAAAGCCGATTGCATTCTGCAGTCATTTTACAACGCCCGACAGAAGGGCCCGAGCATCCATACTCACATAATGCGACAGACAATGCAGTGCCGTGCCGCCACAAACTATCTCTGGGCAAGCTGCGCAAACTCAAGCGGTTATTATGCTCCGTATCCTTCGCACTTTATCCAGCCGGACGGAAAAATTGTCCGCCAACTCAAGCCAAATCGCGCCGGCATGATGGTCAACACCGTTAATTTGAACAGAAAATTCTACGACCCGATGGTTAACTTCAGAGATATGGCTGTCGCTGGAAAATTTGGCAATATTTCGAAGAAAATTACTGATAAACGCTCAAAAAATACGAAAATCCTTTAAAAAAGCACCTTTTTTTCATAAGAAAGTTCAAAAATGACAAATAATTCCGTTACAGCACCGAAGGGTTTTTTAGCCGCCGGACTGCACTGCGGCATAAAAAAATCAGGTAAGCCTGATTTGGCACTGCTTGTCTGCCCAACCGGCGCAAAGGCCGCCGCTGTCTTTACCACCAACAAAATCGTCTCAGCAGCCGTCACCGTCTGCAAAAACCACGTAAAGAGTCCCAGAGTTTCAGCCGTTGTCGTCAATTCCGGCAACGCAAATGCCTGCACCGGCCGCGCTGGAATCAAAAACGCCATACAAATGTGCGCCCGGACCGCCAATCAGATTAATGTTGACCCTCATAACGTCCTTGTGGCCTCCACCGGCATTATCGGTGAGCATCTGCCAATCAAAAAGATTGCAGCCGGCATCTCGAAAGCCGCTGGCAAACTCTCAGCTTCTGCCAAAGCCGGCTTCGATTTCACAAAGGCCATTATGACAACCGACACCAAACCGAAACAGGCTGTCCGGCGAATCGAAATCTCCGGCAAAAAAGTAACCATAGCCGGTACTGTAAAAGGCGCCGGCATGATTGCTCCCAACATGGCCACGACTATATGCGTTATCAGTACTGATATCGCCATAACCAAACCGCTTCTGGCAAAGGCCCTCAAAACCGCCATCGGCGGTTCGCTGAACAAACTTACTGTTGACGGCCATCAAAGCACCAACGATACCGCAGTAATACTTGCTTCAGGCCGGGCCGAAAATCGTCCCGTCACCAGCCGGTGTCCGCGATACAGGAAATTCACAGCCGCATTGGTAGATTTATGCGACGACCTGGCCCGACAAATGGCCCTCGATGCCGAAGGCGCTACCCGAATCTTCAAAGTCCTCGTAAATGGCGCCGCTTCAAAGGCCGACGCCGCAAAAGCCGCAAGGGCTATAGCCGATTATCCGCTGGTAAAATGCGCCGTTAACGGCGCCGACCCGAACTGGGGCCGGATTATCTGTGCAGTAGGTTCGGTTGGTGTAAAGTTGAATCCTGACAAACTGTCATGCAAGCTCGGGCCAATAACTGTCTTTAAAAACGGAGCACCGGCAAAATTTGATGTCAAAAAAGCAGTCAAAGTCATCTCAAAGACCGAACATACTATAACAGTCGATTTAGGCGTGGGAAACTGCTCCGATTTTCGTTACGGCTGTGACCTGAGCAGGGAATACGTAAAAATTAACGCTGATTACCATACCTGATAATCTTATCATCACGGGTGTCGAAATTTAGTCTCTTTGGTGCATGTGCGAAGGTTATTTTTGCCCTTAAACAACAAAAAACTTGAAAAAAGGCACCATTTTATTAAGCTATATGGTTTTATTATGTGTGTTGCATAAATAAGTATATTAAGCAAATGATGTTGGATTCTAAAGGAGTTGTACGGTGAAGATTTTTAAGAACCTGGTAGCATTTTTGCTCTTCTTTTTTGGCCTTACGTCTGTGGCCCTTGCGTCGAGCGGCACTTGTAAGGCTGCAGCTTCGACCTGCATACCGCCAGCCTGGTGGATTGCGCCTATTGCTTCAGTGGTTGCTCTGGTCTTTGCCTTTATCTTCTACAAGAGAATGATGAGGGACCCCGAAGGAAATGAGCAGATGGTCGAAATCGCAGGCCACGTCCGCGAAGGTGCGTATGCCTACCTTTTTAGTCAGTATAAAGTCGTAGCTTTTGTTTTTGCGCTTTTGTTCGCACTGTTCTTAATGCTCGCTTATTTCGGTGTTCAGAACCCGTTCATGCCCGTGGCCTTTTTAAGTGCCGGTTTTTTTAGCGCCCTTTGTGGCTTTTTGGGCATGAAAACCGCGACAAACGCATCGGCCCGGACCGCTCATGGGGCCAGCTCCAGCTTAAACGCCGCCCTGCAGGTCGCATTTCGTTCCGGAGCCGTGATGGGTCTTATTGTTGTTGGTTTTGGCCTGCTTAACATAACTATCTGGTATCTGATTCTCGATAAGCTCGTATATACCGCCGAAAATATGGCCAACGGTCTTAAATTTCTCAGCTTTACTCTCGTGCCTGCCGGAATGTCCGAAAGCCACAAGCTAAGCGAAATTACCTCCACCATGGTAACTTTCGGCATGGGTGCTTCTACGCAGGCCTTATTCGCTCGTGTCGGCGGCGGTATTTACACCAAAGCTGCTGATGTTGGTGCTGACCTGGTTGGAAAGGTCGAGGCTGGAATTCCCGAGGACGACCCCCGTAACCCCGCTACAATCGCCGACAATGTCGGTGATAACGTCGGCGATGTTGCCGGTATGGGTGCCGACCTCTTCGAGAGCTATTGCGGCTCAATTCTTGCTACTGCCGCTCTCGGTGCCGCTCTGACGGTTAATATGCTCGACGGCAAAATGACTCCTTTGCAGGCGGTTCTCGCTCCGACGCTCGTTGCCGGTATTGGAATTGCTCTTTCAATCGTCGGGATATTTCTCGTTCGATGTAAGGAAGACGCGACTCAAAAGAACCTGCTCCACGCACTGCTTTTCGGCACTTTAGGCAGTTCCGTATTGGTTATTGCCGCTGTCGCCGTAATGGCCGCGACGGGCTGGATTACATGGGGTATCTTTGGTTCGGTCGTAGCGGGTCTGGCCGGCGGTGTCATCATCGGACAGTTCACCGAGTACTATACCTCCGCAGAATATTCACCGACAAAAGGTATTGCCGAACAGGCAAATATGGGTGCCGCCACAACTATCATAAACGGTTTCGCCACCGGGATGTATTCCGCGGCACTGCCCGTTGTTACCATAGTGATTTGCATCCTTTGTGCCTTTGGCTTCGCAGGGGGATTTACTAATGTCTCTTTAGGGCTTTACGGCATCGGTTTTGCCGCAGTCGGTATGCTTGCGACACTTGGTATTACCCTTGCAACCGACGCTTATGGGCCGATTGCAGACAATGCCGGCGGTAACGCTGAAATGGCCGGTCTGGGACCGGAGGTTAGAAAAAGGACCGATGCCCTCGATTCACTTGGAAATACGACCGCAGCGACGGGTAAAGGTTTCGCGATAGGTTCCGCCGCCCTGACCGCAATGGCCCTGCTGGCTGCGTTAATCGAGAGCATACGAATCTGGATAGGCAATCTCGCTACAGAAGCTTCAGACGGACTCTATGCCGTCGGGGACTTCATGTTCTTCAAGGGTGAAGCAGGCGAGCAAATTCAAGGTGCAATCAACGTCACCACCGCTACCATCGCCGATTTCACCACCGCTTATGACCTGACTATAATGAACCCGAAGCTGCTCTGTGGGTTGTTTGTCGGCAGCATGATGGCGTTTATCTTCTGTGCTATGACAATGAAGGCCGTCGGTAAAACCGCTGGTGATATGGTTAACGAAGTCCGGCGACAGTTCAGGGAAATACCCGGCATTATGGAAGGAACAGGAAAACCCGATTACGCCCGCTGCGTAGCTATCTCAACAAAAGGTGCACAGAAGGAGATGATAGTTCCGTCACTGCTGGCAATTTTCGTTCCGGTTGCTGCTGGATTGGTTCTCGGTGTTCCCGGACTGATGGGATTGCTGGCAGGGGGGCTTAGCTGCGGTTTTGTCCTGGCTGTCACGCTCAACAATGCCGGCGGGGCATGGGACAATGCCAAGAAATATATCGAACAGGGCGCACACGGTGGCAAAGGCTCAGATGCCCACAAGGCCGCTGTCGTCGGTGATACCGTCGGCGACCCCTTCAAGGACACCTCCGGGCCGAGCCTCAACATCCTTATCAAGCTCATGAGTATGGTCAGCGTTGTGTTCGCGGGTGTTATTGTCAAGTTCGCACCGGTCATCGGGGCATTGCTCCATATTGGAAAGTAAGACTCCAGCGTGCGGTGTTGACTTTGGTGTACATTATAGGTAATCTATCGGGGTGGTCGAATCGGCCACCTCGTTTCTTATTAAACAAAACGAGGGTACAATTTGGCAAAAAACGCAAAAAAGCAGGCTCTGGACTTCGCTTTGGCTTCTGCGAAGTTGGCCGAAGACCGACATTGCAGCGACATTGTTGTGCTTGACCTGCGGGGCAAATCGCCGGCAACCGATTATTTTGTCATCGCCACCGGTACAAGCAACAGACAAATGCGGACCGTCGCCGACGAAATCAACGACGCCGCCAGAAAGCAGAAGTTCCAGCGTTTCGGCAGGGCGGGCTACGAACAGGCCAGATGGATACTCCTCGATTTTGTGGACGTTGTCATACATATCTTTGATACCCAGTACCGCGAATACTACGATTTGGAGTTGCTCTGGGGCGATGCCGAGCGACTGAAATGGCAAAGGGATAACTGAAAGTGAAACTCGCTGTCGAAACACTCGAAAAAAGAATGTCCGCCGCGATGGCCAAAACCATCGGCCAAAAGGACTGTGTTGCTTTGGTGAGGCCCTCCACCGACCCGAAATTCGGCGATTATCAGGTAAATGGCGTTATGCCGCTGGCAAAGAGCCTCAAGAAAAATCCGCGTCAGCTTGCTGAAGAAGTGGTCAAAAATGTAGACCTGAGTGATATTTGTGAGCAGCCTGAAATTGCAGGCCCCGGCTTTATCAACCTGAAACTAAAACCCGATTTCCTCGTCGGCAGTCTCCTTCAAATTAACGCCGACCCGCAGAATAGACTCGGCATCGAAAAAACCACTGAACCAAAGACAATTGTCGTCGATTTCTCATGCCCCAATATCGCAAAGCAAATGCACGTAGGCCACCTGCGAAGCACCATCATCGGTGATTCTATCTGCAGAACACTCGAATTCCTCGGTCACAAAATCATCCGACAAAACCATATCGGTGACTGGGGAACACAATTCGGCATGCTAATAGCTTTTATTGAGAGAAGGATGCTTCAGGCAGTTAAAGCAGATGTTGTTGGTGTTCTGCCAAGTACACTTGCTGAATTTGAAATCTTTTATAAACAAGCAAGTGAATTGTTTGATACCGATGAGGAGTTTAGGTCTGAGTCTCATGCTGCTGTTGTTGGTTTGCATTCAGGTGATAAAAAATGGATAGGGCGCTGGGGAAAGCTTGTTGCTGAATCTAAGAAACACTATCAGGAAATCTATGATGAGTTGAACACGACACTTAAATCCGAACACACTTGCGGTGAAAGCTTCTATAGAGATATGCTTGCTGATGTTGTGAAGGAGCTTCAGGACAAAGGTTGTGCGGAGGAATCCGACGGCGCGGTTTGTGTTTTTCCGCCGGGATTTAAGAATAAACAGGGTGACCCTCTGCCGTTTATCATCCAGAAATCCGACGGTGCGTATCTTTATGCCACCACCGATTTGGCTGCAATTCGCTATCGTGTCAATAAGCTAAAAGCCGACAAAATAGTTTATGTTACCGACGCCCGCCAGAAGCTGCACTTTGAAATGCTCTTTGCGGTAGGGCGGCTGGCCGGCTGGGCCCCCGAAAACATCGACCTTGTACATGTGATGTTCGGAAGCGTCCAGGGCCGGGATGGCAAGCCCCTTAAAACCCGCGAGGGTGAAAACGTAAAATTAAAAGACCTGCTCGATGAGGCCGTCCAGCGCGCAAAAGCAATTGTCGAAGAGAAAAATCCCGACCTCTCTGCCGACGAGAAGAACGAAATCGCGAAAGCCGTCGGAATCGGCGCCGTCAAGTATGCCGACTACTCGAACAATCGCACAAGCGATTATATCTTCAGCTTTGACAAGATGCTCGCTATGGACGGCAACACAGCCCCGTACATGCAGTATGCCTATGCTCGCATAAAATCGATTGAAAGAAAGGCCGTCGAAAAAGATGTTGACCGCGACAAAGAGCTGCGATCCCTCAAGCGGTTGAATCTGACCGAGCCTGCCGAGCTGGAGTTGGCAAAACATCTGATTCGTTACGGCGAGGCGATACAGTCGGCCGCCGACGACTACAGGCCCAACTACCTGACCGGCTATCTTTACGAGCTGGCACAAAAATTCAGCTCTTTTTACACGGATTGTCCGGTCTTAAAGGCCCCGCTGGATAAAAGACCTACAAGATTACTGCTCTGTGATTTGACGCGCAAGACCATCAGGCAGGGCCTAAGTGAGCTTCTTGGTATCGAAGTCGTCGAGCAGATGTAAAAGGCTGCCCAAATGAAAATTGTCGAAAAAGATTTTACCGTAAGCACTAAAAGCCGCAACCAGATGATTGATATCACAAGTCAGGTTGCCTCGGCCGTCAGGCAATCCGGCATAACCGACGGCGACGTGGTAGTTTACTGTCCCCACACAACAGCCGCCATAACCATAAACGAAAACGCCGACCCCGATGTCGTGCACGATGTCCTTTTGACACTGTCCGAATTGATACCTCCGCATCGCTCCGGTTACCGACACTCCGAGGGCAATTCCGACGCCCACTGCAAAAGCTCCCTTGTCGGATGTAGCGAGCGTGTAATAATAAGCAACAATTCCCTTAGGCTCGGGACCTGGCAGGCCATCTTCTTCTGCGAATTCGACGGCCCACGAACCAGAAGGGTTCTTCTCCAGATACGTGGTCAATAACCCCATCGGCAGCTAAGCCGCCATCTTGTTTTTTGCTATTAATAAGGTGATGTGCCCCCGTGCGCAAAAAAAGGGCGAGGTGGTGGATCCGGCTGGGGGGGAAACCGGCGTGCCACACTGCCTCGCCGAGGTTCGTAAGCTGCCAACGGCAGCGTTATGTATTTTATTTGGTTTTACAGCTAAAAACTAACTTTTTTTTAGAAAATCTGTCAAACAAAAAAACAGGAATTTCCCGGGGCCCCTAAGCCTCCCCATTGTTCCAATCTTGATAGCTTAGTATACAAATTTTCTCGTCCGGATGCAAGCCAAAAATCCACCTTTTTTTTGTTTTTTTGGCCCTCCCAGGGCTTACAGCCCCAAAATCCTGCCCTAAAATCGCTTGAATATATACCCAGCTTAGCGTAGATTATAGACAAATGATTTGAAAAACACCGTTTTTGGAGTTTTTTGATGGTAAAGAAAACAGCCGCACCCATAAAAAAGAAAATAACAGAGACCGCAAAAAATATTCACGGCAAAATTCTCAAAAGCAAAAGTCCCACGATGGTCACCCCGATACGCTCCCTGAGCAACGTCAAATATCAGCCCAAAACGGGCTATTTCGAAATGCTCGGGAAGAATAAACAGCGTACCCTCACCGTAAGCACTGTAAAGACTTTTGCCCAGACCCTGAAAATGATGTCCTTGTCAAAAGAACTTATCGATTCCAAAGACATGGCCACGAAAAGAGAGGCATACTATATATCAAAAAACTGGGGCAAAGCCGGTTTCTCCGAACAGTCCGAATCCGACACTATCATGGACGATGTCGAGGCCATGTTCGGTGTCAACAGGGAGCAACTCAGATTTACCCCCGAGGAAAAAGGCGGTGACATCGCCGGGAAACTCATTGTCGTCGACACCGACGCAAAGGGTAAGAAAATCAAAATCGACTGTACGAAATTCGGCTCCGGGGCCTATTCAATCCCCACAGAAGTCGAAAACCTCCAGTTCCAGAGCCAGGCAAAATTCATCCTTGCCATTGAAACCGCTGGTATGTTCCAAAGACTGGTTAAATACGACTACTGGAAAAAGACCGGAAGTATCCTTGTCAGTATGGGCGGTGTCCCCACACGGGCCTGCCGAAGATTTATAAGAAGACTCACCGAACAGCTCAAAATACCCGTTTATGCCTTTGTCGACGGCGATCCCTATGGTTACTTCAACATCTACAGAACTCTAAAGGTCGGCTCCGGAAATGCCGCGCATCTTAACAAATTTTTCTGTGTGCCTACCGTCACTTTCCTCGGCGTCACACCTCAGGATATCATAACATACAAGCTGCCTACTCACCCGTTGAAGGAAGTCGACATAAAAAGGGCAAAAGACGCTCTTAAGAACGACCCTTTCGTAAAGCATCACAAACCCTGGCAAAAGGCCATTAATCAAATGCTGAAGATGGGCGTCCGTGTCGAGCAGCAGGCTTTTGCGAAACATGGTCTGAACTTCGTCGTAAATAACTACCTGCCGCAAAAGTTGAAAAATCCGTCGAAATTTCTGCCTTAAAGATTTTTACACTGGAAAAATCTCTCTCAACTTGCTATCTTTTGACGCGGGTTGAATTGTTTGGCTTAACTTGTGACTGTTCTTCCATGAACAAAATTGCTGAAAGAATAGAACGCATAAAGGAAAATGTTCGCTCTGCCTGCGACAGAAGCGGCAGGGACCCCGCTGACGTTAAGCTTGTCGTTGTCACAAAATCCGCGGACTTCGAGAGAGTAAAACAGATTATTAAGCTCGGATTTACAGAACTTGCTGAAAACAGGGCCCAGCAGTTGAAAAAAGTTGCCGCACAAACAGACGAGTTCCTCGCCGGCGCAAACACCAACCACAACCTCCCACAAAAAATTAAGTGGCACATGATTGGGCATCTCCAGCGAAATAAAGTCCGACAAGTCCTGCCTGTCACATCTCTCATCCATTCGGTTGATACGCTTCGCCTCGCCGAAGAAATCAACGCCTCGGCCCCCAAAATGGAGGTGTGCCCGAAGGTGCTACTCCAGGTTAACACCTCTAACGAGCCTCAGAAATACGGTGTGCCCGTCGGAGCCGCCATACATCTGGCCGAACAGATTGAAACACTACCTAACTTAAAACTCGTAGGACTGATGACCATGGCGCCCCTGACACATAATAAGGATACCATTCGTTCCTGTTTCGTACGGGCCAGGGAACTCTTTGTGGAAATGAAGGGGGAAAAAATTGTCGGGTCGGAATTTGCTCAGCTGAGCATGGGTATGAGTTCGGACTATGAAATCGCTGTCGAAGAGGGCGCAACTATACTTCGAATCGGCTCGGCGATATTCGCCGGCTGAACTCACTTAACTCACCCTCGGATCGGCATATTTGAAAAAAATCTTCCGAATTTGCTACTTCTGCCCTAAATATCCTCAAAAACCCACTAATTACGCACCAACCTTCGCGGTTTGGCTTTTTGCTCTAAAAAATCACAAAAAAACAAAAAGTGCCTCCCCGAACAAGCCGAAAGTTAGTTTGTCCCGTTGAATGTGGAATTGGTATCTGTTCTGGGGCCCTGGTTTGGCGATATTAAGCGGTGCTCTATGAGGCTCGGTCCCATAACTAATTTGTAAAAGGTTATAAAATATGGCTAAAGCAGCTCATATTACTGCTCTTGAATTGCCAACAACATTCACAGACATATTGTACCTTACGAATTGTGCGCAAATACTGCCTGAAATGCAGCAGATTCTTGACAAGAATGAATTCTCCTGCGCGCTAATGAAAATTGACCAGTTCTCTCAGATTATGCATCTGCTTGACCTGATTGGGACCGTAGTCATTGATACGAGAGATTTCGAAGCTGAACACCAGCAAAGGCTGACAATGATAATTGAATCCCTCGAGGCTCAAAACATGGGAACTATTTTGCTAAAAGATCCCTTGCACTTACATGTGGAGAGTTTTACCCTGACTACGGTAATAGAATCGCTTTCCGAAGACCGACTGCTCGATACAATAAACTCCAACCTTGAACGCCGCAGGAACAGCCCCGAAATTCTATCGGTACCACCTGCTTTAATCGGCCGGGATGATATTACCTATACTCAAAATCTTACCGAGCAGCTGCTTATGGCTGAAGCTTTCGTAGACAATTTGGCTGAGCAGCTGCGTATGGCAGGCCACGTCCAGAGAGACTTTCTCCCAGCACACCTGCCGAAATGTGAAAACTTGAAATGGGCCACAACTTTCCTGCCCGCTGAATGGGTCTCAGGAGACATATACAATATCGTAAGAATCGATGAGCAACACATCGGTTTCTATCTGGCCGATGTCGTCGGTCACGGCATCCCCGCCGCGCTGCTTACTATCTTTCTCAAACAGGCAATGGTCCTCCGTGAAACCATCGACAACAACTACCGCATACTCTCTCCCACCGAAGTAATGGGAAATCTCAACTTGAGAATGACCGAACAAAACCTATCCGGCTATCAGTTTGCCACCTGTTGCTATTGTTTGCTAAATATCAAAACCCTCCAGCTCACGTACTCCCGGGCCGGCCACCCATATCCAATTCTTATCAGGCCCAACGAGGAAATCAGACAACTGGAAATACGGGGCTCACTCCTCGGTATTTTTGAGCAGGCTCAATATATGCAGCAGACGATACAACTCCAGACCGGCGATAAGTTGCTGTTGTATTCTGACGGCGCCGAGTCTTTCATTGGATGCTTCGATGACCAGAAAGGTTTCCAGTTCAGCGAACAATTCCGCCGAATCAGTGCTATGTCCGTTGACCAGATGGTGGAAAGCCTAAACGAATTCGCGAGAAATCCTCAAATAAACCCCGCTGAGCTCGATGATATCACTGCAGTGGTACTTGAAATAATCTAATTCACACCACCTCGGGCAGCTCGTTTGCCCGGAAATCCCATTTTGATACCTAAATAGGTATTTTCTAAACCGAAAAACCCCTCCGCTGTAACTGCCTTGTTTACAAGTAATTAGTGTCATTTATTGACTCGGTGTCATTTAAACGATGCCCCCGGAAATTGTTTACAAAAATCTCCCATGTGGGTATACTTGTACCGCTTAAATTAAGCATTTTTGATTGAGAAAGGATGGCCGATGGGGCAAAAAGACAGCGATTTCCAGAAAATAAAGAAGCTCATTAAGATAATGACGGATAACGAACTCGTAGAGGTCGAGATAAAACACGGCGACGACAAAATACTTCTGAAGCGCGCACAGCCACAGCAGACTGTAGCTGCTCTGCCCATTGTCGGTCAAAATACCTCCTCGCTGTCTGCGGGAACTGTTCCCGTCCAATCCGCCCCCTCAGCTGAGCAGCCTGCCGAACAAAAAGACGACGGCTTGGTCGAAATAAAGTCACTTATGATTGGAACTTACTATGCAAAGCCAAGCCCCGATTCCGAACCGTATGTCGAGGTCGGCTCAAATGTGGACCCTCAGACGGTCGTTTGTGTAATTGAGGCCATGAAAGTTATGAATGAAATCAAGGCCGAAACCAGCGGAACGATCGCCGAAATATGTGTAACAAATGGCCAAGCCGTCGAATATGGTCAGGTACTTTTTAAAGTAAAACCGGATTGACAAAAAAACTGGCCCAATGGTTGAAACTCTAAAAATTCCCTTTTACCTATAGGTTAAAATTATATGTTCTCAAGAGTTCTGATTGCAAATCGCGGTGAAATAGCCCTGCGTATTATCCGGGCTTGTCGCGAACTCGGTATTGAATCTGTGGCCGTATACTCCGAGGCTGACAAAGATGCTTCATATTTGGAATTTGCCGACGAAGCTGTCTGCATAGGGCCGGCTGATCCGGCAAAAAGTTACCTTGATATCCCGAGCATAATAAGCGCCGCCGAAATCGCCGATGCAGAGGCCATTCATCCCGGTTATGGTTTCCTTGCTGAGAACATAAACTTCGCCCGGATTTGCCAGGAATGCGGAATAGTATTCATTGGCCCGCCCGTCGAAGCCATGAAACTCCTCGGTGACAAAATACAGGCCAGAAAACTTGCCCAGAAAGCTAACGTACCCGTATTACCGGGTTCAGAGGGTACTATCTCAAACGAGGCTGAATCGCTAAAGCTCGCGAACAAAATCGGCTATCCCGTCATGATAAAAGCCGCTGCTGGAGGAGGAGGTCGGGGTATGAGAGTTGTACACAACGACATAAGCTTCCGTTCGGCCTTCGGCGCTGCCTGTGCCGAAGCAGAAGCTGCCTTCGGAGACCCAAGGGTCTATCTCGAAAAATTTATCGTTCAGCCAAGACACGTTGAAGTCCAGGTAATGGCCGACAGCCGTGGAAACGCCCTCCACTTTTACGAAAGAGACTGCTCCATTCAGAGAAGACACCAGAAAATGATTGAAGAATCACCCTGTCCTGTCTTGAATGAAAGGGCGCGGGAAGAACTTTGCAACTCTGCGCTTAGGCTCATAAAAAAAGCCAAATATGTCAATGCCGCCACCATTGAGTTCCTGCTTGACAGGGACAAAAACTTCTACTTCATCGAGGCCAACACGCGTATCCAGGTCGAGCATCCCGTCACTGAAATGGTAACCGGTCACGATTTGATTAAGTGGCAGCTCAAAATCGCCAACGGACAGCCGCTCGAAATCAGCCAGAGAAACATCAAGCACACAGGCGCCGCAATTGAGTGTCGAATAAACGCTGAAGACCCCCAAAACAACTTCGCTCCCTCACCCGGTACTATTACAAGATATATACCGCCGGGAGGGCCTGGAATCAGAATTGATACGCACGTCCATCAGGGCTATACCGTGCCATCGAACTATGACTCGATGATTGCAAAGCTCATCGTTTACCAGAAAACACGCGCCGAAGCGATAACTACCCTTAAAAGAGCTTTGGCCGAATTTGTTATCGAACCGATCAAAACCACAATACCGGCATGTATGGATATCGTCTCACATAATTCATTTGCCAAAAGTAATATAGATACGAGCTTCGTTGAGAGGAACTTCTAAAAGCCTCCGTTTTTACCGTTGAAATAAGTAGGGCGGTGCAATACGTATTTTTTCGATGATGATTAGCTTAAGCCATCTGCGCCCCCAGCTAAGATGAACAGAATCAGTAGCTTACTTTTCCAGCGATATCAAATCTTCATATCTCTCGCGTTTTCGTATCACAGTAAATTTTTTGCCGTCAACAAGGACCTCAGCCGCTCGTCCACGCGCATTGTAATTGCTGCTCATCGTAAAACCATAAGCCCCCGCCGTGAAAATTGAAAGTATATCGCCGTGCTTGAGAGGCGGCAGTGCCCGTTCCTTCGCGAAAAAGTCCGCCCCTTCGCAAATCGGCCCAACCACATCAACCGCTTCTGTACCTGCAAGGTCAGACTTCTCTTTTTTGCCCGCAGGTACAAACTTTTCATCTACTTTCGTCGGCCAGATAAAATGAAAGGCTTCATACAAAGCCGGGCGAATAAGGTCGTTCATACCTGCATCAACTATGGCAAACTTCTTCTCGCCGCCTTTTTTCAGGTACAAAACCTTCGTCGCCAGTATCCCCGCATTTGCTGCAATGCTTTTGCCAGGCTCGAGGATAAATTTAAGCCCCTTATCTTTAAGCAGAGGTACAAGACCTGCTGCATAATCCGCCGCTGATGGAACCGTATCGCTTTCGTAATCCGCCCCGTAACCACCGCCAAGGTCCAGCGCTTCGATTTTATGACCTTTATTACGCAGCGTATCTATTAATGGAAGTATCTTTTCAACCGCTTCGCAGTAGGGGTCTATCGTCTTGCCCCCCGAGCCCAGGTGCACGTGAATCGCGCATAGCTTCACCGAACCGTTGTCAGAGTACTCGGCGAACACCTTTTGTGCACGCTCAATATCAACGCCGAATTTGCTCTCTTTCTTGCCGGTGGTTATATACCTGTGGGTTTTGGGGTCAACGTCCGGGTTGACGCGCAGCGCAGCTTTGGCTTTTTGCCCCTCTTTTTTTGCCAGCCTAATCAGGTTCTCAAGTTCCGCTTCCGATTCGATATTGAAATAACCAATACCAGCCTTCAGTGCCTCGACAATTTCATTGTCTGTTTTGCCTACACCGGCATAAACCACCTTCGATGTGTCTCCACCTGCCTGCAGCACACGATATAACTCACCTCCACTGACAATATCAAAACCGCTGCCGGCTTCGGCCATGAATCTCAGAATATTTATGTTCCCGCAGGCCTTGACAGAATAGCAAACCATGGTATCAAGCTCGCTGTAAGCCTTTTGAATTTTCTCGAGATGGTCTTTGAATGTCGCCTTGCTGTAGATGTATACGGGAGTCCCCACCTCGGATGCTATCGCTTCCACCTCCACACCTTCGACGAAAAGCCTGCCTTTGGTGTAATTGAAATAATCCATACCGTTGCTCTTTTCTTTTAACGCAAATGATTACTAAGACTTACTCTGCATTAACACTTGCACAAGCGTGCCAGTATAATAAATCCGCCCCTGATTTCAAGCAGACAATGCCATTTGTCCCGCTTCTTCTTTGGTTGTCTTGTCCGGTCAACCCCGCCGAAAAAACACATTGTACATTCCGCTCTCGAAAAGCATAAGAAATACCCGATTTTTACGCCCAAAACCCCTGCTAAAGCCCACACTCCAACTGACTCCGGCTGCCCCCTTAATCCCCCTAAAAAGCCTTTATAAGCCCGCAACATCTTACTTTAATCATCGTCCCTGCGGTGCTTTGCAATAGAACAAACCCTCCTGGCTAGTAAAAACAAAAAGAAAGGCCCCCTTTTTTCAAAGGGGGCCTTCCGCTTACTCATAGTATGCTAACTTGTTACACTATTTTCTCTTCTTTTTGGCTTTTTTCCTCTTTTTGGCTGTTTTCTTCTTTGCTGTTTTCTTCTTTGCTGTTTTCTTCTTGGCTTTCTTTCTTTTCTTTGCCATTATTTTTCCTTTCAGCTGAAACCCTTTGACATTTAAAATTTGTTTCGAAAAAACATTAGTTATATTTATATACTTTTATCGTCTAAAAGTTTAATAATACTTCATAGTTTTTTTGCATTGCGCGTCCTTTACACGACTTCAAATGTTTTCTGTCAAGGACTTTTAAAAACAGCTTGGTTGAATTTATTGTCACCTTGCTGTTATCTTTTGAACTGTTATGCAGATGAAAATATGTAAAAGTTCGAAAACGGTTTTTTGTTATTGGCTGTTTCAATGCGTTTTTTTTGACTTATAGGCCCGTTACGCTGTTTTCAAATACTAAAAGATAATTTTTTCTTTTGTTGCTCCAAAGCTTTTGAACTGTTATATAACACAGTAACTGTTTACATGTTGACTTGCTTTGGGTAAAATCTGGTGTTGTCGGAAATACTTTTTTCGTTGAAATTTTTTTTAATTTTTTGGGATATTTTTTAAACAATACACAGTTTACTTGTTAGTTTCTTATGACTAAAATCCAAACAGCTTTATTTGGCGGAACATTCGACCCTGTACATCTGGGCCATACTACCGTAGCATCTGCTGCCGCCGAACACATCGGCGCTCACAAAGTTATCTTCGTACCTGCAAAACGTTCGCCTCTTAAAGGCTCGACTCCGAAAGCCACCGGCAGTGAAAGACTTGATATGATAAAACTCGCAATCGCAGACAATGCAGGATTTCAAGTCTCCGACCACGAGTTAAAAAAGACCATACCCAGTTATACTTTGGAAACTGTAAGAGAATTTCAGGAACAGTTCGGTCCCGACACCTCAATTTACTGGCTTGTAGGTGCAGATACCGTTGACGAATTACCTCACTGGTACAAAATCCTCGATTTGATTGACCAATGCAATCTCTCGGTCATGTTCAGAGCCGGCTGCACCACCCCGGATTTCACAAAATTTACCAAACTCTGGGGACCTCAAAGGGTCGAAAAAATGCGAAAAAACGTCATAGAAACCCCACTCGTGGACATCAGCAGCACCGAAATTCGTAACAGACTCGTTCAGGGCCTGAACGTCGACGAAATGCTCGCTCGGCCCGTCGCCGAATACATAAAAAAACACCGGCTCTATCAGTCCCTGCCTTGAACCGATTTCTAACCGCCACGAATTTGCCTCACCGAATTTGCAAGCCACTCATACCAACTCTGCATACCTTCACCCGTCTTCGCTGATATCGAAAAGATTTCTATGTCCTTGTTTAGGTTGAGCGCGTCCGATTTTACTTTTTCAGTATTAAAATCAACCTGCCCGACCGCTTCCAAAAGGTCAATCTTATTGATAAGAAGAACCTTGGACTTTGCAAAAATAGCCGGATACTTCGCCGGCTTATCATCACCCTCGGCGACCGAAAGCACAACCACCTTCCCGTTCTCCCCGAGTTCAAAAGCCGACGGACAAACTAAATTGCCCACATTCTCTATAAATATCAAATCCAGCTCATTTGTTTCCAACTTATCCAGTGCTTCGCTCACCTGTGACGCCGACAAATGGCACGAGCCGCCCGTCTCAATCTGTACTGCCGGCGCTTTTGTCTCTCGGATTCTTTCAGCATCCAGACTCGTCTGAATATCACCTTCGATAACTCCAATCTTAAGCTTCACTCCAAGCTCCCTTATCGTCCTTGCCAGAATCGTCGTTTTCCCCGAACCCGGAGATGATATCATATTCAGACAAAGCTTCTTCTGCTCGGCAAAGAACCGGCTGTTCTTAAGCGCATATTCCTCATTTGCAATCAGTATCTTTTTGCCCACTTCAACTTTCCTGCTCATCGTATCACTCCGTTTCGAATTCTATCTCGTCCAGCATTAGCGGTGCGTCCGGCAGTAAATCAAATTCCCTGCTCTGGCACTTTGGACAGCAGGGGTTGCAGATTTCAAAACCAAAAACCTCACCGCAACTCTTGCATTTACCCTGTACCGGCTTATGTTCTATCTCAAGCTTCATACCTTCACACACCGTACCTTTGGCAATCGCTTCGAAGGCAAAAAGCAGCACTTCATTGTTAACCGCGTTGAAGGTCCCGCAGCTCATTTTCGCCGATATCGGTTTGCCCTTTTGTTTTTTGGTCTCAGCCGAAATCTGCGCCAGAAGGCTCTGTGCTACCATCGTTTCGTGCATCAGCATATCCTCGGTAGTTCGCGGCCATACGGCATCTGGACTATCCTTCTGCCCCCGATTTTTGTTATCATCTCCACCAAACCCGTATCGCTTGCCTCGGTGACCTCCCCGATTATACTCGCTTCTTTGCCCAGTTCGTTCTTCTTCCAGATACTCAAACACTTCTGGGCCGAATCCGGCGAAACAACCGCAACAACCTTGCCCTCATTTGCGATTGTCAGAATGTCAAAACCAAGAATGTCCGCTGCTGTCTGGACTGTGGGGTTTACCGGAATCGTCTGTTCATTGATTTCAATACCAAGGCCCGTCCCTCGGCAAATCTCGTTCAGAGTCGCCGCCAGACCGCCACGTGTCGGGTCACGCATAAACTTAACGCCGCTGCTTTTGTCCAGTAATTCAAAAACAAGTCCCGTCACTCCCGCGCAGTCGCTTTTCAGCTCCGATTCGAATTTGATCTCTTCACGCTGAGAGATTATCGTCATCCCGTGGTCGCCGATTGTCCCGCTTAAGATAATCTTATCTCCTGCCTGAATCTTATCGAGGCCTAAATCCATACCCTTCGGACGAACGCCTATCCCAGCCGTGTTTATAAATATGCCGTCTGCAGCTCCCGACTCCACCGTCTTCGTATCACCGGCAACCACTTCAACACCGTTCGCTTTGGCCGCCTCACTGATGCTCGACAATATCTTCTCGAGAAGTGAAAATTCAAATCCCTCTTCGATTATCAGCGACAGCGACAATGCCACAGGCTTTGCACCCGAAACAGCCAAATCGTTCACCGTCCCGCAAACCGCGAGCTTGCCTATATCACCCCCCTTAAAAAACAGCGGTTTGACTACATAGCTGTCGGTCGTAAAACACACCGAGGTTGATGACAACTCCAGCTTCGCTGCGTCGGCAAGCTCCGACAGGCTCTTGTTTGTCAATTTCGGCAGAATATGGTGCCGAACCAGATCATCACTCAACTGACCGCCGCCCCCGTGCGCAAGTAAAATTTTATCGCCTGCTTTGCCCATTACTTGCGCCTTTGCTTTTGACCATACTTAAACCACGCTGCACAGGCCCCCTCCGAGCTGACCATACACGGCCCGACTGGTTCCTCCGGCCTGCAGCGGCTTCCAAAAAGCTCACACTCAGGCGGGCTTATCAGTCCGCATAATACCTCCCCGCACCGGCAACCGCTGCTGTCCTCGACACCTTTTTCAATTATCCCGAAACGCTTATATGCGTCGAAGTCGCTGTAACTGTCTTTCAGTTTCAAAGTGCTTTTTTCTATCTTGCCCAGCCCTCGCCAGTACCCGTCTGCCGCCTCGAAGCACTCCGATATAATCTCTTGTGCCTTGGTGTTACCTTGCCTTGTTACAACTGCCGTATATATTGATGAAACTTCCGCCTTGCCCTCCGATAATTGCTTGCAGATTTCTCCCAGCCCTTCGATTATTTGTAACGGCTCAAAACCCGCCACCACGCAGGGTCTGTCGTATTCTTCCGCTATCTCCTCGAATGCGCCGAACCCGGTTATTACACTCACATGGCCGGGACACAAAAACGCGTCTATCTTATCGTTCTTCCCCGAAAGAAGCGCACGCATCGCCGGCACAACCATCTTATGACCGCTCAGAACACAGAAATTATCAATTCCGGCTTTCGCCGCCTCTTTCACCACCACCGCCGTTGCAGGTGCCGTTGTCTCAAAACCCACCGCCACAAATACAACTGTTTTCTCCGGATTCTCTCTCGCCAACTCCAGTGCGTCCTCGCTGCTCAGTACAATCTTGATATTTGTGCTGGGTTGCTTCTTCTCAAGCGAGCCATCCTTGCCCGGAACACGAATCATATCACCGTATGTTGCAATCAGACAGTCGTCACGGTTTGACAGCTCCAGCACCGTATCGATATACCCCTGGTCGGTGACACACACAGGGCAGCCCGGCCCCGATAGAAGATTCAAACCTTCCGGCAGGGTCGTCTTTATCCCGCTGCGAAATATCGCAACCGTATGTGTCCCGCACACCTCCATTATGTTAATTCCTCTGCCGAGACTCTTACACGCCTCGCTCATCAAACTTTGCGCTTTATAAATTCGCTCAAGCATAATGCTCCAATTCTAACCCGAAACCCTGTTTTGCGTGTCGTTGAAATCGTTAATCTCCGCGATAAGCTGCCAGGTCTTCTTTGCCTCTTCCTCTTCGATAAGCGATATGGCAAAACCTGCGTGTACCAGAACAAGGTCGCCCAGCTTGGCTTCCGAAAGAAGCGTCGTCTTCGCGCGGTACCGGTTCCCCATCGCGTCAACTACCGCGTTGTCTGCCTCCAGCTCAACTATCCTTGCCGGTATCGCTAAGCACATAAATGAAACTCGCTAAGTTTAAAAAACACCTTTAGCCCACCTCGCCTTTGGAGATGCGAGTCACGGCTATAGCCGCCTGACCAATCGATACTCCCCCGTCATTGGACGGTATTTCTCGGTTAAATAATACGGTAAAATCGTTTTTCTTCAAGAGTTTAATTAATCGGTTCGTCAAATATCGGTTGCAAAACACTCCGCCGCTAAGTGCGACCGTCTTCAAGCCGCTTTTCCTGCTTGCTTCTTTGGTTACTCCCAAAAGAGCATCACAAAGACAATTATGGAACTTCGCCGAAATAATCTCCCTCGCTGTCCCTTTCTCAATATCACCGATTATCTGCTGTATCATCTTACGCAAATCAATTTGAACCGGCTTGTCCTCAGAGCTGATAAGTTCGAATTCGTAACTTTCTTCAATACCATCAGCCGCAATTGATTCCAGGGCCATCGGCAGCTGCGCTTCGAAATGGTTATACCTGCCGAGTCCCACCATCGCTGCAACCGCGTCAAAAACCCGCCCCAAACTCGAAGTCTCAACGGTATTCACCTCTTTTTCTAATTGCTTGGTTATTATCCTCTGTTTATTTAAATCAGGCTCGATTTGCTCTAACAACCACCTGAAATTCTCCGGCTCAAATTTCTCCCCATAGGTTTGCTTCAAAAGGCCAAGCACTGGTCGTATCGCCTCTTTACTTGCCTTGTCAGCTCCGGCAAGCCTGTAGTATGCCAGATGCCCGAACCTCTCAAAATCCCCGAGCGATGCGATTAGACACTCGCACCCCCATATCATCCCGTCCGTACCATATCCCGTCCCGTCGACCGAAAGACCTATCACCGGCCCTTCAAGACCGTGCTCTGCCAGCACCGATGCTATATGTGCCCAGTGATGCTGAACCTGTAATAATTTTACGCCCTCCAGCGAAACAGCGTACCGCGTTGAAAAGTACCCCGGATGAAGGTCACAAACCACCACCTTCGGCTCAACCTCGAAAAGCTTTCGCAAATGTTCCACCGAATTGACATAGTGATGATAAACCTCCGCGTCTTCCAGGTCCCCTATATGCTCGCTGCAGATAAGCTGATTGCTCTTGCCGAAGCAAAAAGCATTTTTCATGTCACCTCCAGCCGCAAATATCTGCTCCTGACAGTTTTCTTCTATAAAAATCGGCGCAGGTACATAACCCCTCGAACGCCGAAGCAAAACCGCCTCGCCGTCTATAATATGCACAACCGAATCATCAACCTGCCGGTATATTTCCCTGTCATGCATCAAAAACACGTCCGCAACGTTGCCTAATCTTTCCAGCGCCTTGTCGTCTTTGCATATCAGCGGCTCGTCTGAAATGTTCCCGCTCGTCATAACCAGAACCTCCAGACCCTCTGCGAATAAAAGATAGTGCAGCGGGGCGTAGCACAGCATAAAACCGTAAGTACTGACTCCCTCAGCGGTACTTTCCGCTATACCACAGCCTTTCTTTTTGGTAACAAGAACAATCGGACTTTGAGGGCTTTTCAAAATCTTCTCCGCCTCCTCACTGACAATTGAGTACTCCCTTATCTTTTCAACCGACGCTGCCATCATCGCAAATGGCTTATGGTCGCGCTTCTTGCGCTCACGAAGCCTGCTTACTGCCTCGTTATTCAGAGCGTCCACCGCCAGATGGTAACCCCCGATACCCTTTATCGCTGCAATCTTACCCGCCGAAAGCAGCAGGGCGGTCTCGGCAATGACCTCATCGCTGTCTGTCGTTATCGTTTTACCCTCTGTATCCACCAGCCGGATTTTTGGCCCACACTTGCCGCACGCAACAGGCTGGGCGTGAAAGCGCCGGTCAGTAACGTTGCCGTATTGACCCCCGCACTTCTGACACATCTCGAAAACCGACATCGTTGTATTGCATCGGTCGTAGGGTATCATCTTGACTATTGAATATCTCGGCCCGCAGTTCGTGCAGTTAATAAACGGATACCGAAAACGGAAATCCCCCTCATCACGCATCTCCGAAAGACAGTCTTCGCATACTGCCATATCGGCTGTCACCTGCGATAGGGCGGTTCCCTCCGATTTGCTCGTCCTGATTACAAACCCTTGCTCACCCTCAACCGCTGCAATCTCCACGCTCTCCAGTGTTTTTATCTCCGCAAGTGGCGGCTTATCGCTGCCGCAAAGCCGGGCCTTAAAATCGGATATCTTCTCTGCCTGACCCTGTAGCTCGATTGTCACGCCTTTTGTGTCGTTGTAAATAAACCCGCAAAGCCCGAGCTTATCTGCTATGCTGTATACCGCAGGCCGAAATCCTACCCCCTGCACTCGCCCGCTTATCACTATTTTTTCTCTTTTAATCAAAACTTCTGCTCCGGCCTGTCAATGAATTTGATGTGTCTTATCCACCAAAACAAAACCCGAAAACACATTATACTCCAATCCCCTCGACTATACAATCGACCGCACCAAAGCCCGTCCCGACCACACGGAAAACAAAAAAGTAGTTGCCAAAACCCTATCCACTTGCTATTATTGCTCTATTCTGGGGCCATAGCTCAGTTGGGAGAGCGCTTGCATGGCATGCAAGAGGTCGTGGGTTCGAATCCCATTGGCTCCATTAAACCCCAAAACAAAGCCCGATTTCCTCTTGAACTTAAGCTTTAGCCCAGCTAAGTGAAATCTTGTGGAGACTTAGTACGGATGCAGAAAAAGAGAAAGAAAATCCTAAAAATAACACTATTAGCCCTGCTTATTTTGTATCTTGTTACTTGGGGCATACACATTGAATTGTGGTATGATACAGAAAGTGATAACCCTTTAGGCAATAGCTTGGACAATCGTTATCATGTACCGAATCCGCCCTATATGAAAGCATATTTGGATGGTGGCGATTGGTCTTCATACGGCATTCCATTTTTGTTTACTGTTGTGACCGAGAAACCGCCATATTACCTTAACTTGGTTTTTTACGTCAATAGCTCAGAAGTACCCGATGGAGTTATTGTCAGTCATTTAAGGATTAAGCACGACAACGGAAAAGCATATACTCTTATTCAGCCTGACAATCCCAAAAGAACTAATGCCTTCAACAGTCATACAGATTATCGTGGTGTGCCGAAGACTAATGCCTTCATCAGGCTACCAAATTCCATAAAGTACAGTTCTTCATTCATAATAGAAACTAAAGGATATCTTTATAAAGGAGAGGATACTATTCCTTTCGAACAGACAATAAAATTGAGATATATCCCACAAAGCGCGGTATGTACCGGTTGGTGGGTTTGGCTTCTTTCCAGAGCTTTTGGTTAAGAAGTTTTGCATTGTTTCGAGCAGAAATACTTTGAAAATACCCAAAACCCTTATTATTCTACCCCCAAGAGTTCCCTTATCGAAAAAGCCCCGTCGACATGAGACTCAGAATTACGAAAATGGAATCAAAAAGCTCTTCCCTATTAATAAAATAAAAATTAGTTTGCAAAGGTTTGATTGTTTGTTATTATCTTTTTTGACTTGGGGCCATAGCTCAGTTAGAAGAGCGCTTGCATTGCATGCAAGAGGTCGTGGGTTCAAATCCCATTAGCTCCATTGAACCCCAAAACAAAGCCTGCTTTCCTCTTGAACTGAAACTTTAACACAGCGTATCTATTATAGAACTGTTATGAAAAAATCATTTTATAATCTGAATCTCAAAATCGGCTTCTTGACAGCGGCATTACTTGCTGCTTTGATAGTCTCCTGTTCAGAAAAGCCCGAAAGGCCGAATATGACCAACTCCCAAAAACAAAATCAAGGGCAAACTGATTCCCAAAAAAACACACAATCTCAAAAAACAGCCAAAGCCACTTTTGCCGCCGGCTGCTTCTGGGGTGTCGAACATGCATTTAGACAAATCGAGGGCATAGTCTCTACCAGTGTCGGATACACGGGAGGCAATTCTGAGAACCCGACTTATGAAGAGGTCTGCTCCGGCAGGACCGGACACGCCGAAGCCATCCTGGTTGAATATAATCCGGATTTAGTCTCATATGAGGTGCTCATCGATGTCTTCTGGACCTGCCATGACCCAACGGCCCCTGACCGCCAGAACGCCGGTGTCGGCTACCAGTATCGCTCTGCTGTCTTTTACCATACACCCCAGCAAAAAACCGTCGCCGAAAACTCAAAGCAAAAACTGCAACAGTCTGGAAAATACGACCGAAAAATAATGACCGAGATTACTCCTGTCGCTGTCTTTTACTCCGCCGAAGAATATCACCAGCAGTACCTCGCGAAAAAAGGAAAAACCTCCTGTTCCTCTACGTTGAAGTAAAACTCGCCCCTGAGCAATTAATGCGCAATCTTACTTCTGACTTTTCTCTTTTAATTTCCTGGTTTTCAATTAAAATTTAACAATGCTCTATTTCTGGGTGACAGTACTGATTCTCTTAAACACCGCCTGGCTGGCGCTGGTTCCCTTTGCTCTGCCCGGCAACTGGCTCATCATCATAACGACTTCCCTTTTTGCCTGGTGGCAATCCGAGCAAAATGTCTTTTCCATTTATACCCTCATATTTATCACGATTATCGCTCTTATTGCTGAAGTAGTCGAATTCCTCGGTGGTGCTGGCGGCGCAAGAAAAGCAGGTGCCCGGCTTCGAGGAACATTCGGTGCCATCGTCGGCGCAATAATAGGCGCCTGTCTCGGAACTTTCCTTATACCAATTCCTCTTGTCGGGACCGTACTCGGCTCCTGCCTCGGTGCTGCTCTGGGAGCTTTGGTGCTTGAACTCTCCGGCGGCAGAGAAATGCGCGAGTCGATAAACACCGGCGTTGGTGCCGGAATTGGACAACTAATCGCCGCCTTCGCTAAAATAGCTGCCGGCTTCTTGATTTGGTTTGTTGTAGCGGTTGCCGCTTTCTGGCCATAAAATAAAAAATATTAAATCATTATTTCACAATCTTCGCAACATATACACGCATCAGGCAGCGACACACAAAACCATAGCCGAAACTTACTGAAAAATCACAGCTTTGAAACTTCTCTTCAGAACATTTTAAGCTTGCTCTCTCACACTTTACAAAATTTTCTCCGACCAACTCCCCGTCACAAAAATTTTCGAACTTGCTCCTGTAGCATTCAAACTCCTTTTTGCAACTCATCTCGGACATTATTTCTTTTAGTTGTTCTCTCTCCTCTTCTTTTAATTTCATAATATGCTTCTCCCTTGGAATTCTGCTTACCGGTTGATCATCAGGTCAAAAACGAGCAGTACTCCACTTCAATTTTAGATTATAAGATACTTGAATCCTCTTGCAACACTTTATAAGGCCCCAAATTGCCTGCCTCACAAAATCCCGTAGAACTACTGACCTTTCTCTTGGTGACATAAAAAAGCCAGATTCCCGAAAAACAAACCAGAATCTGGCTTCAGAGGAGGAGGGTGAAAAGACGGCAGATTTATATTCCCGACAATTTCTACTGCCTGCGTTTCACCCCTCTATGTGGTCTTTAAATCGACGCCTTTTTTAATTAACACCTCCCTGCTTTATATTGGATTAGATCGCCCTTCGCTTATTTCCCAAAAAAAAATTAACCTCGCAAATTACTTGTGTAACTATTAACATGCAGACTCTTTTCTGTAAATCGGGGAAACTCCTGTTTTTCGCATAGGGGAATCCCCTAAGTTTTTACCCGCTGTAAGGATAAAATCTTGCCGTTTTTCAGCCCCCGAGCTTGAACAGTACTATTTCACTCTTGGAACCTAACCGCATCCTCGGTCCCCATGTCCCTGTTCCCGTTGAAACGTAAAGATGAAAATCGCCGTATCGATACAGCCCTTTCATATGACCGAAAAACAACCCGACTATGTAGTTAAAGGGGATTATCTGACCGTTATGAGTATGCCCGCAAACCATAAGGTCAATACCAGCGTTTGATACAGCTTCTATCCCTATCGGCCGGTGATGCATAAGCACCGAATATCCCGACTTGTTAATCTCGAGCTTACTCAGTTTCTCCGCAAGTGCCTCTTCGCTCGCTGTGTCGTCAACCCCTATTATTTCTATCTCCTTGAAAACAACAGTTTCATTCCTAAGCACTCTCACCTTGGTTTTGGCCAGCAGTTCTGTTACCCTATCTGCTCCCATGTATCTCTCGTGGTTGCCCATAACGAAAAATACTGGTGTTCTCAACTCGTTAAGCGACGAAATGGCCTCTGGTTCTAACACTCCACGCGGATCAAAAAGGTCGCCTGTAATAACAACAACGTCTGCTTCTAATTCATTTGTCCTTTTGACTGCCCGCCGTAGAAGATTTGTCTCTGTCGACCCCAGATGTATGTCCGACAATTGAACTATTTTGATGTCCACCGGCGCCTTAATTTCAACGGTACTGACACGAATCACTCTCGCGTTTATCATCGCGTAAACACTTGTAACTGCCGTCAAAGCCAGAATCGCCACTCCCGTGGCACGCCGCGGTGGCCTGAAAATCATTTTCAGCAACTCGTAAACCAGAAGGTATGAGAAAAGCAGTAAACCAATCCCCATCCATAAAGCTGTTACCCCTTGCAATATATTGCTCGGCATATTCGAAAAAATCAACTCGATTACGCTTGCTGCCACATAGGATGAAGATAAGACAAACAGCAAAATATAATGAAACCATCTTCGCTTTACCTTAAAGAAAAAACAAAGCCGGCGGTAAATGTAATAGTTGACCGCAAAATTAAGCCCCACAAACTCGCTGACGAATATTAAAAAACCCAGCATTAACTTGACCCTGTTACATAATTGAAAAACTGCCAGATTATCTGATGATAAAATTGGTTTGTCAAAGACTCTCTCAGAAGTAGGCCATGCCCTTAAAACCATTAAAAGCCAGGCCCTGGAATACAAACCGAACCTGGCTTCGGAGGAGGATGAAGATGAGAAATTTCGCTTCCAAAGCTATACGGCTCCACGTTAGCTCTGGTTCAAAAAAAATTTCTTTTCCCCGTTTTAAGCCGTTTTTTTTTGAGGATAATAAGAAAATTACCTACACCATAAATAAAACATGGACTGAGGCGGTAGGTAACTTTATATAGGACAAAAACCCCAGTCCATAAATCCCTTCGCTACTCCTACGCATTTCAGGCCCCCCTGGTTCAGAAAATCCCGATCTTTCCGTCCTCTGCCGTTGTATTTTTCAAATAAATATCTTATCCTGTTGTCGTATAACTGAAGCAGCGTTGCTCGGTACCGCTTTAAATAGGCTAACTCTTTGGTATGAGGTAAAAACATGAATAAATCCGGTTGTGACCGCCGCCGTTTCCTGAAATCACTCGCCTTTGGCGCCGCTTCCCTGGCGGTGCCATCGCTGCTCGCTTCCTGCGAGAAAAACGCTCAACTTGCCTCAAAACCCCCCGAAATAAAAGGAAAACGCCATATTGTAACCCTCAGCTTTGACGATGGTTTCAAAAAATCCACCATCAGAACCGTTCAAATCTACGAAAAATACGGCCTCTCCGCCAGCATCAACGTTCTTGCCACCGCGCACCTCAAAACTTTTGAATTACCCAACGAGTACCATAGATGGCCGGTAGGCGACTTCAAACTCTGGAACGAGCTAAAACAAAGAGGCCACGAGCTTATGCCCCACGGCTACAAGCACGTAAACAAAGCACAGGTCCCCGCAGACCAGGCAAAGCAGCTAATCCTCTCCTGCTTCGAAATCTTCTCCAGAGAGCTTGATGGATTTGACCCCAATCAATCCCTTTTTGCCTTCCCCCACAATTCCTCAACACCCGAAATCGAAAAATGGCTCGCCACTAAGGTAAGGGCCTTCAGGACCGGCGGGGGAGGCCTAAATCCCCTCCCCTATAAAGGCCAGGTTAAACTCACCTGTTCCGGTTTTGGCCCTGGAAATTCTGAGGACCATCTCGATGGCGAAATAGAAAATCTCCTCGCCGCCGATTCGGGCTGGCTTAACTACAACCTTCACGGCCTTGATGACGAAGGATGGGGCCCCGTTCGCGCATATTACCTCGACAAACTACTCGACAGGCTCCTCGCCATAGACTCCGTCGCCGTAATGCCCCACATCCAGGCCTTAAACACTGCCTGACCGCTTCGCTTTCTGTTTGGTGCTGATTCAAAAGAATAAGCCGGCCTGCTATAGACTAAGGCCCGATACGTCCCCGCCTTTTTCCTTCAGCTTATTGTAGTAAACCTCGAATCGCGACTTGAGCGTCGACATGGATTCATTCAGGCCGTCAATGTCCGCTTTTAGCCCCTTCGCCTCTTCGCCGAGCATATTCGCAATCGGAATCTCTTTTATTTGTGCTGTTATCTTTGCGACATCTTCCTTCTTCGCTAAAATAGCGTCCTTGTATTCCAGCGCCATCGCCTTCAACTGCTCAACGTCCATCTTCTCCGCTTC
>Ga0307378_10001848_pt1 | contig 33452 bp, 28 predicted proteins | sample UN1MG_FD_202238 | JGI IMG/M metagenome (GOLD analysis project Ga0307378, IMG submission 202238) | Soil microbial communities from Risofladan, Vaasa, Finland - UN-1 | ecosystem: Environmental > Terrestrial > Soil > Coastal area > Acid sulfate soil | place: Finland: Risofladan, Vaasa | collected... | reverse complement strand
TGTTATCCGGGTTCCGGTTAAAGAGATTCGTCATACCGGGAGATACTCGCAAGGAGTTAGGGTAATGAGTCTTGCTCCGGAAGACCAAGTGGCTAGCGTTGCTCTGGTATCGAGTGAAGATGTTGATTTAAGCTGAAAAATGTTTAAAAAATAACAGTAACAAGTAACAGAGAGACATATATATAAAATACCAATTTGAAATTAATTATTTATTACCTTTTTAGAATAATTTATATTAGCAATTATAGATTTTACTTTAATAAATATCAAGAATGTTTTTATTTTTAGATTAAAAAGGCGATAACGAGAAGAGGTGGATTAATTGTCTTCTTCAGAATCTTTTTTAGAAAAAATAAAAAAAATAGAAAAGGCACGGAGGAGATTTATTGCAATCGGGGAAATTGATTCCTCAGTTGTTCGTCCTATAATTGCTGATTCTTGGCAAAGGTGTAAATTAGGGAGGGTGGATCCATATTTAAAAAAGCCTACCGCCCCACTCGGCAATAAAGAGATAAAAGCATTGTTAGAAAGGAATAGATATTTAATTGAAGTATCGTGGCCTATACTGGAAATGGTAGGAGAAATGACAAAGAGTTCAGGGTTTAGAATAGATTTGAGTGATAAAGATGGTTATATTCTTAAGATAATTGGTGATAAAAAGATATTAGAAGAATCTGAGAAAATCGGGGTAGTGATAGGCTCAAATAGATCCGAAACAATTGTAGGCACAAATAGCATAGGAATGACTCTCTTTACAGGAAAACCTGTACAAATTATTGGTCCAGAACATTATAATCTTTATCCTCGTTATTGGACCTGTTCTTCAGCACCCCTTAGGGATCCCTCTGGTAATATAATTGGGGTCATAAATATGTCAGGTAAATACCATTTACTGCATGAACATACTTTAGGTATGGTTGTTAGCATTGCTAAAGCGATTGAAAATGCACTTAGAATAGAAGAAAAAGTGTATGAATTAGGCACTACAAATGAATTTTTGAAAACAATAATTGAATCTATAAAGGATAGCTTGATTGTAATAGATAAAGATGGAAAAATAATGCATTTAAATTCTCTAGCAGGCAAAATTTTGGGAAAAGAACCCAAGGAAGCAATTGGTAAGCCGATAGATAAGCTAATCAGAACAAATTTTTCTCTAATGGATATTTTAAATACCAGAGAAGAATATTTAGAGAGGGAAATTATTATTACACCTTTTTACAGCAAAGAAAGCTTCCACTATCTTCTTACGGAAAAATTAGTTGAAGATTATGAGGGCAAATCTCAAGGGATAATGGCTTTATTTAAAGAAATGAGAAAGGTACACAGATTAGTTGGTGATATTATCGGGGGTAAAGCCCGATTTAACTTTTCAGATATTGTTGGATGCAATGAGAAGTTAAAAAGAGCAGTAAATTTAGCAAAAACCGCTTCAGTTAGTTCTTGCAAGATATTATTACAAGGCGAAAACGGAACGGGAAAAGAAGTTTTTGCCCAAGCTATCCATAATCATAGTAATAGATGGGATAAACCTTTTATTGCTATTAATTGTGCTGCAATCCCTCGAGATTTATTCGAGAGTGAATTATTTGGATATGAAGGAGGTGCATTTACTGGAGCAAAAAGAGAAGGTAGACCGGGGAAATTCGAATTAGCAGAAGATGGAACTCTTTTTCTTGATGAAATAGAAAGCATGCCTCTGGAATCTCAACCAAAGCTACTGAGGGTGATAGAAGCAAATCAATTAATGAAGATAGGGGGCAATAAAATTATTACTACTGACGTAAGGATTATTTCTTCAGCTAAACAAGATTTGTTATTAGCTGTAAAGAAAGGTAATTTTAGAGAAGATCTTCTTTATCGTATAAATACAGTTACCGTAGAAATACCCCCATTACAAGAACGAAAAGATGATATTCCAATTTTGGTAAAATATATTTGTGATAAAATTGGGAGAAGAATAAACAAAAATGATATTGAAATTGATAAAAAGGTTTTAAAAATTTTGTGTGAGTATAATTGGCCAGGCAATATAAGAGAATTGGAAAATGTGCTTGAAAGGGCAATAATTTTAAGTAAAAATAATAAAATTACTACTGATTTAATACCCGAAAATATTAAGACTTTTAAATATAATGACCTAGACATTAAAGAGGATAGAGAAGCTAATTCTTTAATAGATATTGAAAAAGAAGTAATTTTCAAAGCTCTGAAAGAGGTTAAGGGCAACATCACTAAAGCCTCCCGAGTATTGGGGATTGATAGAAGCACCCTATATAGAAAGATTAAAAAATTTAAAATTTCTAAATAAATTTTGAATAAACATTCACAATTTTAAACTTACCACAACCATCTTTTGACTTTTTGAAAGTCTCATCTAAAAAAGCAAGCCCTTTCTGAAAATTTTTTACATATCTCTGCAGTGTTAATGAACCCGCCAACCAATCTACTTTTTTATTTTCCAATAAATAGAGAAAGAGGCAAACCTTTTGCATTCCAATTTTTATGAGAACATAAATAATTAATCAAATATAAAAAGTGTTGCAAAATGCTGTAGCATAATACAGCATTAATAATTAAAAAGTTATTTATTGCAAAATATAAATGTACGCCATTTATCGTGAACTTATTGATATCTCTTAAGTTTTCAAAGAAACTATATCCAGAAAATTTAATTGGCATGAAAATTGCTTACCCAATAGATATTAGGAAAAATAAATAATCGGACAATTCGGGACTTATGATTTAAGTTTTTAGAATAAATAAATATAAAAATAATAAAATAAATTGAGGGGTTAAGATAAAAAATGGCCATTTTAGAAGAACCAATAAAAGAAGTGAAGGTATTAAAAAATTATATTGATGGAAAATGGATAGAGCCAGAAAATAACAGGTATCTGGATGTAGAAAATCCGGCTACCAGAGAAATAATAGCCAAAGTCCCACTTTCCACAACTAAAGAAACAAAACGTGCTATTGACGCAGCAGCGGATGCCTATCCCGGGTGGAGTGCTACCCCGGTAGCCAGGCGGGTAAGACCTCTATTTAAATTAAATGAACTGCTTAGAGCCAATGAAGAAAAGCTTTCAAGGGTCCTGGTTTCTGAGATGGGGAAATCCATACCTGATGCCATAGCGGAGTTTAAACGTGTCTATGAAAATATAGAAGTGGCAGCGGGTATGCCTATCCTTCAGCAGGGAGATAAAATAATTGGCACTTCCTTTGATATAGACGGAGAAGTCTTAAGATTACCCATCGGAGTCTTTGCCATGATCGCACCCTTTAATTTTCCCGGTATGGTCCCCTTCTGGTTTCTGCCTTATGCTCTGGCCACTGGAAACACTTTTGTCATTAAAGCATCGAAGCAGACCCCTATGACCATGCAGATAATTACAGAATATATAGACCAGGTTGGCTTTCCTCCAGGCGTATTTAATCTTGTCAATGGAGACAAAACTGTTGCAGAGGCATTTATGGATAGTCCCAAGGTAAAGGGTATATCCATGGTAGGTTCAACTAATACCTGTAAGATTATTGCGGAAAAGTGTGCTAAGACAAATAAAAGATTTCAAGCGATGGGAAGTGCTAAAAACCATCTAGTAGTTATGCCAGATGCCAAGCTAGACCAGGTGATAAGAAATGCCACTACTTCCTGCTATGGCTGTGCCGGACAGAGGTGTATGGCTTCTTCTGTCATTATCGGAGTAGGAGATGTGTATGAAACCCTATGTGCTAGATTTATAGAAGATTCAAAAAATATAATAGTAGCAGATCCACTGGATCCAAAAGTAACCGACCAGTCTTTGGTTATGGGCCCGGTAATATCTAAAAAAGCCAAGGACTTTATTCTATCTATGATTGAAGAAGGTATAAAAGAAGGTGCAAATCTGGCATTGGATGGAAGGGACACAATAGTCCCTGGCTGTGAAGACGGATACTTTATTGGCCCTACGGTATTTACTGATGTAAAGCCTAAAATGAAGATACATGATACTGAAATATTTGGGCCGGTTGTAGCGATAATTAGAGCAGATACTTTAGATGATGCAATTAAGATTATAAATGATCATAAATATGCCAATGGTGCTTCCATATATACCCAGAATGGCTACTATGCAAGAAAGTTTAAACTGGAAGTAGAAGCAGGCATGATCGGGATAAATATTGGTATTCCTGCTCCTGTCTCATATTTACCATTTGGTGGCATGAAGGAATCCCAGTATGCTGATATTAAAGCCCAAGGAAAGGCTATAGTAAATTTCTTTACCGAAGATAAAATCATTACCGAAAGATATTTTACGGAAGAATAAATTTCTTTTACAGAAGAAAAGACTATTGTAGTCAGTTTTTCCAAAGAATTATTAGAAGAAAATTCTATAAAATATTATGAAAATTTAATCCAAAAATACACTCAAGACAAAGAAACCTTTTTAGTTTTTATTAAAGAAAATAAAAAAAATATAGTTTCAGTCCAAATGGTTTATCAGGAAGGGATCACCGATGCCATAGAGGGTTGTTTTTCTTTTGAAGGTTTAGATACAGATAATTATATCTTTAATCAAAAATTATCTGCAGATGCGAATTATTCGAATGTTTTAGAGAGTGCAATAGAAATGGAGAGAAAAAATACAAAAATTTTATTTAGACTCGGCTGAAATGTCTAAATCTCTCTTAGCTGATATTAGTAGACTTTTTGAAAGGATAGCCAAGAAGAGGGATAAACGCAAAATACAATTGGAATCACTCTATAATAAGTCAATGTTGAATTAAAGTTTTATTTAAAATGAAGGACATTATAATTTTATTAACCCGAAGGTCAGAATGCCACGAGCTTGCCAGTGGATATTTACTTTTAAAAACTGCATGAGTAAAAATAAATTAAATTAGTGAGGAATTTTATGGAACATTATATGGCGAAACTAATTCTTGAAGTAGTGGAGTAGTGCCTGAGTGTATGAAAAAGCCTGTTTAGAGATAAAAAACAACATTGAGTATTTTAAGAATATACAAATGTTGTTTATTACAACAAAACATTTTTTAAAAATTATAATAGATTAATTTTTGATAATAATTATTTATACTTTTACGCAAGAGCAAAGTATATATTTTAAATTGAAGGGAATTTATTGGCAAAAACCCAAAGATACAATAAGATATGATAATTATGGAAAACTGCAATGCTTTCAAGTGCTGTTTACACTTATCGTTCTTTCCTATAGAAAGATGATACTATCTATATCGGTTCCGGTAAAGCATATTTTCGCTTACCATCTGAAAACTTTTAGTAAGGGATCTTGCCCTTTAATCGGTAACCCTGATTCGTTCTTTTAAAATTGTAATATAAGCTATACTGTTAACACGACTCGAAATTAGTACAATTTAATAAAAGGAGTTGATAAAATGGAATTGAAAGAAAGCTTAGAAAAAATTGTAGGATTTAAAAATGTTTCTGATGATGATTTTGAGATTGAGGCTTATTCAAGAAGTTGGTCATGCCCCACGATTCCGAGAAGGCCAATTATTATTGTAAGACCAAATAATAAAGAACAAATAATAGAAGTTGTACACCTAGCTAATCGTACAAAAATTCCAATAGTTCCACTTGGAGGGAAATCAAATTGCTGTGATGCATGGTCCAAAAATGCAATTGCAATTGATATGACCTCTATGAATAAATTAATTGAGGTTAATGAGGAATCATTAACTGTAACAGCAGAAGCAGGAATGCATCATGGAGAATTATTTTATAAGCTTGCTAAAAGAGGATGGACACCAGGTTTTAGAATACATTCATTAGGAACAGCGACATTAGGAGGTAGCATAGCCTTATGTGCAAATGGAGCAACAAGTGCTAAGTATGGCTTGTTGGGTGAGCAAGTCATTTGTTTGCAAGTAATTTTACCAAATGGAGATGTCATAAACACAGGATCGTCAGCCAATCCACAAGCTAAGAAATTTCAAAGATATTGCTATGGTAGCGATCTCACCGGATTATTCATTGGATCTAATGGCATCTTTGGTATTATAACAGAAGTCACCCTTAAGATTTATCCTCTTCCAGAAACTTTCAACTATTATGGGTATCAATTTGAAACTATGGAGGCAGCAGCAAGAACAGTGTACGAAATACAGAAACGTTCCTTTCCTCATGGAGGATTACCGGTAGAATCAATGTATTTAACGTTGGGAAAAGAGTCTTTAGAAATGAGGAAACCACCTATATATGCTGAAGGGATAATTTTCCCACTTGTCTTAGCTGGAAGAAGAGATGAAGTAGAATTCTATGGGAAAAAGTTAGAAGAGATTTGTTTAAAAGAAGGGAAACCAATAAAAAATATTGATTTATCTATTGATACACAAAAAGCTTTTCCAAAACGTATAGCTGGAAATTATGCTTTAATGAGGGTTCCTTTCTGCGCAAATATACCAACACTTCAGGTACCAAAAGTTGGCCGGGAATTTTTTAGAATGTATAAAGAGTTTGAAGCAGAAAAATATAAGATTTATCCAAATCTAAGTTTTGGTGGGCACGCATGTAATCAATGTGATACAGTTTTCTCAGCGGGGCTATCATTCGACTATAGATATCCAGAGGCAAGGGAAAAGACAAGAGAACTTGTAGAAAAATATTTTGAATTAGGCATGAGTCTGGGTTTAGCCCCTCACTATATTGGCCTATTAAGGCAAAATGTAATTATGCCTAAACTTGGTCATACATACGAGCTATTAAGAACTATCAAGAAAACATTAGACCCTAATAATATAATGGTTCCAGGATTATTAGTATTACCTGAATCTAGAGGAGAAAGCAAAGATGATTAAGAATAAAAATCTTAAGAAATGGAAAAATGAAGTTTATTCATGTGTTAATTGTGGTCTTTGTCGTGAGCAAATAGATTATAAAAGTGAAACATATGGAATCTGTCCAGTGTGGGAAGTGTATGGTTTTGATTCATATACAGGTCGAGGTAGAATTAACATTGCACAATCCCTATTAGAAGGTAGGTTAGAGTACACACCACGTTTAATTGAGCATGTTTATAAGTGTCTTCTCTGTGGAGACTGTAAGGAGCATTGTTTTAGTAGAGGCCTACATATTGATCTTCCAGAGATAGTAAAAGCTATGAGAAGGGATATAGTCGATGATGGATTTGAATTGGATTCTTTAAAAAAAGTAGATTCAAAGATAAGAAAAACTCATAATGTATTTGCAGAAAGTTCTTCTGAGGGTACCAAATGGGATGTAGACTTGGATCTCCCTAAAAAAGGCAGTATATTGTATTGGTCTGGATGTTACAATAAATTTAAATATCCAAAAACCAGCAGAAGCGTTGTGGCTATTTTAAGGGAAGCTAATATTAACCCAGCCTATCTGGGCGAAGAAGAATGGTGTTGCGGTGGCCCACAGGATACGAATGGTCAAAAAATCCTTTCTGAGGAGTTAATAAAACATAATGTAGAAATAGTAAAAGCTTCTGGTACCAAGATAATTATAACATCGTGTGCAGGCTGTTATCATTCTTTGAAATCCAATTGGCCAAAGGTAATTGGTGAACTTCCTTTTAAGGTTGTTCATATTAGTGAATTTGTAGCTGACTTATTAACAAGGGGGAAAATTAGATTTAAGAAACCAATAGATAGAAAAATTACCTATCATGATCCCTGCCATCTGGGTAGATACGAGGGTGTTTATCACCCTCCGAGAGATATACTTAAAGCTATTCCAAAATTACAGTTTGTGGAAATGCTTCGAAATCGGGAAAATGCTTGGTGCTGCGGAGGAGGCGGAGCAACTGCTGTTGCTTTTCCGGAACTAAGCAGTGAAATTGCAAAGATAAGGATAGATGAAGCAAATAGTACGAAGGCTAATGCTATTGTAACAGCCTGTCCTTTTTGCAAGAATGTTTTGATCAATACAATAAGGAAAATAGGGAATGATATGGAGGTATATGATTTACCAGTATTAATTGCTGAAGCAATGGAATTAGAAGCATAACAATTGGAGGTATTATATATATGCATAGGACGATTGGAATTATAGCAACACTAGACACAAAAGGGGACATAGTTGAATATATTAAGAAACTAATAGAAATAAAAGGATGCTCCACAATAGTTATAGATTCAGGGGTTTTGGGTAAACCAATAATTAAGGCTGATATCTCTCGGGAGATGGTTGCAGAAGCAGGAGGGAAAACACTTAAAGAACTTATTGAATCTGAATTTGTTAGAAAAAATACTGACCGAGTAGGTACTACTAAAGTAATGATACAGGGGGGGGCGAATATAGTTAAAAAACTGTATCATACAGGGAAGCTTCATGGAATAATATCTTTAGGAGGATCCAGTGGAAGTACTATAGGAATTGCAATTATGAAAGAGCTACCGATAGGTGTACCTAGACTTATGATTAGTGCTCGCATATACTCTGAAAAGATAGGAGACGAGTTTATAACGATAATGCAAACACCAGCAGACATATTAGGTCTTAACAGAGTAATGAGGCAAATATTTGCTCAGGCAGCCGCTGCAATTGTAGGTATGGTAGAGGCGAATATTCCCGAGGATAAAGTTAGGCCTTTAATTGGGATAACTTCTCTTGGTGTTACTACGCCAGCTGTTATGAAGATTAAATCATTACTTGAAAAAAAGAAATATGAAGTTATAGCGTTTAATAAAACAGAAACATTAGATAAATTAGTAGAAGAAGGGTCAATTGAAGGAATTATAGATTTAACTACTCAAGAATTAGTTAAAATATTCATTATGAAGACTATGTTAAATCGTGAAGATAGGCTTGAGCTAGCAGGTAAAAGAGGGTTGCCCCAAATTATTGTTCCAGGGGGCTTAGATATGTTTACTTTTAGAGGAACAGAGCAAGATATACCAGCCAAATTTAGAAACCGCAAGTTATGCAGGCATGGTGAACATGTAATGTTAGCTAGGACGAGCATAGAAGAAAACGAGGAGTTAGGTAGAATTATAGCAGAAAGGGCCAATCGGGCAAGAGGTCCAGTTGCAATAGTAATTCCAATGCAAGGATTTTCAGCAAGAGATAAACCAGGTGGAGTTTTTTATGGTCAAGAAATTGATAAATCATTTACCAAAACTGTAAAGAATTATGTAAAAGAACGAGTTAAGGTTATAGAGATCAATGCTAACATTAATGATGATAAGTTTGCGAAAGAAATAGTTGGTATGTTTATTAATTTATTAAAATGAAAGGAGAGATACATAATGAGAAAAAGATTTACAAGAGAACAAATTTTGAATAGGCTAAGGAAGACTGTAAGTGAGAAAAGACCGATTATCGGAACTGGTGCAAGTTGTGGGATAATAGCTAAGTGTGCTGAGATAGGAGGGGCTGATTTAATAATAGTTTATAGCACAGGAAAGTCTAGATTAATGGGAGTCCCTTCGTCGAGGCTGGGTAATTCAAATGTGTTAACATTAGAGATGGGAAAAGAAATTTTTAACGTAGTAAAAGATACACCAGTCATAGCAGGTATTGAAGCAACGGATCCTACTTCAATGGATTTAGAGTTATTGGTAGAGCCTTTTATTAATGCAGGATATTCAGGTATAATTAATTATCCAACTATGGGTTCTTTTACCACCTATCGTAAAAAGAGAGAATCTGTTGGGCTAGGATTTTCTAGAGAGGTTGATATGATAAAATTAGCTCGTGATAAGGATATATTTACAATAGTATACGTTTTTTCGCCAGAAGATACCGAAGAAATGGTTAAAGCTGGAGCTGACTGTGTGTGTACTCATGTAGGAGGAACAAGTGGGGGTTTAGTTGGCTATAAAGGGGAAGTGGTGAAATCTTTTGATAATTCAGTTAAGGCAATTCAAGAGATGGTTGAAGCGGCGAAAGCTGTAAATCCAGATGTTATTTGTTTGTGTCATGGAGGACCCATAGAAGCGCCAGAGGACACAATAGATATTTATAAACATACAGATGTGGTAGGTTATGTAGGAGCATCAAGTATAGAAAGGATTCCTGTGGAAAGAGCAATAATTGAAATAGTTAAAAATTTTAAATCTGTGATGATTAGATAATTATTAATTTTAAGTGATTGGAAATCTTAATTAAGATGTTGGCTATGGCTCGAGCATTAATGGAGTAGGCATAAATTAATTATGTTTGATGAGCCTTCATTGGGACTTACTCCTTTACTTGTGAAACGGGTTTTCGATATGATTAAAAAAATAAATGCTCGGGGATTAGTATTCTCTTAGCAGAACAAAATGTGGAAAAAGCTCTTTCCATATCGGATAAAGGTTATGTTTTGGAAAATGGGAAAATCACCTTAGAAGGGACTGGGGGAAAACTTTCTAAAAATAGTTATGTGAAAAAGCATACTTAGGAATATAAAAAATTTAAAATAATGATCTTAAATTAAAGGGAGAAGATAAAGATGAATAGAAAAAAAAAAGTTATGATTACGGGTGGTTCAGGAAGACTTGGCAAATTTATAATAAATAAATTAAAAGATGATTATTATATCTCGGTAATAGATATGGAAAAACCGGAATGGTTAAGTGTTGATTTTATAAAATGTGATATAACAGATTTAGATGGATTAAAAAAAGCTACTGAAAATATTGATGTTATTATTCATCTGGCAGCATTTGCAACTGAAAGAGGGATTCCAACATATCCCAAAGGATGGGATGTAAATTGTACAGGAACATTTAATATTTTTGAAACAGCTGCAGTAAACAATATAGAAAAAGTTGTTTATGCAAGTAGTATTTGTGCTACAGGAATTAATACTTGGGTTTCTTCTAAACACTCAATAAAATATTTTCCTGTTGATGAAGAACATCCATGTAAACCAGAAAGTTTATACGGTACTAGCAAATTAGTGGCTGAGAAGCTTGCTTGGATGTATTCTAAAAGATCTGACACGATTTTTATTGGTTTTCGTATTGCATCAGTATGGTTTAAATCTGATGAGGGGGTATATAAAAACACAAAGGATAAAGTTAATAGATATATTAAAGATCCTACTGCTTTTTTAAATTTAGATCCTGTACCAGATAAAAAAACATCAATTTATAAAGTTAAAGACCCTCGAGCTGCTTACAAAGATGGAATATGGCAGTATGTAGATGCCAGGGATGTTGCTCAAGCTTTTAAGCTTTCTCTGGAAAAAAACGACATTAAATGTGAAATATATAACATTGGTGCTGGTAATACCCCTACTAATTGGGAATCAATAAAGTTAGCAAAATATTTTTATCCTGGTGTTCAAATATTGGATCCTCTAAGCTTTTTAGTCGATAAAAAAAGGCCACTTTGGGACATTACTAAAGCACAAATAGAGCTGGGATATAGACCTGAATATTCTTGGGAGGAATATATAATATAAACGGTTGTAAGCCAAAAAGTAAATAAAATTCCTAAATAACATATATGACTACAGCACATAAACCTTGAAAAACAAGCAGAAAAAATAGCTAAAACTATTTTTAATAATTTTTTCCTAAGAGGAGAGATTGACCGGTAGTTGAACAGAGAAAAAAATACCTCTTTGTGGTGTCACGGACAAAATTCCACCAGTCGCGCAGCTTATAGTCAAGATGGGAACACCAAAATATCAGGAAATAGCAAGTAAAAGAGCAGGAATAGAAGGTATTCCCTCCACACCCAGAAGAAGGTACAATATAGATCTTCTGCCGTTAAGAGGATTATTACGTTCAAAAGTGTAGTTAAGGTGCGAAATAGCAGCAATAAATTGTAAGATTGATAAAGACAATGTAAAAGACCCAGAAATTAATACACGTATACTATTTTATACATAATATTGAAAATACTAAAGAGCCTTTTAAAAATTTTTTAGGAGTGCAGAATTGGGAAGTACGAGAAGGAGCCCCCCAAAGTTGTATAATTCAATATATTATGGTGAAAAAGTTGAACAGTCGTTAAAAATAGATTATAGCTTGATTAATAATTTTATTATTGAATTAATTATATCTTTAGGAGGGAATGGTGTTTATCCTAAATTTTTGGAAGAAAGGGGGAAGGTTTGCATCATAGAAAAATAGGATAACACAAGAATTAGTGTTAGAGGTCTTACTAGGGCATCAAGCAGAGAAAGCCCTCTTGAGGGTGTGCTTTTGCATTCAGATCGAGATAGTCAATATGCCAGTGACTATTACCAGGTATTGGTTGCAAAAAAAGGCATCTTACGTTCGATGAGTCGCATTGATGCCAAGACAAACTCAATGTAAAGGAGGTGGTTAGTGGTTAAAAAAAGAAATATTATAAAATCTAAATAGCGAAAGTCATAAAAAATCAATAAAAAATTAAGGAGTAAAACGATGAAAAGCATTAAGTTATCTATTTTGTTAATAATTTTAGTGTTATTGTTAAGCTGCATAGTGGGTTTTGCCCAAGAAAAGGTAATTTCCTATGGTCGGCCGGAACACCCACAGCGTATGGATCCTTATGATAATACTAATCTTTCAAATATTATCTTTCAGTATTTAGTATACGATCGATTAGTTGATTATAACCCCGAAACTGGTATGGGTTTTGTTCCTGCATTAGCAACTGAATGGAGCAGTCCTGATAAAACAGAATGGACTTTTAAATTAAGACAGGGAGTTAAGTTCCATAATGGAGAGCCATTTAATGCAGAATCTGTAAAGGTATCTCTAGAAAGATTTTTTCATGAAACATTAAGAAGAGGGGGAGAGTGGACAAATTTAAAGGAAGTGGAGATTGTAGATGATTATACAGTGATTATAAGATTTACACAGCCAAATGTTGTATTCTTATTTACTTTAATCAAAACACCAATGTTACCTCCAAAAGCCTTTAAAGAAAAAGGTGTAGCATTATTTGATAAACCAATAGGGACAGGTGCGTTTACTTCTACTGAGAAATGGAAACAGGGGCAACCACTTGTATTTGAGAAAAATCCTGATTATTGGGGGAAACCAGCTTATATTGATAAATTTGTTTATATACCTCTTTTAGAGGATACTACTCGTATGGCTGCAATTTTAAGGGGTGAAATTGATATTGCTGATTTGATGCCTCCCGAACAAATGGAATTGGCTAAAACTGATCCAAATATAGAAATAGTTAAATTGCTAACTTGGGATCAGATTTTTTTAGCATTAAAAGCGGATAAACCACCATTTACTGATAAAAAATTTAGACAAGCAATGACTATGGCTATCGACAGAGAAAGTATTGTAAAATTTATCTTAAAAGGTGGCAGACCGGCAACTGGGTGTCTCTCAGTAGGGCTAACTGGTTTTGATGATAGTTTACCCCCATTAAAGCTGGATATAGAAAAAGCTAAACAACTAGTTAAAGAAAGCATCTATGATGGTAGGGAACTTGTGCTAATTGCTCCAACAGGCTGGTATCCTAATGTAAAAGATATTGTTCAAACCATTCAGGCTGATTTAAAGAAAGTTGGTATTAATGTTGGTGTGCAAGTTATGGATGGCGCTACTTTTACAGAAAGAAGACTTGCTGGAAATTATGATATTTATTTCTCCGGACATGCAGCTGGTGGCGATCTAGATTTTTTTCTTACGGATAGAATATATCGAGACAATTATCAAAGTGGCTACATAAACGAAGAATTAAATAAATTAATTGTTGAACAACGCCAAGAAATTGACAGCGAAAAAAGGATAGAAACGCTAAGGAAAATTGAGAATATCATAAACACAGAAGTAAATTTAATTTATCTTTATCAAATGGAAGATTTCATTTTACAGAGAAAAGGGTTGACAGGTGCTCGTTATTACCACGATAAGGGTCCTGACTTCCGTTATTTACATTATGAAGAGTAAAAATTATAATAGGGAAGCCCCCGCCATCAGGGCTTCCCTCCCTATTGCCTAAAATTATTAATTAAGTAGAATGAGGTTATTATGAGAAAATATATTATTAGACGAATTTTATTTAGTTTTTTAGTATTGTTTGGGGTTTCTGTAATTGTTTTTGGAATATTACGTCTTACCCCGGGTGATCCGGCACGACTTATGCTACCTGAATGGGCACCCGAAGAAGAAGTAAATAAATTACGTGAAACATTAGGCTTAAATAAACCTATTCTGGTTCAATATTTAATTTACATGCAGGGTGTGATAAAAGGAGATTTGGGAACATCGCTTTGGTTTAAAAGACCAAATTTAGATTTAATAAAAGAACGAATGCCTGCCACACTTCTTTTAACCGGCACAGCAGTTTTGTGTTCTTTATTATTTAGTCTACCTTTAGGAATAATTGCAGGAGTTAAACAAGGCAGTTTTATTGATCTTTTCGCAATGCTTTTTTCTATTTTGGGTCAATCTATGTCGCATGTTTGGTTAGGTGTCCTTTTGATATTTACATTTTCAGTAAAATTAAAAATATTGCCTTCTTTTGGTTATGGAAGCCTTAAAAATTTAATCATGCCTGCTGCTTGTATAGGATATTCCTTAGCAGCCCTAGTTACTCGTTTAACTAGAGCAGGGGTAGTTGATATTTTAAGCGAAGATTACATTTTATCTATTCGAGCAAAAGGCATAAGAGAAAAGAAGATAATGACGCGTTATGCCTTAAAAAATGTATTAATTCCCATTACTACAGTAGTAGGACTTCAATTTGCTACATTATTGGGGGGAGTAGTAGTTACCGAGAATATTTTTTCTTGGCCAGGCATAGGTCAATTAACTATATTTGCTATTATGGGACGAGATTTTCCTTTAGTTCAATCAATTATGTTAGTTATGTCTACATTTTTTGTATCAATAAATCTTTTAGTCGATATTATTTATACTCTACTTGATCCAAGACTAAAATTTAATTAATTTATTAAGGAGCATTAATAACTATTTTTATTCAATTAACGATTATAAAGATATATTTATGAGATTAAATATATTTTAGGTGTAATTGTACTAATTTCGAGTCGTGTTAACAGTGTAGCTTATATTACAATTTTAAAAGAACGAATCAGGGTTACCGGTTAAAGGGCAAGATCCCTTACTAAAAGTTTTTAGATGGTAAGCGAAAATATACTTTACCGGAACTGATATAGATAGTATCATCTTTCTATAGGAAAGAACGATAAGTGTAAACAGTACGTGAAAGTAATACAATGTAATATATATTTTTAAATAAAAAAGAATTTTAAAAAAAGTGAGAAATAATAAAATTGAAAAAACGAAGTCAATTAGCTACTCGATTATTGCAGAGTAAATTTTTTGTTATTGGTTTTATTATCTGTATGACAATAATTATAGTTTCAGTGATTGCTCCTTTGATTATAGTTCATGATCCAATATTACCTAATTTACCCAATTCTTTAAAGTCCCCTCAATATTTTTCTAAAGGCTGGAGCGGAAATGTATTAGGTACAGATAATCTAGGTAGGGATGTTTTAACACGATTATTAATTGGAAGCCAGACTTCGTTCATTGTTTCATTATCAGCGGTATTTTTTCAAATTATATTAGGGATGTTACTAGGCTTAGTGTCTGGATACTATGGAGGGTGGATCGATAATCTAATTATGAGATTTGCCGATACTCAGCTATCGATTCCTCAAATTTTGTTAGCGATTTCGATTGTATCAGTTTTAGGTCCCAATATACCTAATTTAATTATTGTACTAATTATAACCGGCTGGCCATCGATGGCTCGATTGATAAGAAGCAGTGTATTGGTGGTAGCGAAAATGGAATTTATCTCAGCTTCAAAAGTACTTGGAGCGAATGATCTGTGGATTATGTTTTCTCAAATTCTTCCCAATGTAACGACTCCGCTCTTAATTATAGGTAGCCAGCAAATTGGATATCTAATATTAGTTGAAGCGGCTTTAAGTTTTTTTGGCTTAGGAGTTCAACCTCCCATTCCATCTTGGGGAGTTATGATTGCTGATGGAAGAGACTATATTTCAACTGCTCCCTGGGTAGTAATGTCGCCTGGGATAGCTTTAATGATAACAGTTTTAGCATTTAATTTTTTAGGTGATGGTTTAAGAGATGCGTTGGATCCAAAAATGAAAACTTAAAAAAGGAGAGAAAAATGGTTATTGATATGACTGGTTAAATAGTTAAATGGCCTTGGTGACCAAACCCTATATGGATGGTGGATTAGATAACTTCATTGAATTAATGGATAAATCAAAAATAGTTAAATTTGTGATAATTTCAACGAAAAGTATTTTGAATGATGATGTTGCAGGGAATGAAGAAGTTTTTAAAGCCGTAGAAAAATATTCTGAACAATTAATCGCATCTGTAGTGATTAATCATTATTCCCACGGAGATAATCCGGCAAAATATGTTAATCAGTTGTGATTGACGCTTATAATTATCCTGAATTTCACTTTTTATTAGAATTAGCAAAAGAATTTAGGAATATTTATTTGGGAACAATGTGTCTTATCATGTATAAAGGAATTCAAGAAAGTGTTAAGGCTATAGGATCGAAGCGCTTACTTTTTGGAACCGGGAATGCCTTTACAGTATCCTTCTTGTGGCCTTATTACTGTAAAAGAGGCAGAAATTTAGCAACCAGCAAAGAGAAATATTTTCTCTTTGAATGCTAAAGAATTATTAAAAATAGTTTAAATATAAAAGAAGCAGGAGGTCATAAGCGATGATTATTGATGCACATGTTCATATTGGTATTGCAGGTATACGAGGGCCAATCAATTTCTTTTGAAGAAGCCATAAGATTAGCAGATAAAACAGGTGTAGATAAGCTTTTTGTACACATGCTACATCTACTAGTTATGATTTTTAAGAAGGAGATCCTCTGGTTTATTAGGCAATAAAAAAATATCCCAATCGTATTTTAGGTTATGCGAGTATAAATAGTTCACCTCATGGAAAGTGGTTATTAGGTCATTTCAAAAAATATATTGTTGATTATGGTTTTCATGGCTTGAAAATACTTTCCTTTTATAAATCGTTGTTTTTAGATCGGGCAGATCCATGGATGCAAATTACTGATCCTTGTGCCTATCCGATTTTTGAGATGGGCTAGTGAATGGAAAGTACCTGTGCTTGCCCATGCTACCTCTGAGGGGTGTGACGAAGTATGTACTAGATTTCCAGATTTAAAAATTATGATAGTGCATATGGCGGCTACTTAATCAGCAAATGGTGATTGGCACAAGAGGATTACCACAGCTAAAAAACATTCTAATTTATATTTAGATACGACAAGTCCTTCTATGGATTTAGGAATGATAGAGGAGGCAGTAAAGCTATCGGTCCGGAAAGAATTGTTTGGGGAAGCAATTTACCACTTCTGGATCAATGGTATGAAATCGAAAAAATTCGTTGTGCAGAAATAGATGTAGAATCTAAAAAATTAATTTTAGGAGAAAATATTAACCGTCTGGTATTTGAAATTAAATCCAAATAAAACATTTTGCTATTTCTGATCAAAAAAAGGAGAGGTAAATAATAATAGCAGAATATTCTATAGGGTACAATTTTAAAAATCAAATTATAGATTTACCTGATAAATAGAAAGTTAATACTTTTAAGAGAAGATCGTCAGAGCATATGTCAAAATGCAAGAAAAGGAAGATAAAGGACAAACAGAGCTTGAATTTTAAGAGTACCACGCCTGTAAAGGCGCGGGTATCTAGTGCGCCCGGCATGGATAATAGCTTGGCAGTGAAAGTACGCTATGGGGTTGGCAGTAGCAACCATTAGCTTAAGACAAGGGTGTCCATCGTGAGGTGGAATCTGAAAGGTTGCCTGCGGCAAAACCCCAGCCTGAGGAACACGAATTACATAGAAGGCCATACCATCTGGATGAGTTTGTTAATCAAAACAAAATCCAATACTGCCAAAAGATGGTGTGGTAGATGTAGCAGGTAGATGGGGTGAAGGCTATTCTTACCCGGGGAGATTTGACCTATCCATAGGTCAGAAGTCAGCAGAGGCCATATTAGGATGACACTTAATAATTATTGAGCGCTATCTGAAGGGCTGAACATGAAGTGAGGGATGAACATGGTAAGTTCGAGAAACCTATCAAGAAGGCAGAAAACTCATAACAAAAGAGCCTACCCTGAGAAGAAAGCGGTGCAGCTGCCGACTAATCAGGGAGAGCCGAGTATGTATCCGGCACAAACCAAAGGTAAATCCCACGGAGAACAGGATAACGATTTAATGGAAGAGGTACTATCCAGACAGAATATGCTAAAGGCCTTAAGGAGGGTAGAACAAAACAAAGGAGCTCCTGGCATAGATAACCTAACCGTAGAGAGCCTCAAACCCTACCTCCGTCAAAATTGGTTATCTATCCGTGAACAACTACTAAAAGGAGATTATAAACCTCAACCTGTTCTGCGGGTAGAGATTCCTAAACCAAACGGAGAAAAGAGGTTGTTGGGAATACCTACAGTTATCGACCGTCTCATCCAACAGGCCTTACTACAAAGACTGACCGATATCTTTGACCCTGGATTTTCTCCCTTTAGTTTCGGTTTTCGCCCAAATCGAAAGGCACATGATGCAATAAGAAAGGCAAAACAATATGTGGAGGAAGGATACCAGCGGGTAGTAGATTTAGATATCGAGAAATTCTTTGACCATATCAATCACGATATGTTAATGGCCAGGGTAGCCCGCAAGGTAAAAGATAAAAGGATATTAAAACTAATCCGTCTCTACCTGCAATCAGGAGTTATGGTAAATGGGGTTAAAGTACAAATCGAAGAAGGGACCCCCCAAGGGGGACCCCTAAGTCCTCTATTTGCCAATATACTCCTTGATGACCTAGATAAGGGACTAGAGAAGAGAGGTCATAGATTCATAAGGTACGATAGCAATATCTACCTCAAAAGCAAAAGAGCAGGCCAAAGGGTAATGGAAAGCATAATCACTTTCTTAAAGGTAAAACTAAGACTAAAGGTAAATTTACCAAAGAGTGCAGTAGACCTATCCGATAAAAGAAAATTCTTGGGTTTTAATCTGTACCATTACCACGAAGGTATCCGTATTCGCATAGCCCCTCAAGCCATTAAAAGATTTAAGATTAAAATTCGCGAAATAACCTCAAGGAGCAATGGACAAAATATAATAAAACGAATCTTTAAACTAAATCTCTACATAAGGGGTTGGATACAATACTTCTCTCTATCTGATACCCCCTATATCCTACAGAGATTAGAGGGTTGGATAAGAAGGAGATTGCGGATGTGTCAGTGGAAACAGTGGAAGAAAATCCGCACCAAGTATTGTAACCTGATTAAATTAGGGCTTCCAGATTGGGCGGCTCTTAGTTTAGCTAATACCCGGAAAGCTTACTGGCATATTGCAGGTGACTCTTTAAATAGTGCTCTACCAATTACCTATTGGGCTAATCTTGGGCTTATGAGCCTGATAAATCGTTATGGTGACATTCGTAGTGCTTTGTGAACCGCCGTATACCGAACGGTACGTACGGTGGTGTGAGGGGACGGTAGATAAATTAATTATCTACCTCCTACTCGATTTTAACAGTTAAATCTAAGATATATAAAAAAGAAATTAAAAATGCAATAATAAATCTAATTAATTCAAAAAGGATTTGCGATTTAGCAAGAAAAGGCGATACGCTATCTATTATTATTGAAGACATTACTCGTCGAACGCCTTTAAAGGAAATGTTAACATTTGTATTGGAAGAATTAAGGATTGCTGAAATTAGAAATGAAGATATTACAATTATTGGAGCTATCGCTGCTCATAGAATGATGAATAAAGATGATTTTAAAATAAAAGTTGGTAACAACATTTTCAGTAAAATTGTATCCATAAGTCATAATCCATTTGAAGGAAATAAATTTATTGGTAAAATTTTAAGAGGGACTCCATTATCAATTAATAAAAAAGTATACAATAGCAAAATTAAAATTGGGATCGGGGGTATTGTTCCTCATGGATTTGTTGGCTTTGGTGGTGGTGGAAAGTTAATTTTACCGGGTATTTCTGCATATTCAACCATTGAATATAATCATACGAAAACTGAACGAGCGTAATAGATTAGCCCTTATGAAGTAGAGGCTCCAGCGGTACATGATGTAGAAGAGGCTGCAAATATGGCAGGTCTTAACTTTATTATTGCAGGATTAATTGATGATGAGTTAAAGCTTGTTGATATCGTTGCAGGACATCCAATAACTGCACACAGGATAGCAGCCAAAAAAGCGAGAAAATTATATGTAAAAACTGTTCAAAGGAAGCCTGATATATTAATTGCATGTTCTTATCCTCTTGAACAAGATTTTTTCCAAGCTGGAAAGGCTCTCTGGCCAGTTAATTCAGTGATTAAGGAGAGTACTGTTGTTATCTGGATAAGTTCATGTGCTGAAGGATTATGTTGTCACTCATTGGATAAAAAAATGAAAATTATAAACAACGCTTTATTTCTGGATTTCAGTTAACAAGTAATAGAGCTAGGGTAATTTTTATAGTCATAACCTTAAATTAGAAAAAATCAAAGAATTTATTCCTGATGAAATTACTTTTGTGGATAAATTTGAAGAAGCAATTAATAAAGCTCGGTCTTTTGCACCAGATTTTCTCGAAGTTTCAATATTTTATTCCGCCCTTATTCTGTTTGTGGTGAAAGTAACTTTAAATAATGTAGTTAGTTTTTTATAGTGGAGAAAGGGATAATTGTGATGAAAAAATTATTAGAAATACAAGATTTATGGGTTTCTTATAACACTTTCGATGGAATAGCCAGAGCAGTAAATGGCTTAAATTTAATTGTTCAACCAGGAGAACGTTTAGGATTAGTAGGAGAAACTGGAGCAGGAAAAACTACTACTGCTCTTTCTATTATGAAATTATTACCTCCTCGAACTGGAAATATCGATAAAGGAAAAATGTTTTTTAAAGGAGTTGAATTAACTAAAAAACCTGAAGGGTATTTACAGAATATACGAGGTAAAGAAATTTCAATGATTTTTCAAAATCCTTTAACCTCTTTAAACCCAGTTTTTACTATAGGAGAACAGATAGGAATGGTTTTTATGAGACATTTTAACTTATCTAAAAAGGAAGCTTGGAAAAAAGCAGGTGAAATGCTGGAAGTAGTAGGAATTCCTTCGAGAAGATTAGAAGAATATCCACATCAGTTTAGTGGGGGAATGCGTCAGAGGGTAGGGATAGCGGCCTCACTTGCCTGTAAGCCTGACTTACTTATTGCAGATGAACCTACCACTGCTTTGGATGTAACTATTCAAGCACAAGTTTTAGAACTTATGAAAGAATTAAAGGAAAAATATAACACTGCATTAATTATGATTTCTCATAATTTAGGAGTTATTTCTGAATTATGTCAAAATGTAGCGGTAATGTATGCTGGAAGTATAATAGAGCATGGATCAGTAAGACAAGTATATAAGGATCCACTACATCCATATACTCAAGGTTTATTTGCATCATTACCTGATATCTATGATAGAAAAGATCGATTAACCGCTATGAAAGGAGTCGTTTCGGATGCTCTAAACCTACCGGAAGGATGTAAATTTAACCCGAGATGTCCGTTGGTTATGGAAAAATGTAAATTAAATCAACCAAAATTAGTTAAAGTAAAATCAGATCATTATGTAGTGTGTTTTCGAAAAAACGAGATGGAGGCTAAAGAAGTTGAATCAACCCTTAATTAAAATAAGTAATTTAAAAAAATATTTTCCTATTAAAAATCAAGGTCTGCTTCATGCCGTTGATGATATAAATCTAGATATACTTGCTGGGGAAACTTTAGGGTTAGTTGGAGAAAGCGGCTGTGGTAAAAGCACAACTGGATTACTTTTGGTACGCTTACTTCAACCCACTTCTGGAGAAATATTATATAATGGTAAGGATATTTTTTCATTAAAGGGCAAAGAAAGTAAAGAAATAAGGAAAAGAACGCAAATTATTTTTCAAGATCCCTATAGTTCATTAAATCCAAAGAAATTAATAAAAAGTATACTTTCAGAGCCTTTCATTATACATGGCATTGTAAAAAGAAAAATAATTGAAGAAAAAATAAATAAATTATTAGAAATGACAGGAATTGCACAAAATATTTTAACAAAATACCCACATGAACTTGATGGGGGAAAAAGACAAACAATAGGAATTGCCCGAGCTCTTGCATTAGAACCTGCTTTTGTTGTGTGTGATGAACCGGTATCGGCATTAGACGTTTCGATACAAGCCCAAATTCTCAATCTATTGATAGATTTACAAAAAAAACTTAATTTAACCTATTTATTTATTACACATGATCTTAGTGTAGTAAAACATATTTCTCAAAGAGTTGCAGTTATGTATTTAGGGAAAATAGTCGAATTTGCTGAAGTAAATGAGCTTTTTAATAGTCCCCAGCATCCCTACACGAAGGCATTACTATCAGCCATTCCCTCTTTAAACCTGGACGTAAAACATAAAAGAATTATATTAAAAGGTGATGTTCCTAGTCCAATTAATCCCAAACCACTTTGCAGGTTTCTTGAAAGATGCTGGAATGCAAACAAAGACTGTCAAAAAATAGAGCCTTTTTTGGAATTGAAAAGCCCAAATCACTGGGTATCTTGTATTAGAGTACCTTCTAAAATAAAAAATTAATAGTCAAGGTAAAAGTGTGGGAATTAGAAAATAGTTTGATTAACTTTAGGTATTATGAATTGATGATAAAAAATATATATAATAAATAAGATCAAAATAATGAAATTGCTTAAAGAGTTTAAAAATTAATTATTCAGTTGTATTTTTAGTAAAAATTATCCATATAATGAAGTAGGGCCTACTTTTGACAACGTTGTTAAAGTTAATGTATATCTTAAGGATATTTCAAACATGCCTGAGTTTAAGGCTTTTTATAAAGAGTTTTTTAATAACAATTATCCAACTAGGTGTTGTGTTGAAGTGAGTGGCTTGGCGCGAAATGCCAAGTTGAAGCTGACGTAATAGCTATGATGAAGAAATAATATTTGAGTCTTATAGGAGGATTTAAGATATACAGTAGTTTATATAAGGGGAAAAGTATGCGTATATTTATAAGGCTAGAGGCGTTTCAGAACACAGCAACTTAGTCTGGCAGTGTGATCAGACTTTCATTTACTAACGTATACAGTAGATTTTATGGAATAAGTCACCCCCCAAGAGAAGAAAGCGATCCAGTTGCTGTGCAAAAATGGATTAGCTATTCTGGAGAAATCTATTTGGGAGTTTTGCTCTATCTAAATAGTTAGTTAATAAAGATTTAATTTTGGAGGTATCAAAATTGGACATCGATCGTATGGTAAAAAAATGCCCTGAAGATGTATTTAATATGATGGTAGATGTCCGTAGAACTTTGCACCGGAATCCAGAAATAGCTTTTAAGGAATATGCTACAGCAGAACTGATAATACAGAAGTTGACCGAGTTAGGTATTGAATTTCAGAGCCAGGTTGGTGAAACGGGAGTGATTGGGTTTATCAAGGGAGAGAATAAAGGACCTGTCGGGGCCATCCGTGCCGATATGGATGCGTTGACTATAAATGAAGCGAAAACAGTAGAATATCGCTCGCAGGTGTCGGGAGCAATGCATGCATGTGGACATGATGGGCATACAGCTATGTTATTGGGTGCTGCAACCATTCTATCCAGACAAAAGGAACGCATATGTGGTGGCATAAAATTAATTTTTCAACCTGCTGAAGAAGGATCTCTAGGGGCAAAAGCTTTAATAGAAGCAGGTGTATTGAAAAATCCAGATGTTGATTTTATTCTTGGAATACATATGTGGCCTGAGTTACCTGTGGGTAAGATAGGAATTCAATATGGAATAACAATGTCATGTTCAGGGCATCTAAGAATTGAAGTAAAAGGACTCGCAGCCCACGCTGGGACACCACACAAAGGAATAGATGCAATAGTACCAGCTTCAAATTTAGTTTTGGCGATCCGTTCTTATCTTTCTCAGGGGTTTGAACCCGGAGAAATGGTTACGATTTCTATAGGCACGATAGAAGGTGGGTATAGCCGGTCTGTGATAGCCGATAGAGTAGTGTTGAAAGGGACAACTCGTTCTATAACCGAAGAAGGCAGGGAAGTAATTTTTGAAAATATTATCCGCATTGCCCATCATATATGCAAAGCATACAGTGCTGATTGTCATGTGAAGTTAGAGAAGGGTTCACCGCCAAGTTATAATAATCAAAAGACAACACGAACAGTTGAAGAAACGGTGAGAAATATTTTTGGCAGCGACAGTGTAGAAATAATCAAAAAAATACCAATGACTTCAGAAGATTTTGGGCGTTATCTTCAGCTTATACCAGGTACATTTATCAAGATTGGCTGCAGTAATAAAGCCAGAGGATTCAATGAACCTCTGCATTCAGTGCTTTTTAATTTTGATGAGAGGGTAATGGCTTTGGGTTCTGTCGTAATGGCCGAGTCCGCTATAAAAATATTGCGAGAGAGGGCAAATGAAATATGAGCGGCGCATTACAGCAAAAACTGTTGTTTAGAACAAATATATTGAGGGAGTGAGTGTAGGGTTCTGTAATTGAAAAATAAGACCTAACAACCTAACATATAGAATAATCTGTCGATCAGGATAGTTAAATTATTTTCTTTATGACAAACCAAAATAGAATATGTACCTAGAGGAACATTTTTGACTTCCGGGGTCTATCAAAAGACAATATGCTTGTCTTTGTGACTCGGCCAGAACTACTGGATGTACCTCTATCTCCCTTCTCTGCTATAGTCTAATTCAGAAGATGCCCATGCCAAGTGGCTATTATAGACAGGATAACAGGTAGAGACGAGACCAGTATTACAGGAGGAAAGTAATATGAAAAGGCTATCCTGGGGAGTGAATCCCATACCATCATAATTTTAGATGAAAAATAGCTTATCCTCTACCAACAAAGGATTTCTCATCAATTAAAGGAAATACAGGAAACAATGAAACGATTGAAACAAATAGAGAAAAAAAAAGCAAAATAATCCTTTACCTTAGAGGAGGAAATGGCTACAGTAATCACTTAGATTTCCCCTCCTCTGAGACCAAGGATTCACGCTATACAATGTGGATAACTACAAATTAAAGAGATCAAGAGAAGCCTATGCCGGATAGTGACGAGATGATCCTAGAGATGTCCTGATGCTCTCCAAGATGTTGAACCTAAAAGATCACATTATTAGTTCTAGGGAAATACTCTTCGCGCGATAATACGGACATTTTAGTTAAGATACCTTTCTGACTCGTGGAAAGTTTTGCCATCATTTTGTACTGCCGCAGCGAGGGCATATTTTCATGCTCCAAATATACTGTAATATTAACAGTTTTTCAATGTTCTAAGTGAAACTTTGTTTTATCATTACCTAATTTAATATTTGATTCTTTGGTCGGGAATACTTAGGTAGCCCACTACCTCTTTTCTTCTTAAGCCCCTTCCAGCAATAGAATTAGTTACAACACAGTCTGATTGATTAATTTGAATAAAAAATGGTGTAAAAAATGCAACATTTGTATTGATTTATGCCCAAGCAATGCTTTGACTTCAGACGAAGAAGGTTATCCTAAATTAAATGTACCAATAATATTAATAAGGAGGTTTTTAATGAAAAATATTCTAATGACAAAAGGTGCAAAAATATTAGTTGATGTTTGTACCAAAGTAAAGCCCGGAGAGGAAGTATTAATAGTAACCGATATGCTTAAAACTAATATTGCTAAGGTGCTGGCTATAGTGGCAAAAGAAAGAGAAGCAGAAGTAATAATTTCAGTTATGGTTCCCAGAGAAAAAGCCGGGCAGGAACCACCCCTTGCTGTTGCTGCTGCTATGAAAGAGGCTGATGTGGTGTTTTCTCCTGTAAGCTATTCTATTACCCATACTTATGCAGTAAAAGAAGCTGCAGAAGCAGGCGCCCGGATTATTGTGATGACTGATTTCACTGATGAGCTAATGATTGGTGGTGGTATTGAGGCAAATTTTGATGAACTAAAGCCAATTTGTAAAGGAGTAGCAGATAAGCTAACTCAGGGTAAAAAATTAAAATTAACAACTCCAGGAGGAACGAACTTAATAATGGATATTACTGGAAGGCGAGGCAATGCATTGTATTGTGTAGTAGAACCTGGAGAATTTTCCACTGTTCCAACAGTAGAAGCCAATGTCTCTCCTTTAGAAGGGACAGCAAATGGGAAAATCGTTGCCGATGCCAGTATACCATACTTAGGGATTGGATTACTTGAAAAGCCAGTCTATATGGAAGTAAAGAATGGATATATAACGAAAATTGAAGGTGGAAGACAGGCTGATGTTTTTGGAAAAGATTTAGAAAGCCAAAAAGATAAAGATGCTTTTAATATCGCAGAAATTGGAATTGGTCTTAATCCAAAATGTAAGATGATTGGTGTTATGTTAGAAGATGAAGGAGTTATAGGAACAGCACATATAGGAATAGGTACTAGTATAACTTTAGGTGGCAAGATAAAAACGACTTGTCATTATGATGCAATTATGTGGCATCCAAAAGTTGAGATTGATGGTCAGATAATTATTGATGATAAAGTGGTAAATATTTAGAAAGGAAGTGATCCTCTCATGAAGGAAATGTTAGTAGTACAATGAGCAAGAACAATTGTCGAAAACTGTGCTTCTATTAAAAAAGGGGAAAAAGTATTTGTTGTTACTGATTACGAAACTTTTAGCGGTGCCCTTTTAATTGTCAAGGCTGCCTATACAATTGGAACAGATGTAGATATGGGTATCATGAAATCAAGAAAATTGGATGGAGAAGAGCCAACAGAATGCATGGCTGGGACGATGAGGAAAGCAGATGTTGTTTTAACTCCTGTAAGCAAATCTCTTGCTCATACTAGATCTATTGATGAAGCTTTAAAAGAAGGAGCCAGGGTTCTTTCTCTTGCTGCTATTTCCGAAGAACTTATTTCCTCTCCCGCTTTCAAAGCGGATTTTAAAGAACAGGCGCCAGTCGTAGAAAAAATTGCTCAACTATTTACCGAAGCTGATGAATTAACCGTTACTTCACCTGTAGGTACTAATCTAAAGGTAGGGCTAAAGGGCAGAAGGGGGAATGCTCACAAATGTTTAATTAACGATCCTGGACAGTTTTCTGCAGCACCGAATATTGAAGCCAATATTTTCTCCTGTTAAAGGAACTACCGAAGGCATTTTTGTTTCTGATGCAAGTATACCCTATTTAGGAATTGGAAAGTTATCTTCTCCAGTTACCTTTACTATTGAAAAAGGTAAAATCATTAAAACAGAAGGAGGAGTAGAAGCAGAAAAACTAAAAAGAATTTAGGCAGAGCAAAATGATCCCAATGTATATAACATTGCCCAATTTACCATCGGTCTTAATCCAGAAGTAAGAGAAGCGATTGGAGCATTAGGATGTAATTATGATGAGGGTGCTTTTGGTACTGTTCACATTGGGATAGGTACAAGTCAAGGACTGGGAGGAAAGGTTAGGGCCACTACCCATTTTGATGCCTTAATGAATAAACCAACTATTGTACTTGATGGAGAAAAGCAAATATTGAAAGATGGAGAATTTTTAATTTAGCGGGAATTCCCTATCTCTAAAGGCATCGAACGTGAATAGAATGGATAATAGATTAGAAGTAGCGGCCATTGAAAAGAGGAATAAAATATTTTTTAGTTTTATGATTATTAATTATTGATGGATAAATTTGATAATCGAGAAAATATTATATTTTTTATCATTTAACAATCAAGGGAAAAATGTAAGGAAAAGTTGCCAAATTCGATTAACAATTTGTGAAAAATATCCACAGAAAGGAGCAAGTTAAAAATTATGAATTGATAAACAATAGTATTTGTTTTAAACAAAATCGTATAAATTTAACCGTTTACTAATTTACAAATTGTTTTTTCATTTATAAACTATTCCATATTTATTAATTGAAAGGAGATAAATAAATGTATCCAATTTACAAAGCCCGAGAGGAATTTCCATGTTTTAACCGTTTTATATATGCTGACATAGCTGCAAGAAATTCATTATGTAATAGGGTCCGTAATGCAATAGAGGGTTATTTTGATGATAGGCAAACAGGTGCAGACACTAGAGAAAATTGGTTTACCAAAGTAGAAAAAGCAAGAGAGGAAGTTGCTTTTTTAATTAATGCAGATCCTTAGGAAATTGCATTTGTAAAAAATACTCTGATGGTATAAATTCTTCTGGGATGTGTCTTCCTTGGAAAAAAGGGGATAATGTAATAATATTTCCAGAGTATGAACATCCAAATAACATTTATGCTTGGTTAGGACTTCAAAAACGATGAGGTATTGAAGTTAAAATGGCCCAATTCAATCGGAGAAAGCCTGAACGTAAATCGCTAGAACCTCTAATGGATAGAAAGACGAAATGTGTTGCTATTTCTTCAATATCTTTTACCTCTGGGAGTAAAGTAGATATTAATAAAATACTTTCAATTTGTAAGAAACATGATGCTTTACTACTAATTGATGGTGTGCAATCTTTGGGAGTTTTGAAATTTGATGTTAAAGAAACACCTGTAGATTTTTTAACACAGCTGCAATCAGTGTAATGCTCCCTATTAAGAAACATAAATTTAAGTTAGTACTAGCTCTTTATTTTTAACATATTTTTGATAATATTAGCAAGGGGTATGATAATCTAAAGACTGATGAGGAAAATCTTGATTATAGTTATCTACCCATTTTCCTAATGCTCTTTGAAAAGTAAACGGATTATCCCAATCATAAGGCCAAAGCAGGTCCTCCTTTATGGTCCTGATCACCCTTTCGGTATCGGCATTCCCTTTAGGGTTAGACCAGCTGGTAAAGATCTGCTTAATCCCCAGGGCAGCACAAGCCTGCATATAGGAAAGGGAAGTCGGTTGACAGCCATGGTCAGAGACCAGAAAAAGGGTTCCTTTTCGACTATCTTTGATGCCTGCGGGAAAACGCATCTGGACTGCCTGGTGTAAGGCTTCCTGCCAGTCTCTGCTCTTGGATGGTAAGGATAATGAATAGCCAATGATTTCCTTGATGTACCAATCCAGGACGATGACCAGATAATACCAACCCCAGGAGCCGATCTTGATCTTGGTCATATCGGTTCCCCAGTGGTCTTCCCCCGATAAAACGGACACTTAGTTAAGCGACCATGGTCATTTTTTCATATTCCTCTGGACTATTATACCCGATAGAAGAATGTAATCTTTCTCTGTTATAAAATATTTCCATGTATCCAAATATATCTCTTTTGGCCTCCATTCTCGTTTCATACTTTCTCTGATAGATCAGTTCTTTCTTTAAAGTCCGATAAAAACTTTCCATTACTGCATTATCCCAACAATTCCCTTGGCGACTCATAGAACATAGGATACCTCTTTTGCCCAATAGTGCCTAGTAGCAATAGCTGGCATATTGACTGCCCCGGTCTGAATGTAAGAGTAAACCCTGCGAAGGCTTTCTCTGCTTAATGGCCATGTGTAATGCCTCTATCACTAAGGACTGTGTTAACCTGTTATGCATTGACCATCCCACGATTTTGCGGGAATACAGGTTCATGATAGTCGATAAGTAGAGCCAGCCTTCTTGGGTGTAGATGTAGGTGATATCGGGTACCCAGTACTGATTGGGTTTATCTGCTCTAAAGGTGCGATTAAGGTGATTAGCTGCCACCGGTTGGGAGTGTGCTTAGAGTCGGTAGTAGCTCGGTATTTCTTTTTGGCAATAGCATAAATTTCTGCTTCTTTCATTAATCTTTCTACTCGCTTTTTACGTTAAGTTTTAGAATATAAGGTATTACCAGCCAGACTAACTTAAGAGATCAAGAGATAAAGAGGACGGGGGCGATAGAATCCAACGTAAAACAGCAATAATTATTTTTATAGAAGAGATAATTTAATTAAGCAATAGAAGACTACAGAATAAATTATAATTTTAGTAATCAGGTGGTTTTAATCACAGGTTCAGGTCGCGGAATTATAGAAGCTGTCAGTAGGGCACTTGCCAAACATGAAGCGGGTTGGATTGCTGGTCAAGTTATTGCACTAAATGGCGGCGCTTTTAGGGGCCAATAAAAATAATTTTTCAATAAGAGGAAAAAATGTTTAAAAATAAAAAATTATTAGAAATAAATCTAACCAACAATACTATTATTGATAGAGAATTAGAGGAAAATATATTCAAAAATTATTTAGGTGGAAGCGGTTTAGCTGCCAAATTATTATACGATGAATTACAATCTAATCTCTCTCCATTACATCCGGATAGTCCTTTATTGTTTTTCTCTGGATTATTAACCGGGACCTCTATCCCCACTGCCAGTAAACTCTCGGTTTGTGCCAAATCTCCCTTAACTGGCATCTGGAACGAATCAACCGTTGGGGGAAAATGGGGAGCTGAATTAAAGTTTTGTGGCTATGAAGGGATAATAATTATTGGGAAAGCAGAGAAACCGGTTTATCTATCTATCTCTCCCAAGGAGAAAAAAATTAAAGATGCCCAAGAGGTCTGGGGACAAGATACCTATTATACTTCCCAACATTTAAAGGAAAAGCATGGTCCTGAAATTAAGATAGCTTCCATTGGTCCGGCTGGCGAGAACTTGGTGAATATTTCTTCTATTGTGATAGATGCTTCCCATTACCGATTAGCAGGAAGAGGCGGAATGGGAGCATCAATGGGATCAAAAAATTTAAAAGCAATCGTAGTTAAAGGAAATTTAAAACCAACGGTAAATAATTCCTTAGCCTTAAAAGAAATCTTAAAGGCTGATCGCCAAAATATCAGACATTATACCGAAGGATTGTATCAATTAGGTACTGCCGGATCAGTTGAAGTAAGAGAATATACCGGTGATCTGCCTATTAAAAACTTTGCTGGGAGTAGATGGCAGGGAGCCAGCAAAATCACCGGACAAGTCATCATCGATACTCTTTTTAAAAAACATTATGCCTGCTTTGCCTGTCCTGTTGCCTGCGGAAAAGAAGTAAAAATCAAAGTCCCTCCTTTTGTGGTTCATGGCCCGGAATACGAAACCGTAGCTGCTCTTGGGTCCTTGTGTTTAAATGACAATTTAGATAGTATCGTTGAAGCCAATGACCTCTGTAATCGATACGGAATAGATACCATCTCTTTGGGAATTAATGTAGCCTTTGCTATAGAAGACTGCGAGAAAGGTTTTTTAAATCAAGAAGATTTTGAAGGAATAAGCATAGATTGGGGCGATTCCCAGGCAATAATTAAACTCATTCATCAAGTGGCAAAAAATGAAGGCCCGGGCAGGTTCCTGGGTCAAGGAGTAAGGTTATTCTCAAAAAAAGTTGGAAAAAATTCTGAGGAATTTGCTATTCATGCCAAGGGTTTGGAACTGCCCTTACATGATCCTCGAGCTTACACCGGAATGGCCTTAAGTTATGCCACAGCCAATAGAGGAGGGTGTCATTTAGAATCTTTAAGTTACGCCATTGAGTCTGGCATTCCCTTAGAAGACTTAGGTTATGGAGAAGATAATTTATTGAACCCTCATACTTCTGTCGGTAAAGCAGAGTTAGTGATTAAACTACAAATTATATGAATGTCTTTAATGCTCTGGGGCTTTGCAAGTTTTTACTATTTGGGAGGATAGGGCCAACCAAGGTAGCAGAATGGCTAAACCATGCAACCGGCTGGAACCTTACTCTAGTAGAATTACTGACCATAGGAGAGAGATTGCACAATCTTAAAAGAATGTATAACGTTAGATTAGGTATAAATCGTAAGGATGATACCCTCCCCCCAAGACTTTTGCATTTGGCTCGCAATGATGGCATGGCCGCAGGGGTGTTGCCTGAATTAGAAAAAATGTTAGAAGAATATTATCGCTTGAGAGGTTGGGATTAGAAAGGGATTCCTACTGAAAAGAAAATGAAAGAATTAGGATTATAAGACATATAATTAATATTTATTAAGGTTTAATATATTTTGAAAGTAATAAGAAGATATGGACAAGCCACCAGCAGGAATAAGAGCATTAGACTTAGGGTATGTTTTGTCTATGCCTACCTGTACCATGCAATTGGCTGATTTAGGAGCCGAGGTTATTAAAATTGAAAGGCCGGACAAAGGTGATGATTCTCGAAATTTTGGTCCTTTAAAAATAAGGAAATCGCCTATTTCATTAGTATCAACCGGAATAAAAAGAGTATCGCCCTGGATTTAAAGAAGGAAAAGGGCAAGAAAATATTTAAGGATTTAGTTAAGGTTTCCGATGTGGTTACTGAGAACTATCGTCCCAATACTATGCAAAAGTTGCGCTTAGGATAGGAGGTCTTAAAAGAGATTAATCCTAAAATATTTTATGCCTCCACTCTTATAAAGTTGTCTCTAACTCCTGGAAAAGTAGAAAAATCTTCACCATTATTAGGCCGACATACTGAAGAGATTTTGAATGAACTTTTAGGATTTTCTAAGGAGGAGATTGATTATTTAAGAAAAGAGGAGATAATATAATTAAAACAAGTAAAAACAAGGGTAGTGTAAACTTTACGGGATAGCTAGAGAAAGATTAGAGGAAGAAAAAGAATAGTGTAAAATTTTGACAAACGAAGAGTTGAGTGCTAAAATTATAAAAATTTAATAACAGGCCGATGACGGGAAGAGTAGGTTGAAAATTTTTTACTGTAGAAAATTTTTGACCGAAGACCAGCCCGGAGGCTTAAGATGAATCTTAAAAAAAGAGTAAATCTTTCGGGAGAAGACCCTTACAGCTTACCAGAGAGTTCTGAAAGTATTTATTTCAGAGAAATAAAGTGGAACCACGGAAATCTTTCGTCTTTATATTTATCATAATAAGGCGAAAGATTTTTTTATATACTAATAACTAATCTGAAAGGTTGATAGACAATTATGAAGAAAAATACGATTAATATCGGGATATTAGGATTGGGCACAGTAGGCCAGGGAACCCTTAAGATTTTGCAGGAGAATAAAGAGTTTATAGAGCAAAAAATATATCCTAAAAAAATAATCTTAAAGAAATTGGCAGATAAAGATAAAACCAAAATTCTGCTCGACAAAAAGTTCTATAAAGTTTTTACTGATTCTGCCGAAGAAATAATAAATGATCCGGAAATAGATATTGTAGTAGAGACCATAGGCGGTTTTGAGCCAGCAAAAAGTTTGATTATAAAAGCACTTAAGTCAGGAAAACACGTAGTTACTGCCAACAAAGAAGTGATAGCCAAAGCAGGATATGAAATTCTGGAATTAGCCCAGGGAAATAAGGTGTATTTTCTTTTTGAAGCAAGTGTTGCCAGCGGTATCCCTATTATCGGGGCACTTTCCCATTCTCTTACTTCTTATAAATTAAAGGAGATAATAGGAATTTTAAATGGTACTACCAATTATATCCTCACCAAGATGAGTGAAGAGGGTAAAGATTATGAAGAAGCCTTAAAGGAGGCTCAGGAGAAGGGG
>Ga0307378_10001846_pt1 | contig 33496 bp, 30 predicted proteins | sample UN1MG_FD_202238 | JGI IMG/M metagenome (GOLD analysis project Ga0307378, IMG submission 202238) | Soil microbial communities from Risofladan, Vaasa, Finland - UN-1 | ecosystem: Environmental > Terrestrial > Soil > Coastal area > Acid sulfate soil | place: Finland: Risofladan, Vaasa | collected... | reverse complement strand
TGTTACAGTCTGTCATAGAAATGGCCTTTCTGTTTGAGTATGATTGTTGTTATAACTACTTATACTACAGACAGTTAGGCCATTTGTCTATCAAAAAATCTGAAAATCCTGTGAAATATGCGGGCTATTGACTTCTCGTCACCTGGTCAATCTGTGCTCGTCCTGAGCCATCTTGGCTTATCATTCATGATTGATTGCCAATTTGAGTTACTCCGTAGAGCCCAGCGCCGTTTTTTTGACCCATGAAACTTACAAGAACCTCTTCCGCGTGGGCGGCCGGGCCCAACTGTTGAGCGTATCAGGCCTCATCAGGCCTTGCCCTCGAAACAAAGACTTGTTGAATCGGCGAAAGAATGCTAATATCCTGTGGATGTGCGCTTGCCGGTCGGGCAGAAAGAAGTGTGGGATACTATGGCGGGAAGCGAAAAGCAATATCGGGTGTTTATCAGTGCTGCGGAGCCGAGCGCTGATGCCCACTGTGCCGGTCTTATCACGGCGATGGGCAAGATGCGAGGCGATGTTGAGTTCGTCGGGGTGGGCGGCCCCAGGATGGCAGAGGCCGGCTGCGAGCTGCTGGAGACGACGGTCGGCAGGGCGTCAATGATTTATAATGCGTTCGCCCATGTGTTGCACTATTATGAGCTGCTGCGGCGGATAAGGCGGTATCTCCAAGAGAACAGGGTCGATTTGGTTGTTGTTTGCGATTCGCCGGCGCTCAACTTCCACGTGGCCCGCGCGGCAAAGAAGGCGGGGATAAGGACGGTTTTTTATGTGGCGCCGCAATTGTGGGCCTGGGCCGCCTGGCGGATTGCGAAGCTGCGGCGATGCTGCGATAAGCTCTGCTGCATCCTGCCCTTTGAGCAGGAGTGGTTCGCCGGCAGGGGGCTGGACACGGTTTTTGTCGGGCATCCGCTGCTGAATGACGCCTGCCCAGAGCCGAAAGCATACGAGGATTTCCAGGCCAGATGTGTTCGGGTCGCTCTTATGCCCGGCTCGCGCACCGCGGAGATAAAGTCGTTGTGGCAACCCATGCAGGAGATTGCAGAAAGGATAAGGGAGAAATTCCCGGATGCGAGTTTTGTCGCCGTCGCTGTGGACGAGGCGGGCAGGCGGAAACTGCAGGCGGCGCAGATAGCAGGATTCGAGTGCGAGTATTCGCTGGGGGCGGTGAGCGAGACGGCACGGCAGGCCGACTTTGCGATAGTGGCCAGCGGCAGTGCCACGCTGCAAGTGGCTGCGGCTGCTTGTCCGATGGTGATCATGTATCAGTCCAGCCCGGTGTTGTGGCATCTGGTCGGCAGGTGGCTGGTCAAGACCAAATACCTGTCCCTCGTGAATATCCTGGCCGGCCGCGAGCTGGCGCCCGAATTTATGCCTTATTTTCGCTCGGTCGAGCCGATTGCCAAAAAGTGCGTTGAACTGATAGAATACAAAGACAGCCTCAAGAAGATGAGCGGTGAGCTGGTCGAGCTGGTCAAGCCCTTGAGGCCAGCAAATGCGTCGCAGACAACGGTGGAAATTGTGGGCGAGATGTTGGGGGGGTGAGCCCGCCATGTGTTGGAGAAGTCGAGAAAAGACAGCAAGGGGAGCAGTGATCATGACAAAGTATTTGTTGCGGGAGTCAGCGGTGGGGACAAGGTGCGGTGTTCTGGCGGCGGCGCTGGTGCTGGTCTGGTGCACGGCGGCGGTTGCGGAAGATGCGGCGATAGCCAAGGCGATGGAGGCATTGCGCCAGGCAGCCCCGAGGGCCGCGGCGGACCCGACCCGGCCTGTTTACCATTTTCTACCGCCAGCGCAATGGATGAACGATGCATGCGGCGGGATTTACCAAAAGGGCTATTATCATCTCTTCTATCAGCTCAATCCTTATGCCGACCATTGGGCTGACATTCACTGGGGACATGCGCGGAGCAGAGACCTTGTGTATTGGGAGCATCTGCCGATTGCGCTGGCGCCCACGAGTGACGAGCTGCGTTGCAACTCGGGCTGTGTGACGATCAACAAGGAAGGTACGCCGATGATTTTCTATACGAGCGTTCCCAAGGCTCCCGGCCCTCGTGACCATCGTGCGGCGGTCGGCGATGATGACCTGATTACCTGGAAGAGACATCCGGCCAATCCCATCCTGACTTTAGACAACCACGGAGGTCCGAAATTCGGCGGGGGCTGGAGCGATTGTTACATCTTCGCTGAGGCAGGGCGGACCTTTATGGTTATTGGTGTCGATAGCTTCGGCGAGGAGGTAGTTGTCCCCCTCTACGAGGCACAGAACACCTCGTTGACGAAATGGAAATACAGGGGTCTGCTCTTTCGCGCCTCGAAGAAGAAGCTCAGGAACATGGAGGTCCCGGTGTTTTTCAAATTGGACGGCAAATGGGTGCTTCTGGTACATCCGGGCGGGCCGATAAGGTACTGGATCGGTTCGTTCGATTTGGGGACGCTGACTTTCCAGCCCCAGAGCGAAGGGAACCTGACCCACAACTACGGCGAGCACAAAGCCGAAGGCGTCTCCTGCGACCGGGGCTTTTCGTCACCGCACGTCTTCTTTGATGAAAAGGGCCGGTGCATCCTTTACGGCTGGATAAGCGGTTTCAAGGACGGATGCGGCTGGAACGGGTGCCTCGGGCTGCCGCGAGTCTTGTCCATCGGTCCGGATGGACTTCTGCGACAAAGGCCCGCAGCGGAACTGGAGAGACTGCGGGGCGAGCATTTCGGGACGGCGGGGTTGAATCTGAAAAACGGGCGTTATGTTTTCAAGAACGCCAATGGGGACACACTCGAGATAAGAGCCGCCTTCGAGGCGGACGATGCAAACAGCATCGGCTTGAAGGTACGCTGTTCCAGGGACGGCAAACGCGCGGCGACTATCAGGTACGACGGGCAGACGCTCGACGCCTCGGGGGTGAAGGTTCCACTGCTGCTATCAAGCAGCGAAAAGGTGCTGACGCTGCAAGTCTTCCTCGATAGGTCGGTAATGGAGGTCTTTGTCAATGACGGCCGTGAGGCCGTCGCCAAGGTCATTTATCCCGACGAGAAGGACGTCAGCATCGCATTGTTTGCATCAGGCGGCACGGCCAAGGTCAAATCGCTCGACGTCTGGCACATGAAATCAATTTGGCCCGAATCGGAGAAGTAACTCTGAATGAGATTTCACTGAAAATAGTCGCAATTTCAGGATGGATTTGCGGTCTATTCAGGATCACAAGTTGAGTGGTATTGTGGAAACGCGTACTCGGGCAGTCCCGGTCAAAAAGCCCTTGTGAGGGCTTGAGCCCAATATTGTTGCGTTATTGGTTGTATTGCTAATTTTAGTATGGAAGATGCAAAACATGGTTGTGGAGCGAAGCCTCGCAAGAGTGATTTTTGGCTCCTTGTGTTCGGGGGCCTTGACGGAATTGCCTTCTTGGTAGGGTTGCGGAGGGTAGTCGGAACCGTACAATATTTCTCGCCCGCCGGCGTGGATAACGAGATTATGGTGTACATCACGTGCCTCTCCATAGGGCTTTGGGTCTCCTATCTGTTTTCGGCGTATGGATTTCTGCGCTCGAAGAAATGGGCTTTCGTGCTTTATTACTTTCAGTTTCCGCTGCGCGTCGGTTTCTGCACGGGCTCTCTCAGCTTCCTGGCGCCCATAGTTGCCGCTATCGGTTCGTTTGTGCCGTTTTATATAGTCGGCGCGACAATTCTTGGGGGCGAGGTGGCACGCCTGATCTGGACCATTTTGTTGGCCAGGATGGAATAGGTGCAACTGCGCGTGTGCAACAAAATGCTCAGTTGATTTTGTTTGATTGGCAGGGTCTCTCAGTGTAGACTGCTGTCAAGCAGGCCCCGATTGTTGGATCAGCTTCATTGAATAGTGCCTTTAGATTATGACGACCGTTGGTGGGACGCAAGTGTGATTGCGAAGGTGGTAACCAAACACAGATTGAATGACCCATCCTTAAGGGAGCGGGAGTTGGCCTATTGGCTGGCCAGACCACCTGAGCAGCGCCTTTCCGCTGTGGATTTTTTGCGAAGTCAATATCATGGAAGTTCAGCGAGACTTCAAAGAACTGCTCGCGTTGCTAAACGAGCACAAAGTTGAGTACCTGATCGTCGGTGGTTATGCCCTGGCGTTTCACGGCGCGCCGAGGTATACGGGCGACCTTGATATACTTGTCAAAGCCGATAAACAAAATGCCGAACGTATCCTGGCGGCGCTTGATGACTTTGGTTTCGCAGATCTTGACCTCAAACCTGCGGATTTTGAGGCCTCTGAGATGGTTGTTCAACTTGGCGTGGCCCCGGTGCGAGTGGATATCATAACATCCTTGACGGGCGTCGATTGGGGGCAGGCTTGTGCGGGTAGAGTACGGGGTAAGTACGGTGACATTGCGGTCCACTTTCTCGGCCGTGAGCAGTTTATCGCAAACAAAAGGGCTACCGGAAGAAAACGAGACCTTGCCGACCTGGAAGCGCTGGGAGAGGATTAATATCGGTGGAATTTACAGTCTGCACACGCAGCGCAGGTGGGACTGACCGAACAAGAAGTGACGCTGTGCGTCGCGCTTGTTCGGATCGGCAAGAGCCCGTAATTGCCTTGGAGCTTGACAAAGAGACAAGATAACCGTTAGACTCGTCACGTCGGGCCTTATAGGCGACTATTATCTTTTGTTGAGCCGACGGATTGGAGGCGATTATGGCCAGAGCGAGAGCACGTCACATCCTTGTAGAAACACAGCAGCAATGCGAAGACATCAAGAGACAAATTGAAGCGGGGGGCGATTTTGCGGAATTGGCCAAGGAGCACTCAAATTGCCCCTCCGGGCAGCGGGGAGGCGACCTGGGGGAATTCTCTCCCGGCCAAATGGTACAGGAATTCGATACGGTGGTTTTCAGCGCAGACACCGGAAAAGTCCACGGGCCGGTGCAGACGCAGTTCGGGTATCATTTGATTCAGATTACCAGCCGAACAGAATAATGACACGCGGAGAGTCGGGAGCATGTGCTCGGCCGACGTTGGCTGCAAAGCAAGTGGTGAACCGCAGGATCTTCGGTGGCTGGCATTGTGAACGGCTGGGTCAAGGCAGATACGTGGAGGCTTTATGGCAAGAGAAAATCTCTCAAGTAAACTCAGACGTGCACCGGTGCTGCTCAGTGTTCCAGCGTTGCTGCTGTGGACAGCAGTGGCGGCATTTCTGGTCAAGTGGATTCGGGCGTGGGCGGCCGGGCGTCTTGAACCCGGCGTAAACACGAGCTGGGCGGCCTTGTATGGTATATTTGCGGTGGCGGTAGCGGCCTTGGCCGGCGGGATATTTCTAACAGTCAGAGCATGGCAAGGCAAATCCACAGTAAGCCGCCAAGTGCTTTCGATTCTCCTGGGAGTTCTGTTTCTCTTGGTCGTTTCCGGAGATTGACAGGTGTTGCCCACCGGATAATTTGTCGGGGCCGGTCGTTCCGTATTTTCTAAATAGTCTGTGGAGTTTTTGACCCCAGCGGAGATTGGGGGCTAACTGAATGGCAAGCAACGATATGTGTCGCGGTTGATTTCATGAGCCACATGGAGAAAGTACTGGGATACATGGTGACATGGAGGATATATGGGTGCTAAAGTTGAGACACGACGCGGCTTTTTGAAGAATCTGGCGTGGGGTGCAGTTGGTCTTGCCACCGGCTGTCGCGCTCTGACAAAGGATTCCAAACGCGCTGGTCCCAATTTTGTTCTGATTATCGGGGATGATATATCGGTTGACGATTTCGGCTGCTACGGCCATCCTCACATTCGTACGCCCAGCATCGACGGGCTCGCGGCCGGTGGTGTTCGGTTTACCAATGCCTATCTGACGGCCAGCCAGTGCAGCCCCACGCGCTGCAGTATTATCACCGGCCGGTATCCGCACAACACCGGCGCACCGGAGCTGCACATGCCGCTGCCCGAAGGCCAGCCGCTCTTTCCGCTCAAGCTCAAACAAGCCGGTTACTACGCCGCGGCCGCGGGCAAATGGCACTTGGGCGCCTACCCCAAGGCCGCCTTTACTCACAGGCTATCGGGGGCAGGGCCGGGTGAAGAGGAGAATTGGGTCTCATGCCTTCGTGAACGTCCCCAGGACAGGCCCTTCTTTATGTGGTTTGCATCGACTGATGCCCACAGACGCTGGAACCCGGACGAACACGCAAAACCACACAAGCCCCAAGATGCCGTCATTCCACCCTATATGGCTGACCTTCCGGGCACGCGCAAAGACCTGGCCTGCTATTACGACGAGGTGCAGCGCCTGGACCGGTATGTCGGATTAGTCGTGCAGGAATTGAAACGGCAGGGAGTGCTGGAGAGCACAGTTATTATCTTTATGGCCGACAACGGACGACCATTCCCGCGGTGCAAGACGTGGTTATACGATAGCGGCATCAAGACGCCGTTGGTTGTGCACTGGCCAAAGGGAATCGCAAAGGCCGGCGGTGTGTGCGATTCGCTGGTCAGCGTTATCGATATCGCACCAACGATTCTTGAATTGGCCGGGGCGCAGGCGCCTGCCTCCATGCAGGGAGTAAGCTTTGCGCCGCTGTTGAATGAGCCTGCCAGGCAAATCCGCCATTATGCCTTTGCCGAGCACAACTGGCACGACCAGACCGCACATGAACGCATGGTCCGGTGGAAGAATTATGTTTACATACGCAATGCTCGGCCGCACCTCGATAATCTCGTGGCCGCCCACTGGAACGAGCCGTCATACCAAGACCTGTTTGCTTTGCGGGAGCAGGGGAAATTGACCGAAGCCCAAGCCGACGTCTTTCGCTCACCGCGTCCCGCCGAAGCCCTGTTCGACGTGAGCAGTGACTGCCATCAGCTCAACAATATCGCCGGCGACCCAAAGCATAGGCAAGCTCTGGAGCACCTTCGCAAGTCCATGGATGCGTGGCAAAAGCGAACCGGCGATACCGTGCCGGAAAATTTGACGCAGGACCGATTTGATCGGCAAACAGGAAAAGCCCTGCTCGAAGGCCTCGTGCCGTCCGAGCGAGGGACTATTCCCGGAAGCGAGCGGAATGCGCAGAATATCAACGACCCGGGGCCGCGATAATAAGTAAGCCCGCTGGAGATAGGGACTATTGGTCGTCAGCGAGAACCTGCCGTAAAAGGGCAGGCTAAATAGCGACTGCTTCGGTTATCTGCCAATCAGACCGACCTTTTCCACCCGCCACTGTCGGCTGGTGGGTGTACCTCTCAGTACGGATTCGAAGGCATCATTTCCCACGCGTGCATTTCCGGCACCTTGCTCTTGCCGCCGTTTGAGAACAAGACTACGCCGACGCTGTCTTTTCGTGTAGGATAGATTCGCCGCATGACCGCCTGCCGGTCGTTGGCAAAGACCTCCACGACGGATTTGTCCACAAAGACGCGGAGCTTCAACGGCTCGTCTGGTTTTAATTCGAAGGGCCCGCCTTCAATGCTTTTCGGTCCCTCGCCGAGGCCGGACTTATTCGTGTCGATTTTCAGCTTCTTGTCGCTGGCATCGTAGTAAACGATTGTTTGCTCCTGTCCGTCGGGTGAGACGCAGACCTTCACGCCGAACTGCTGCGCGCCGTCGGGGACCATCTCAATTGACAGCTCGATGCTGTCTCCGCTCACATCCTTCAGGGGCAGCTCCGAGTCGGCGCCGACCGTCAGATACAGCCACTTCTTCGGATGGTATCGGAGAATGTTAAGCTCTTCCGGGGGCCACATGCGGAGCATTCCGTCTTCGCCCAGAGCCAGGACGCGCGGCAGGCTGAACGTTCCGGACCAGCCGCTTTCGTCGCGCGCTTTATCGTCTCTCCCGTCGAAAATCCAGGCCCACATAATGCGTCGCCCCTTGCCATCGAGCATACTCTCGGGAGCAAAGAAGTCGTTGTCCACCCAGCTCATCTGCTCGTGATATTCGGGATAAAACTGCTCGTTCTTCCACTGACCAAGGTAATACCGACAGCCCAGCCGGTGACTTATGCACAGAAGCATGTACTTATCGCCTATCTTAAAGAGGTCCGCACAGGAGACGTCCTCGTTGATGTCCACGCCCTCAAGGCTGTGCGCCATCAGGTCGCCGACGTATTTCCATTCGCCTTCGAGGTTGTCGCACTTTGCGATTGCGGGTCTTTTGCCCCCGAAGATCGCGTAGTAGGTATCGCCCTCAAGCCAGCCGTAAGGGTCCCATGACCGGTACTTGTCATGGTGCGGGTCGCCGGGCGCGGTCTTGGGCGTAATCAGCGCCAGCTTCTTCCATTCGTTCAGCTCATCGTCAAGCGCCACCGCCATGGTGTTGCCCTTTCGTTGCTGGTCGTGGAAGCACATTGTCGGCACACCCTCTTTATTGAGGAAGCAGTTTCCGCTGAACATCCCGCCGACCAGTCCCGTCGGGTGGTGACGCCAGTGGACCAGATCCAGGCTGGAGATGTGTCCCCAGCAGTGACCATATTCATTCTGAAAGATGTAAAACAGGTGATAGCGGCCCTTCCAGAATATGGCGCCGTTGACATCGAATGGCGAGGCCCTGCCTTCCATCGCGACAAAATGGTACCCCGGCCGATACCGGTCCCTCAGAAGTTTTTCCCGAAGGGCCCGAGCCCCCGTGATCATAATCTTCCTCTCCAGCGCCGGATCCAGTTGGGTAAGAACCTGCGAGTCACTATCGGCCCTGGGCCCGCTGCCGCAGAGAAATAGCACCATCGCCGCCACAGCCAATATGGTCTTTTTCCATTGATGACATATACTGCCAACCCCCACACATCCTCTTTCTTGCAGAACACTCTTCATATCCAGGCTCCTTTCTCTATTAAATCGAGCAAACGTAAAGTTTATTCAGTTGACAGACACATCTACGCCATAAACACGGCCTCGACGTCTCTGATACCTTTCTGTCTGAGGTGCATTCCTTCCCACGCGGCCAGCATAATCTGCCTGAAGCTGTGGCTGAATCCCCACTCGGTAACGATATGGTCCCAGCCGAACCCGGCGTCGGTGGCAAGAAACGGGATGCAGGAGGGCGAATTCCAGTGCATCCAACGCAGGTTCTTCGCAGCCTGTTCGAAAGCCTCCTCGTCGCCGAGGTATTTGTAAATCCTTGTATGGACCAGCGCCGAGTCGGCCGTTATTCCGAAGGGCGCCTTTTGTGAAAATCCCAGCTTCTTCGCACGGATGACATCGATGTGCGGCGGATGCTTCACCACGCCCGTCTCGCGAGTCAGCTTCTCGCGGATATACCTTGCGCCGCGTCGCATCATCTCGACGTATTTCGGCTTGTCGCGCCACTCGCTATAGGCCAGCAGGGAGCTGATGACCTGAAGCGTCAGGGCGTGGTAATAGTTTGAATCGAGGGCGATATCATCCACGAACTCGACTTTGTGCCCGATGTTGTACGGGAAGTAGCCGTTGGGCTGCTGGTGCGGTGCGATGCCGTTGATGATCTGGTCCTCGCCGTAATCCATCAGGCGTCGGTCGCCGAGGTCGTTGCCCACAAGCCACATCGCGCAGGCGAGCGAACCTCCCATGTTCATCGTGTATTTTCTTTCAGAGCCGATGGTCTTGCCGTTTTCGTCAACGAAAATCCTTGCGTCGAAAAAATGCTTTTCGCGGTTGAACGCGAGCGGGTTGTCAATCCACCAGTTAAGCTCTTCGGCGACCTCGTGCAGCAGCTTTTCATCCCCAAGCACATGTGCGGCGGCCCGCATGCCGCGCATGTTTCGGCCGACGTGGCAGGAAATCGTCTCGTACTCGATAGTGGGCTTTTCTTCCGTGCGGCCCTTGACATCGATTTTGAGAGGCTCAGCGACCTCGTCGTATGGTATGCGATGTCCCTTGGCTTTCACGCGATATTTGCGAAAGGTCCTTACGGCCGCCTTTAGGGCCTCCAGTGTCACCGCATCGCCGGTCATCGCGTAATAGTGCGCGCACGATTCGGCGGGCATGCACGCAGACCTCATACTGCGTATGCCGCCGTTGGGTGGTTCGACGGTGCCATACTTTATGAGGCTCTGGTTGGCCCATTGCTGTCCCTCGTCCAGTTGTAGGGTCAGATCCATCGGCCCAAGAGACTTCCATTTCTTCCGCTGGATAGACCATTGCGGGCTTTTCTTTGTGGGCCGATCCGATAGGGCCTGCGGCGCATTGCACGAGGCCAGACCCAGAGCCACCGCCCCAAAGCCGCTGTTTTTCATAAACTGACGCCTGTTCATCTTCTCACTCCTCAACAGTGCCCGGCGACACCGACATTCTCGCAGCACCCACAGCCAATGCCTTTCCTCCGTCGAGGTCCCCGGCATTCACACTGGCCGCGATCGCCTATAAACGCCGCCCGACCCTTCAGACCCACTCAAATACCACATATTGCTTCACAATGCAACCGCTTTTAGCCATTTACCTATCAGCTGCGAACATGCCGTACTGTTCTCCACCGGGAGATTTTGGATGGCAAGCCGACAAATACCGCCGGAAACGGTTTCATTTTGGCGCCTGATTTGGTATCTTTGTGGAAGGAAATACTATATGGTGGTTTTATAAAGTTCTTGGATAGCCACAGCCCCTGTCATTCCCGCGAAAGCGGGAATCCAGGATAAGATAGGCTTGATGCGAAGCCTCAGCCACATTCGTCTCTAAAAACTTATTAAGGGTAGCTCATGAGCTCGCCGGGCTGATCTTGAAAAAAAATGTTATCGAATTTTTTGAACGGCAAGCGATTTATGAATCGACGTAAGTTTCTCAAAGCTGTTGGCGCCGGCGCCGCGTCACTATCGCTCGACGGCTGCGCTACTTCCACCGGACCAGGCAGCAGGCCCGGACTCGCCGGCAGACCGAATATTCTCTTTTGCATTTCGGATGACCAATCCTGGCTCCACGCCGGAGCTTATGGGGACAAGGTGGTCAAAACTCCCAACTTCGACCGCATTGCCCGCCAGGGCGTTCTTTTCACACACGCCTTCAGCGCGGCAACATCGTGTACCGCTTCCCGAAGCGCGATCCTGACCGGACAGGAGATTTGGCGCCTGGAAGAAGGCGGGCTGTTGATGGGAACGTTTCCGAAGAAATTCGATATCTATACCGACATGCTCGAAGCTGCCGGATACCACGTCGGCTATGTGCACAAAGGCTGGTCCCCCGGCAGCTACAAGGCCGCCGGCAGGGACCATAACCCGGCAGGCTCAAAGAAATACAGCAAGCGCAAAACTATATCGCCCATAAGCGGTAGAGAGAAGACGGATTATGCAGGCAATTTCGCCGACTTCCTCGCCGACCGCAGGCAAGGGCAGCCTTTCTGCTTCTGGTATGGATGCGAAGAACCGCACCGCTCCTACGAGCGCGGGTCCGGGCTGCGCGCCGGCAAAAAGCCCGAGGACGTGACCGTGCCGAAGTCACTGCCCGATGCGCCCGTGGTTCGCAGTGACATGCTCGACTACTACCTCGAAATAGAATTGTACGATGAGCACCTCGGCCGAATGATCAAAATGCTGGAAGACATCGGCGAGCTTGATAACACACTGATAGTCGCCACCTCAGATAACGGGATGCCCTTTCCGCGCGCCAAGGCCAACCTCTATGATTTGGGTGTGCGGATGCCCCTTGCAGTTCGCTGGGCAAATCGCGTCAAAGGCGGCCGCGTGGTGGATGACTTTGTAAGCCTGACGGACCTCGCGCCGACGTTTCTCGAGGCCGCCGGCCTGCCCGTTCCCGCACAAATGACGGGCCCCAGCTTAATGGATATTCTCTTGTCGGATAAGTCCGGACGTGTGGACCCAAAGCGGGACAAGATTTTCAGCGGCAACGAACGGACGACCTGGTGCAGACCAAACGGGGCGGGCTATCCCAGCCGCGCTATCCGCACTTGCCGCTGGCTCTACATCCGCAATTATGAGCCGACCCGCTGGCCCGCAGGCGACCCGGACATCGACGCCGAACCCGAGGGTATCTACGGTGACATCAACGCTGGCCCGACCAAAGATTACATGATTGAACACAAAGACGACCCTGCCGTTGCTCCGCTGTTCGAATTGGGGTTCGGCAAACGTCCGGCCGAGGAGCTTTACGACGTCGCGACGGACCCATGGCAGATTAATAATCTCGCCGATGACGCCGCCTGCTCGAAGGTCAAGGCCGAACTCGCCTCTCAACTGCAAGAATACCAGCACAGAACAAAGGACCCGCGGATAGAAGGCAAGAGCCCCTGGGATTATTACCCCTACTATTACCGCGGCGCCGTGAGGCAGGCGGCCAAGCCCGGCCCATAGATTCTCCTGCCGACCGGTGCGTATTGCTGCACGTTGATAGGGACCTGACAGGTAAGTGGCTGCAAGCCGCCAACAGCTACAGCATTTGTATTAAGGTCTTTGATATGCGAATTGAAAGTTGTGTTATGCGGTACGGATCGCATCATGCGGTATTGGCAACAACAATCGCGGCAGTTCTTATGGCGTTACGTGCTGCCGATCCGGCGCCGGAAACGTTTCGATAATCAGCCCCTATAAGCCTTTGACCTGCATCCGCACCGCATACAACGAAGTGCGGGCCGTGATGAAAAGTGTCCTCTTGTCCCTGTCGCCAAAGCACACGTTCGAGGGCCTTTCAGGCACATCGATGGTGTGTATTCTGCTGCCCTCTGCATCATAAACGACTACCGCCGCTGCCGTCAGATAGACATTGCCTCGTTCATCCATCGTCATGCCGTCGGAGCCCTGCGGGACAAAAAGCTTCTTGTCCGAGAGGGTTCCATCGGAGTTGATTTTATACACATAAGTTTTATTCGCACCGTGGTCGGCTACGTACAGCAGCTTTCCGTCCCGTGTGCCTATCAAGCCGTTGGGCCTGACCATGTCGTCTATGACCCTTATAAGGCGCTCGCGGTCCGAAGACAGGTAATATACGTGCTCGCCGTCCTGCGGCAGATTCTCCCTTTCGCCATAACGCGGGTCGGTGAAGTAAATGCCTCCCCGTGGATGTTGCCAGAGGTCGTTGGGGCTGTTGAATGGCTTGCCCTCGTACTTCTCGGCCAGCACCCTGACTCTGCCTCGCGGGTCGATGGAAACCAGCCGGCCCATCCCCCCTGCACACGCCAACAGGTTGCCGTTCCTGTCGAAGAAAAGCCCGTTGGCCCCGTCGGAATTCTCCAGAAAAGTCGAGACGGTACCCTCCAGCAACCATTTGTGAATCCGGCTATTCGGGATATCAGTAAAAAATATGTTGCCTCTGACATCGGCGGCGGGTCCCTCCGTGAACTTAAAGCCCCCTGCCACCTTCTGCACCGTCGCACCGGGCGCAACAATCGCAAGGTTCCTTACCCCCGGCTGCGTCTCACATCCGATTATCGCCGCAACCGACACCACAGCCAGACAACAACTCTTCGTATTCATCCGCAAAGACTCCTTTTTAACCGTTCGATAGAAACAGGCTACCATCAAAGCTGCCGGGATGCAACAAGTAAGCAGCATCGCAAAGAGCAAACAGGTGCAATTTCCCGCTGTATATGGTATTCTAAAGGTTTTGAGATTGTCATTCTGCAGGATTGTAACGGTAGTTCGAGTTTGGTATGACCAGACCAATAATTACGGCACGGAACATAAGCAAGAGCTTCGGCAAAATCAAAGCGGTGCAGAATCTGAGCTTCGAAGTCCGGCCGGGCGAATGCTTCGGCTTCCTCGGACCCAACGGCGCAGGCAAGACCACCGTCATGAAGATGATCTACGCCAAGTGCGCCCGCGACAAGAACCACCAGGACCTTATGGATGTGTTCGGATATGACCCGGCCACGAACGAGCTGGCCATCAAATATCTTTCGGGCGTCGTTCAGCAGGAAAACAACCTCGACGACGAGCTCAACGTCATCCAGAACCTGATGATTTATGCCAGGTTCTACGATATACCCCCCGCCGCGGCAAAGAAACGCATCGAATATCTGCTCGATTTTCTCGAACTGTCCGAAAAGATCGATTCGAAAATTAAGGAGCTTTCAGGCGGTATGAAAAGAAGGCTCGTAATAGCCCGGGCGCTTCTCAATAATCCGAGACTGCTCATACTCGATGAGCCCACCACAGGCCTCGACCCACAGGTGCGACACCTGATTTGGGACAAGATTCGCCGACTGCAAAAAGATCAGACGACCGTACTCCTCACCACCCACTATATGGAGGAAGCCTTTCAGCTCTGCGGGCGTCTGCTCATAATGCACAGGGGCGAAAAAATTATGCAGGGTACGCCGCAGGACCTGCTCGAACAAGGCATAGAAAAATGCGTTCTCGAAGTTTTTCAGGAGGACCCGTCCCAGCGGTTCGAAGATGACAGGCCCTTGCGCAATATCAGGATTGACCGCTCGAGTGACGTCACGCGGTACTATTCGAATGATATGGATTCTCTCAAGGCCTTGACCGGCTCGCACCTGGCCGGCCGCCATTATCTTCTGAGACAGGCCAATCTCGAAGACGTCTTTCTGAAGGCCACGGGGAGGCAGCTCGATGACCGGCAATAGTGCACCCATGTATCCGCCGCTCCATCGCAGACTGTACAGCGTCTGGTATCGGCACATGCGCGTGTACACTCAGAACCTTTTGAGCAATGGTCTCCCGCCATTTCTCGAGCCTCTGATTTTTCTCGCAGGCGTCGGGCTGGGCCTGGGCAAATACATCACCGAGCCGATCGGCGGAACCAAATACATCGATTTTCTCGGTACGGGCCTCTTGGTCACGACCGCGATGTTCACCGCCGCCTTCGAATGCAGCTTCGGCACTTTCATACGCCTCGAGTTCGAGAAGGTTTACGACGGAATGCTGGCGGCGCCCATGACCGTCAACAACCTCATCGTCGGCGAGATGCTTTGGGCCGGCTCCAAGGGCCTCTTCTTTTCGTTCGCCGTTCTGTGCATTCTCACGCCCTTCGGAATTGTCAGGCTCCCTTACGGACTCTTCGCCCCCGTCGTCGGCTTTTTCACCGGCGTGATGTTTGCCACGTTATCGCTTCTGATTACCTCCTTCGTCAAAACCATCAACCATTTCAACTTCTATTTTACCGGCTTCATATCGCCGATGTTCTTCTTCTCCGGCGTTGTGTTTCCCGTCGCGAACCTGCCCGCCTTCGTCAGGCCCGCGGCCGAAATCCTCCCTCTGACGCACGCCGTAAGGCTGGTCAGGGCAGTCTGCAACAACGATTACAAACCCGCCCTGTTGATTGATCTTCTGTACATGGCCGTCTTTATCCTCGTCGTCGGTCTGCTCGCCATAAAGAGGCTCCGCAAAAGGCTGGTCGATTGAGCACCCGGCAATAATGCCGCCCAAACGCGCTGGTACAATCGAGTCATTTCTGGTATCTTATGCCGGTTCGGCCACAAGGTGCAGTTTCGGATTTTCGGAGCAGCAAAGGAAAAACCAAAAGGGGCAGAAAATGAATGCGAAAGGCAAAAAGGTCACGCTCCTCAATTGGATGATAAGCATATCTCTCGCGGCGGCGCTGCCGCCCCTTGTCGGCTCTTTGACGGCACAGGAGCCTGCAGACGAAATAACCGGGACCGAGAGACTGATCGCCGACGCCTGGAAGATGCAGGATAAGCTGCGAAACGACCCTCACCGGCCGCGATATCATTTCATGCCGCCCATGGCGTGGATGAACGATATCAATGGCTCGATATTGTGGAAAGGCAGCTTTTTACCGTTTGTGATGCGATGAAGAAATTGTCATTCCGAGCGCAGCGAAGCGAAGCCGAGGAATCTATTCTAAGGAATGATTTGGAGAAAATGAGATGATAGTAGTCACCGGTGGGGCGGGATTTATAGGCTCGGCGCTGATTTGGGCGCTGAACGAGCGGGGGATAGACGATATCCTCGTCGTGGATGAATTAGGCGGCGACCAGAAATGGAAAAATCTGCAGAGTTTATCTTTTGCCGATCACGTGGGAAAGGACGACTTTCTGGAGATGGTGGCCGGCGGCAAAACGCCGCCTGGCGTAAAGACGGTTCTCCACATGGGGGCCTGCACGGATACAACCGAGAGGAACGTGTCCTACATGATGAAGAATAACTACGAGTACACGAAACTCCTGGCTCAGTGGGCGACGGATGCGAAGATTCGGTTCATTTACGCCTCGAGCGCGGCGACATACGGCGACGGCTCGGCGGGCTTCGAGGACGACCAGGACAAGCTGGAAATCTTGAGGCCTTTGAATGCCTACGGCTATTCCAAGCAGCTTTTCGATTTGTGGGCCCGGCGCACGGGCCTGCTCAAAAAAATAGTGGGGCTCAAATACTTTAACGTCTTCGGGCCGAACGAGTACCATAAAGGCGAGATGCGCAGCTTCATCGTCAAGGCCTTCGAGCAGATTCAGGCCAGAGGCTGGGTCGGCCTCTTCAAGTCACACGACCCGCAGTATACAGACGGCGAATACGTGCGGGACTTCATTTACGTCAAAGATGCCGTCGAGATGACGCTGTTCTTTTTCGATAATCCCGCGGCAGGGGGGCTCTACAATATCGGCACGGGCACGGCGAGGACGTGGAACGATATGGTAAGAGCGGTTTTTGCGGCCATGGACAAAAAGCCCAACATAAGATACGTCGAAATGCCCGACTCCATCCGCAGCCAGTACCAGTACTTCACCCAGGCCGACATAACCAAACTCCGCAAAGCCGGCTATGATAAACAAACAACCCCCCTCGAAAATGCAATAAAGGATTACGTCCAAGTGTATCTGCAGAAACAGGCGTACCTGGCAAAAGATTAACAATGAGCTTTATACGGGCTGCACAATGAAAGGCTGGCAATTAGTCGGGGCGGTATTACTCACTCTGGTTAGCATCTGCTTTGGTGTTTCGACAGATGTTAACGACCTGCATCCGGGAGCAGGGTGGGGGCTATCTGCTCGTTCTGAAAACGGGCAGTTTGCTGTGGTTCTGATAAGGTCCCCGGATATGAATGACTGCGTGCTTGAAGTCTACGACGTCAACGCTTCGCAGAACAAGCTTTTATGGAAGGCTGATGTAGCGTCGAATTTTCCGCGCGGGGGACTGTTCCTTTCTGATGACGCCGGCTGCGTCGCAAGATTGAATACTCGCGAGGAATCAAGAGGCGATGCCCTTCAGTTCTACACGCGCGAACAGGGAAAAATCAAAGGATATTCGCACGACCAGCTCCTCGGTTTCTGCGAGACCCTGACAGGCAAAGGCAAATACAATCTCTTCCCCACTTTCTATATGTTTCACACTTTCGAAGGCCTTACGTATTTCTGCGGCTGTCTCTTCGGCAAGGCAGGACTCCAATGGGTCGCTTGGAGTGCCGCCGACGGTCAGCACCTCAACCTGGACCAGACAGTCGCAAACAGTATCACTGATGATGCTCGTCGCCATTTTAGAAAGGAACTTGGGCACGAAGGAGAGAGCCCAAACAAGATCCTCGGTTGTCTATTTCTATCACACTTCAAGAGACCCGAGGACCGACCATACGTCGAGAAATTGCTTACGGACCAGCATTTTGTCACTAATCCTATATGGGTCGAAAGGTCGTCCTTTCTCCAAACGCTCTTGGAGCAAATCAATATCGAAACCCAGACGCGTTACCAACTGGATTATTTCTGTGCCTCTTCCGGCTTTCGAGAAACGGCAGATAGGGAACTTGAAAAGTGGGACGGGAAGGTTACGCGAGACCGATTGCGGTCACGCAAAGATCCATATCACTGTCTTGGCACGGCACTTGTGCAGGTGGTCCTGAAAAGCACGCCGAAAAGGGTCGGCGGCCTCTGGGTCTATCTGGTTCCCGCATCCATCGGCCGTGCCGAATGGGACCACAAACGGCGCCTCCACTACCTGATGGCGGAGTTTGAAGGGCTCGGTTCCGAGTATGAGATTGGACGAACCATACCGTGCATCTTCGGCGGCGTAACCCCCGGCAAATACTGGATCAAGGCCGTCTGGGATAAGGAAAAACCTTTTGAGCCTTTAGATCGCTCCGGTGACGGTTTCTGCAGGCCTCAGAAGGGCGACTATGAAAGCGCCGACAGTCCAGTGATTGAAGTAGAGGCAGCACAAACGATCGATGCCGGCGTCATTCAATGTAAACAAAAGGTCAAAGGGAAATAGCTATGCCCTTTACGCCGTATCATTTCGGACCAAGCGGATTTTTGGGGCTCGCGCTCCGCAGGTGGATAGACCTGCCGGTTTTCTTACTGGCTAACGTCGTGGTTGACATTGAGGTGCTGATCTTTCGTAACTATCCCGTACATCGCTATGCGCATACACTCTTGATTGGTGCGGCGGTGGGCGCAGTGTGGGGCGTGGCCGCGTATCCGCTGCGCAATTATTTCAAGTCGATAATGGAGGCCTTCGGCCTGCCGTACAAAACGGGCTTTTTCAAGATGCTGCTCTCGGGTGTTCTCGGCGTATGGCTCCACGTTCTGATCGACGCGGTATATCATTATGACGTCCGCCCCCTGTGGCCATTCTGGCGCCGCTCCCTTCATTCTATCATAAGGAGTTACCTCGGTTATCCTCGACATGAGGTCATTAGGGGATATGTGATAGGCGTCTGCGTGGCCTTTTTCATCGCGGCGATAGTCCTGTATGTCCTGCAAGTCAGGGCGTCCATCAGGAAAAGCCGTTCGGCTCACTTCAGGCAATCAGTGCGAAGGCCTCGGTGACATCCATACCTTCTGTAATTCCGAGGGCCTGCGCTTTTTCATTTACCTTTGTAACCTTGCGGTTGCCGAAGCGCTCGAGTGTGCCTATCGGATTGTCGGGCGTGCTCTCCACAAGAGCGGCGGCCACGCCGTAGCGCTGACAGGCATCGAGATCAATCGCAGGGCAGGCGAGGAAGCCCTTTGACCCGGTGACGATCAGTATGTTGAAGCCGGCCCACTTGGTCTGCACCCCTTCGACAGCGCCGTTCGGCGTTTGATATGTCTTTGTGTGAATTTCCACGATTGTATTCCTAAAAAGGGCTTACCATAACCTACGATCCGGCCGGCGAGGGTTCCGTGGCGTCAATGTGATACCGGCTTTCCGAGCAGCCCCTCCAGCTCCGCCAGTTTCTCTTTCAGCAGTCTTTCCGTCTTGGCCTCCACGTTGAGCCTCAGCAGGGGCTCGGTGTTGCTCGGTCGGCAATTGAACCACCAGTCTCTATAGCGTATCGTCACGCCGTCCAGATGGTCGATCTGCCCGTCATTGTATCTTTTTGCCAGCTCGTCCATCTTTGCCTTTTTGTTTTCCACCTCGAAGTTCATTTCACCGCTCGAGTGGTATCGCCGAAGCGGCTTTATAAGCTCGCTTATCGGAACGTTTGCCTCGCCGACGATGTTCAGCAGATGAACCAGCGTAATCAGGCCGGAGTCGGCATAATAGTTGTCACGGTAGTAGAAGTGCCCCGAGAGCTCGCCCCCGAACACGGCGTGCGTATCGCGCAGCGCCTTTTTCATGAATGCATGTCCGACACGCTCTCTTCTCGGAGTGCCCCCGTTCTTGATAATCTCTTCCGACACCACCAGAGAGCTTCGCAGGTCGTACACGATGGCCGACTTCGGCTGCTTCTGCAGGAAATACGGCGCCATAAGGGCCGTCATCAGATCGCAGCTCACCGTCTCACTGTTTTCATCAACCATCATCAACCTGTCAGCGTCGCCGTCGAAGCAAATGCCGAAGTCGCACTTTCTTCTCTTGACGGCTGACTTGACCTGCGACAGGTTCTTTTCCACCAGGGGATTGGGCTCGTGCTTGAATCTTCCCGTGTGCTGAAAGTTGATACTGATAATCTCAATCGGCAGCTCGCCAAAGACGGCGGGCACCATCTTTCCCGCCATCCCGTTTGAGGCGTCAACCGCAATCTTGAGCTTTCTTATCTTGGGTTTGAGGAATTTAAGCACATGGTATTTGTATTCGGCAGTCAGGTCGCGGCTCTGGACCGAGCCGCTGGCCGTTCCCTTGGTGTGCAGCAGCGAAGTGGCAATGTGCTGTATCTCTTTCAGCCCGGTGTCGGCGCCGACCGGCTTGGCATCGAGCCCCGAAACCTTGAAGCCATTATACTTCGCGGGATTATGAGAGGCCGTCACCTGGATGCCGCCGCATGTACCCAGATAGTTGATGGCAAAATACATTTGCGGAGTGTCAATCATGCCTATGTCGATGACGCTGACGGCGGCGGCGTTGATCCCTTCGGTCAGCGCCGCGGCCAGCTTCTTGCTGTGGGTCCGCATGTCCCGCCCTACACAGATTGATTGCGCATTTGCCTGCCCTCGCTCGAAACCCCGCAAGAGAGACGGGAGAAACCGCGCCGCAGCATAGCCGATCTTCCACGCATCTTCTTCGTTAATCTGGTCGGGATATACGCCCCGGATGTCATAAGCCTTGAAAACCGTAAGGTCCATTACAAAAACTCTCCGAATCAAATAGCAGCAGGTCGATACGACCACCGGTCGCCTCGACAACAGGCAAAAAGTCCTTTGACTGATACTATATACCGAGAGCATGTTCGATTGTCAAACATTCAATCAAGGCAGAGGCGGACGGCTGCAAGTAATGACAAGTAAAGTGGGCAGCCCCGTCCCGAGCGCGTACAAGACCACCATACTGTGCACGGACGGGATCTGCCATGTCAACAGCGAATGATGGGGGCGACATGATTGATTACCCGGCGATGTAAAGCAGGTAAAGGCCGCCGACAATGACCAGGATTCCACATATACCCTTTATTATGGTCGTGGCTCTTGATTTCTCGTTCCAGTTCATATATCGCTGGACCAGCTCGGTGGAGGTTCCGGCCAGGACAATAATCGAGCAGTGACCGAGACCATAAGCCACGAGCAGCGAAATCCCATAGAGGAGGCTGGTTGAAGCCAGTTTGAAGGTCACGGCGAGCATAGGCGCCATATAGGCAAACGTACAAGGGCCCAGAGCAATGCCAAAGACCAGCCCGAGAATCAAAGCCGCCAGCAGACCTTTTCGTTTCATACCGACCCGGCCGGGGCCGGACCAGGGCATTGGTATGACGCCCAACAGGTGCAATCCGACAACGAAAAAGATTGCCGCCACGAAGTAATTTCCATATCTGCCCACATTGCCCATCATCCGGCCGGCGCCTGCCGTAACCGCTCCGATGAGACCAATGGTAATCAGTATGCCCACCGCGAATAGCGTCGAGATGCCAAAGGCGCGCTTCGTTGAAATGCGTCCCTGCTCATCAATGAAACCCACAATCAGAGGGATGCTTGCAAGATGGCAGGGACTGAGTATTATGCTCAGAACGCCCCACAGAAAAGCCGCGCCCACAGCAATCGCAGGCGTGCCCCCAACCGCGTGTGTCAAGTTTGTAAAAAGCTGCTGCATTCTTTATCTGGCCCCGATATCCGCAAGTCTTTTCTCAATATCCGCCTGGGAGAAGAACCCTGAGTGACGCAATATCTCTTTGCCGGTTTTGTCGTAGAAAATCTGAGTCGGGATGGAATTGACATTGTACCGAGCCGTAAGTATCTGCTGTTTCTTGGCCTCAACGTAAACGATGTTAAGCTTCTCACCGAACTTTGCGCCAAGGGGTTTGAGCATGGGCAGCATCTTGTCCGGTCCGCAGCAACTGGCGGCACTGAAGATGGCGAGCGTCGGTTTTCCGCTGGCTCGCGCTTTGTCAACAGCGTTATCGGCCGCCAGGACTGCCTGGTCTTTTGCCCACGAAGCAGAAACGACGATATCCATTCGCTGCCCAAGTGTGCGCAGATGTTCCGCAACGACGCGCTGTTTCTTTTCCTTGAGGACGTATGGGCCGATTTGGTTCTTTACTTTCTCCAGCGGCGTACCGCAGAAAGCAGCCTCGTTTTCTTTATAAAACAGATTAATGTCCTGCTCAGTGACCTTCACCTCGTGTGTGAGGCGATCAATATATTTGCCAATCAGTTCCCGGTCGTTCTTGGTTGCAGCATTTTCGCCGCAGCTGTTGGCGTCGCTTGTGGCCAGTCGAAGCAAGAGCTTTCCGGTCGCCTGCTGTTCGAGAACAAAGAACGCATTCTTCTTCAATTCTTCCTGAAACGGTTTTGGCTGTTTTAGAATGAACTGGTTGACATCGGCGGCACCGATTTCGAGACTGCCGGCGCGCATCATTACACCCGGGGACAACTCATCAAGCTTGGCGAAGGTCAAGATCCCGGAGGCCAGACTTGTATACACGGCCGCAACTGTTTGGCCGGCGGCCGGCGCTTTCTCCTCCACCCTGCCCGTGGCGGCAAACAGCAACAGGGCTGTACATGTCGCAACAACTGTGATTACGCTCTTCATCTTATCATCCTTTCTCGGAATTTGGACGTACATGCGTCTTTTCTCAAGATTCTGCTATTTCGGCGCACATTCGCCGATCCTGCACGCTTTCTGAATCTGTTCCGGTGATAGTTTCATCTTATCGGCCAGCGCCTGATGGATACTGATCAGCTTTCCTGTTTCGTACGGATTCTGCTCGACCCATTTCCTGAGATTATCCGGATTCGCAAAGAATCCCTGATGAAAACAACCTGCCGAGCCCCAGCCGCCGTCCGGCTTTTGACGCTGGCCGAACCATGCCACTGCCGTCGCGGGCTCAAGCGAGGCGATGCTGCCGTTCAACGTTTTAACCACGACAGGTTCTCCCGTCAAACGATCCCTCTCATGAACTTCAATGTCCTTGCCCGTTCGTGCCGCCACACCCAGCGCGCAGTGGGAGCAGCACCCCCATGTACGCACGCCGCCATCGACAATGACTTCAGCCGCGTCCTGCGGGTAGCAGGCCCGGTCGCAGAAACCGCAGCGATGGGATAGTTCATTCTGCTTTAGAGCTTCCAGACCGATGATGCTGCCGCCTGAGACCACACGGGCCTGTTCGGCTGTGTCGGCCCTTCCATACGCATGGATGGTAGGTCGCCCATCCTTGTCTGTACCTGCCAGAAAAACAGCCTCGGTCAGCGGCGCCGACCTTCCGGATGCAAAATCCGTAACAGTCACTTTCTTCTCAAAATCGGTTTTGTCCTGCGTCAGACACGAGTACATGATAAAGTAGCAATGCCCACAGCAAAGACGAACATCTCCCTTCTCAGTCTTAACGGTCACTATGGTCTTCGAATTGATGTCCCCCTCACACATATAGCAGACCTGGTCTTTGGGACGGCCATCTGTCTGCGCCGGCACGAATCGCTCAAATGCAGGCAGCGTACTCATCGGCCCCGCCAGATCCACGCCAAGCTCTTTCCACTTGCCCAGAATATCCTCTTTGGCAAAGAAGCCTTCATGGCGGAAACGCTCTTTCCCGGAGGCATCGAAGAATATCTGGGTGGGAATCAGTTTGATTCCGTAACCTTTGGCGGCATCCGGGTTCTTCCAGACATCGATGAAATCCACCCGAAGTCTGCCGGCGTACTCTTTCCTGAGTTCTTCGAGCATCGGCGCCATCAATTTACAGGGGATGCACTTGTCGGCGCCGAGATCAACCAGCCGCGGCAGCGCCTTTGCCGCCTCTATTTTCGGCGGCGGCGGCGCCGTCGAGGAGGAGCTCCTCTTCTTGAAAATAACGACTAAAGCCACCGCGGCTGCCAAGACAAGGACTATTGTTACTTTCACAATCTTGTTCATGTACGAACTACCTTTCTTCATCTCAAGCCGTCAACGGAAAGACGCGTTATCATCCAGGTCATGCAAATGTCGGCTGTACAAACTCTAATACACCGTCAATCACCTGCCAGATAGGCGGCGACCTCATCCCGGACGTACTGCACAAAAGCATCCCTGTCATCTTTCAGTTTCCACACTTCTTCGAGCTTTTTCCATTTGACCTGCTTTTTACTCTCCATCTCAACGATGACGAGCGAACTCGTCGCCAGGTCGAATTCGTTCACAAAGTCTTCGCCGCCCGGTTCGTCGACGTTGACGGTGACCCATTCCATAGTGCCGTCCCGAAGGGCTTGCTCGAAACCACTTTGCAGGGCCTCCAACGACAGGGCTTCGATAGCCAGACAGGACGGGCAGCGGAAGGTGCGGTGAAAGTAGTAGGCGACCACGGTTCGGGATCTGTGTTGCGGAGTTCTTTCGTTGTCTGACATACTGCGTGTAACCGATGTGCTTTTCGGGTCGATCTCGTTGACCGGTCGATCCGACTGCTTCACGTTTTGACAGCCGGAACTAATAGAAACACAAATCAACAGCAAGGCGACGAGAATACTTCTGTAATTCATATTGGTTTTCCTCCCGAGCAGGGCAGCACTAAGCAAGCAGTCGTTTCAGTTCTTCAATATTCGGCACCTTCCCGACAACCTTCACCTTCCCGTCCACGGCCAGCGCCGGCGTCATCATTACCCCGAATTCCATAATCCTGTTTATGTCGGTAACCTTCTCAATTTCATACTCGATGCCCAAATCCTTGGCGGCCAGTTCGGCATTTTCTGCCAGCTTCCTGCATTTCGGACACCCCGTTCCAAGTACCTGTATCTTTTTCATCCCAAATCCCCGGCGTCAAAAGTCATCTGTGAAATCTTTCATCTGCCTTGTGATTTCCTCGCGCCGCATTCTCCAGCCAGCCGATGCGAGATACCTCAAAACAGTCAAATTTGGGACTGTACGGTTTTATGTCCAACAGAGGCGTCCCATCCAGAATATCTATATCGCTGACATAGATCTTGCTCCCTTCGACTCTTTCAAGTCCGACCGCCGACATGCCGATCGGATTGGGCCTTGCAGGCGCTCGGGTGGCAAATAACCCCCGTTCTTCTGTATCCATATAAGGTGTCACCACAAGACTGTAATCTCGGCAGCGGTCGAACCAGTAGATCAGCCAAATCCGCTCAAATCCATCCAGGTCCTTCAGCCCTTGTGCATATTCATCCAATACCTCAACGGCCCCCTCCGTACCTTTGCCAAACACCGGTTGTATGGGGGTTCCTGCCGGTCGCAGAAAAGGCGAATGAATGATGCCTATTGGTTTCACTTTCATAGTCTATACCCCCGGTGTTATCCCCAAAACGTGCCAAAGAACATCCCGGTGATGGTGGCCATAACAACGACCAAAAGGACGAACACCAGCAGCTTCCGGGTTCCCATAACCTTTCGGATGACGAGCATATTGGGCAGCGATAGAGCGGGGCCTGCCAGCAGCAGTGCTAAGACCGGGCCTTTGTGCATGCCGAGGTTCATCAGTGCCTGTGTGATTGGAATTTCCGTAAGGGTTGCAAAATACCAGAAGGCACCGATAACACTGGCCACGAGATTCGATCTTAGGCTGTTATCTCCGACCCACTGCGCGACCTGCTTTTCGGGCAGCAGGACGCTCACGAAGCCGACCACGAATACCCCGCCGTAGAGCAGCGGCACGAGCAGCTTGGTAAATCCCCACGTGTTTGCCATCCACTGACGTATTTCGTCTTTCTCGAACCAGCGCCAGGCCATAATCAGCACGGCCACCCCCATTAGCCCCGATAGATACCAGCGGATGTGATAAACGGCGAGAACCCACGTCCGCTGCTCCTGCATGTCGGAAATTTCCGGCTTTGCAAGTGTTATTTTGTCACCACCATTGCCTAGTTCGCTGTCCTGCTCGAGCTGGAAGCGGACGGCGTCCCTGGTCTCATGAATGACAACGGCGCTAAACTGGCGCCCGTCCATTGTTTTTACCACGACGTTGCCGGGGTTGAACCAGTCGCTGAAAACCAGAAACAGCACCATGCAGGCCAGGAAGAGGGCGGTCTTACCGATACTGCGTTTTGGTTTTTCGGGTTCCGGCATTTGCAGGGCGGCCTGCGTCTTTGCGGCCTCGCTTTTGCGAAACGCTGCCGCCATCAGCACGCCAATGACAACAGAGAAGAATACGGCACCGATGACTCGGCCGAGGCCGAGGGAAAAGCCCAGCACACGAGCGGTCAGAAAAATGGCCAGAACGTTGATCGCAGGTCCCGAGTACAGAAACGCCGTGGCCGGACCCAGACCTGCGCCGAGCTTATAAATCCCGGCGAACATCGGAAGGACACTGCACGAGCACACGGCCAGGATGCAGCCGGCCACCGAGGCCACAGCGTATGCAACGACCGGATTCGCCTTCGCGCCCAGATAGCGCATCACCGACGCCTGCGACAGAAACGTGATAATGGCCCCGGCAATGAATAATGCCGGCACCACGCACGCTAATGTATGATTGCGGGCGTACCACTGGAGCAGCCGGAACGACTCCTGAATCGCCTGCTGAATCTTCGGATTGCCCAGCGGCAGGACATAAGCCACAACGAATATGCCGACAAGGGCGGCCAGTATCTTCAATTCGGTCTTCCAGTTCATGCCATTCCCGAATTACAGTGCGCTTAGCAGCCTTTCGTTTTCCTTTAGCTGCTGCTTCAGACAGGTGGTTATGCAGGATAAAAAGTCAAGAATGCACGGTGTCTTCAGCCGGTAGATGACTTTCAAGCCCTGTTTGCGATAGTCCAGCACGCCCGCTGCAACCATAACCGAAAGGTGACGCGAGACATTCGACCTTTCGGAGCCGACATGCTCGGCAATATCACAGACGCACTGCTCACCATCCTTAAGAAAGTCCACGATGGCAATCCGCAGCGGATGAGCTATCGCCTTTACAATCTCAGCCTGTTTTTCGAACAACAATTGGTTCTTCTCTGTCAACACAACAAACCTCTAATAAAAGTCTATATGATAATTTACTCACATAGTAACATAAAGTTCGAGCGGAATGAAATATTTTTTTGCGTCGTAATCAGCTTTTTTCGAGCAATACTGGCCGTTTTTATCAATAGAACGTGTTTCCTTGGCGAACCTGGTCAAATCTGAACATTTGGCTGGTTATCGAGAAAAATAAAAAGTGCCATAATTTGCTTGACATTTGTGGGTTGTTAGTATACAGTTTTGCTAATGGCCCAACAAGAGGATGGGCTGGAGAGAAGGCATTTTCTGTGCGTCCTACCAGGCTTTCGCCCCAACCCAGGGTTTTCTTGAACAAAGTGCTTTTGTGGTGAGGTGCGGTATGTGTAGAAAATGGAACCTTCTAATCTGTCTTGTTTGTGCGTTGACGGCGTTTTCAACCGTAGCAAACGGAAAGGCCTCCGCCCCGGATCCTCCTGACGGCGGCAGTTCAGGGCCCTATGTGGTCCTTGGCTGGGCGGCGAGTCCCGCCGCCGTCTCCCACGATGTGTACTTCGGCAGTGATTTCGACGACGTCAACGGTGCCACGACCGCTTCGTCCGAGTATCTGAACAACATCCCAAACACAACCTATGTTCTTGCCTGGCCTCTTGAATTAGCCGCAACTTACTATTGGCGAATTGACGAACGCGACATCGCCGGGAGCGTTGACAAAGGGGACATCTGGACGTTTACGACGGTGAACTACCTCGTCGTGGATGATATGGAGTCTTACGACCTCGTGGTCAGACTGATACACAATTTCTGGCTTGACGGGAGAGGCAACTCCACCGGGGCCACAGTGGGACTCGGCGTTTTCCCGCTCAAACCCGTTCACTACGGCGTGCAGTCCATGATATACGACTACGACAACAGCGTTAACTGGGCACCGGGCTATTATTCCGAGATCGAAGCCGCTACGGCTGGCCTGTACGCCAGGACTGATTGGACTGTGTCGCGCATAAAGGCATTGACATTGTGGTTTTATGGCACCCCGGGCAATGCTGCGGGGCCGGCTGACGAAATGTACGTGGCGCTGGAAGATAGTTCAGGCACTATGGCGGTAGTGCCCTACGATGGGCCGGCCATCAACGTGACTATTCCCGCCTGGCAGGAGTGGAATATCCCACTGCAGGACTTCGCCGACATCAGTGATGTGAATCTGGCCAATGTCCGCAAGATATACATTGGCTTTGGTATAAGAGGCAGCACAGGGCCCCCCGGCGGAACGGGTACCGTGTACTTCGACGATATTCGGCTGTATCCGCCGAGATGTATGCCTTGGATTGTAAAACCGCAAGCGGACCTTAACGACGACTGTATTGTCAGCTTCGAGGACCTTGGAATAATGAAAAATGAGTGGCTTACAACCGGTATCAAGGCCGACCTCTATATGGACAACCATGTGGACTTCAAGGACTTCGCGGTGTTGGCCGCCGGCTGGCATGAGCAAGTACTGTGGCCCCCACAGTAAGCGCACTTCAAAGCAATCAACGCGGATTTCTGACCGCCCAGGATAACCTGCCGCCCGCAATCAAAGCTGGGAAGATGGTTTCTAACTATCCACAAAACAAGCGGGGCCTGTACCAAAGTACAGGCCCCGAATAAGATGCAAACTCACAGGCAAGCTGCGATGAGCGCGTTATGGCACCGGTTGCGGCGGCCAAAGCTCCTCGTCGCCCCAGTACTCAAACAGCTTGGCAAAATCCCTGAAGTTGATAATCTCGGCGTCCTCGCCGCTGTAGAAATTGGCCTCGGACTGCAGCGGACACATGCCGTCGCTGCCACATGCGATGTAACCAATCTCTGCGCGGGTGACGGCGCGGTCGTAAACGCGCACGTCGTCAATCCTGCCGTCAAAGTCGGCGCCGTCGCCATATCGGCCGCCGATACCGAGCCCGTCGTTGGGGTCGGTAAACAGCTCGATGGCGCCGCGGGCGTTGGAGTCCTCAACCGCGCCGTTGACGTAAACGACCTGCTCGTTCTGGTCGTATGTCCCGGCTATATGAACCCACTCGTTTGACTGGAGCGCATAGCCGCAGTTGACGGACAACACGTCACTGAGATTATTGGCGTCTCGGAAGATAAAGGCCGCACCATCTTCGGAGTCGACCTCGAGGCCGAAGGTTTCTTGGTTGTCCTCGCCTTTGATAACGACTTTGGTGTCTGCGCCGGGGTCTTCAATGTACACCCAGGCCATCACGCTTACGTAATGCTTCATGCGCAGCTTAGGGGTGACGCCATTGTCATCAACCACCACCCATCCGCCGGCCAGGTCAATAGCCTGCCCATCTTTTCCGGCCACCCACTCGTGGGCGCCCTCGGCCGTGCCGTGATAGGCGTTCGCCGAGGAATCCGTGGTATCCCCGTCAAGCTTCCAGTGCGCCACGAGATTCGGGTCGCTGGTCGGCGGCTCCGTGACCGGATTCACATTGACGTCGCCGCGGAGCCACTGCTCACCAATCTCGCCGATGTCGGCGACGCCCACGAAGCAGTCGCCGTTCAAATCACCGATGGGCTTGAACTCAGGCTTGCAGAAGGGCATACTCAGACGAAGGTCGTCAAAGTACACGATGCCTTTGCCCGCCGCCGCCGGAGTACGCCTGTTGCCGAAACCAATGTACACGTTTCGGATGCTCGAGAAGTCCACATCATCCGCGACCGCAGCAAAATTGCTGTCGCCAAAATAAACAAACGGAATGTCCCATCGCTGCCATTCCTCAACCTTAAGGTCGCTCAGCGCTTCGCCTTCGTTGTCCCCGTAGCGCATCTCAGCGTAAGTCCCAAGCGTATCCTCGACAGCTACGTACATCTGCTCCGTCTCGTTGGCATCATTTGTGGCCTGTCCGTGGAAGAATAAAGTCAGCAGCCGAACATCCTCCGACGTCCAGTCCTGAAAGCCCCCGATCTCTTCCAGAGGCAGCCACGCCTCCGCATAGTACAAATCGGCCCACGGATCATCCGTGTCGTAAGTGTATGACAAGGCCTGGTTGCCGCCATGCACGGGCTTGGGGGATCTTGCAAGCTCCAGCCACGCCCCGGTCAGCTCACCCAACTCCTGAGAATACTGGTCGTACCAGGTGTACTGTACGGAATTGTCTCCCGTGTCATACTGCTCGAAATCGTCAAGCATGATAAAGTCTGCCACCGTAAACCTCCAGACCGCACCTTTCCACGTGTTCGGGCCGTTGACCTCGTCGACACGCCAGTAGTAAGTCCCTTTCAATTCGAGCAGACCGGGATCATACTCTTCCTCACCCAGGTCCAAAGTTGCACACGGGTCTGTCATATCGTTCACATCATCCCACGAGCCGCCGAAGAAAACCTTGTGCTCAACAGCGTAATCTCCGGGCAGCCACGTAAGATTTACATCCCAAGGAACACTTGTCTGGTTGTCAAACGGAATGGGGGCCCAGGCCTTTTCCAGGTCCGCCCCACGGAAGAGTGCCCCAACCTGCTTGGCCGACATGGCATAGTCGTACACCCTGAAATCATCTATATGGGCTACCAGGTCGGTATTGCCGGACCCTGAAGTGCCGACCTTAAAAGCCTTCCCAGCCAGGTTGCCCAGACTGGCGACCCCTGTATTTGCCGACTTCGCCACCCTGCCGTCAAGGTATATGCTTATTTCACCAGTGATGTCGTTCTTCACAAAACCCCAGTGATGCCACCCTCGAAGCCTGCTCGGGTCGGCGCCATCGAGGTTCCATTCTAACACGTCGTTCGTGTCGTTGCCTGCCCGCCAGACAATCTGCCCTCCCTCCTCAGGGACGTCGGCACGCAGCTCGTAGTCGTCGCCCGAGGCGCCGAAGACGATGTTATCGTCGCCGGACCTGTAGGCGTCCTTGAGCCAAACCGAAACAGTAATCCCGTTTGTAATATCCAGCATATGCGGTGAAACGGTCAAACCGATATCCTCGTTGCACCAGAGGCTGCCGCCGAACCGGCCCTCGTTCGGCTCCCACCTGTCGCTGACTGTTCCGTCGGAACTGTGGAATTCCCTGCCCGAAGAATCGTAAACAATGTCCCCCCCGGTCCCGTCGAACTTGTACCACAGTCGCAGGTTAGGGTCAACAATGGCGCTTTCGGTGCGGAAGTTCCACACCTGGCCCCGCCACGTCTCGGAAGCGCTGTTCGCATCGACTCGCCAGTAATATTCGGTCAGATAGTCGAGATTGCCCCCGCCGTTAGGGTCGAACTGATTGATATACACGTGGGCGTACTCAACATTCGCATGGCTGCTGCTGGTTGCGTCATTGACATCGTTAAAATCAGTCCCAAAAAAGACATGGTGCGACTCTGCCAGACAGCCGGCGGACCACTCGACAACCACGTCTCTCGGCACCGTCGCCTCGCCGCTGTAAGGATTGGGATTGAAGGCCGAGCCGTCATTGGTCGTGAGCTGCCAGACGCTTCCCTTCCAGGTATCCACGCCGTTAACTTCGTCAATCCGCCAGTAGTAGGTCTTGCCCAAATCGAGTGCGAGAGTCCCGCTCTCAGGATAGCTGTTGCCGTCCTGACGGCCCTTGTAAATGCCCGCCGTCGAAGTGTCCGCATTGTCAACATCGCCGTAATTCGTACCAAAGTAAACATCGTGCCCGTTCACATCCGCCGCATTGTCGCCGGGCGTCCAGCTTAGAACAGCATCCGGACAGATATTCTGGCTGTCGTTCTGAGGCTGCGGCCGCCATGCCCTCTTGTTACTGGCCGTTATTATTATGGTATCGGTTACTTCGTCATACTCGACAAACAACTCGCCGAGTCCGCCGTCGGCCGTCAACTGCTCATCGTCAATCCAGGTCTCCACCTCGGAGAGGTCATTGCTGTCGAGCACAAGTTTGCCGTCGCCGGCAAGGTCTATTAGCCCGCCCGTCTTGAACTGCACACCTGTTGCATGGATTGTGCCTCCGTGAAGAAGCACCGTCGCTGTACCACTGTCGGAGTATGGGCAATAAATATCGCCGTCGAAGATAAGGTTTCCGCCCGTCATCTCCGTATACCCGGTCGTATCCGCTTCCCAGCACATGCGCCAGCCATCATCACCTACGCGCAACGACCCGCCCGTGATGTACCACTCGGAAGCCGTACCGGCGTCCCACCCCGGGCCCTGCAAATCAATAGGTGCGTAACAGGGGTCAGGAGTGTACGACATAATCGGCGGCAGGACGGTTTTTGAAGGATTATTAGGGCCGCCGTCTATGATCATACGTCCCCCAAGCAAATTGGGAGGGTCAGCCCAGTTGTCCGGCCTTGAAAAGTCCTGGTCGCCTTCATAGTTTCGCCAGCGGGCGTGACCCAGAGCTGTGTCCGCCAAACCGAGCGCCACCACCAGCACCATAATTGAGAATACTACTTTCTTAGACATGGCCATTACTCCTTACAAAAAGAACAGTAATACAAATTAGTCCGTGATAAAAGGCAGCACCTGCCATTCTTGGCCGACGCCTGACCTTAACCGCAATTCATACCCATCCACTACCTTTCTCCGAAAACCTCTTGCCTGCTTCATCTATGGTCCTGCCAAACCTGCCCCGAAGGGCAGAAACCAGCCGCCGAACCAACAAGTGAACAAGAAGGTGTGGTCCTCACTCCTTGGTTTGCCGGCCCTAAAGGCGTATAACTACCATATACCAGACTCGACGCACTAATATAGCATATTACCGGACTTTCGTCAAGACATCTTTTCTTCCGGTAGAACCACACCTACCAAGGAAATTTCTCGGCAAAAACTCGCCGCCAACCTGGATATGACCCAACTGCAGCGCGCGCCCAGGTCGAGCCAATCGCCGGGCAAAAGCAACGGGGCCTATACCGAAGTACAGGCCCCGCCTTTGTTTCAAACGAAGCAAGTCAAAGCACCAACTACTCCGGCCAGAGCTTCTCGTCAAGCCAGCTCTCCATCATTCTGGCAAAGTCCTTGAGGTTGATTACCTCCGGGTCTTCACCGCTGACCAGATTCACCAGGCTGCTTAGCTGATACACTCCCGTGCCATCGGTAGCCAGCCAGGCGACCTCCGCCTGCGAGAGTCCATAGTTGTACACGCGAACGTCGTCTATCGTGCCTTCGAACGCACTTTCGTTGGCGTCCGGCTCGTTGCCTATCGCCAGACCGGGGTCATCGATTGGGCACCGAGCGAGACCATAGGGATTATTGATGTCCTTGGCCTCGCCAAGCTGACCGTTTATGTAGCAGGCAATGGTCGAGCCGTCGTATGTTCCGGCCACATGAATCCAGTCATCAGGCCAAACGACATCGTTTACCTCGTATCTTTTGTGCTTAACGTGGTTAGCGTCTCGGAATTGGAAAACGAAGGTGTCATCATCGTCGACCTCCATCTCGTAGGACTCGTGGTCGTTTTTGCCTTTGACGACAACGCGGGCGCTGCTCATATCTTCGCGGATATATATCCACGCAGATACGCTGACCTGATTGGTATCCGGTTTCAGGTCGTTTGTATCCGGCACCTTGACTCTGCCGCCGCCGAACTCCACGGCGTTGCCGATGCGGCCGGTCACCCACGAATACCCGCCCTCGTCGGTCGTCTCCAGGGTCCCGTGATTGTCATAGCTGCTGGAGTCCTCAGCAAAAGTGCCCGTACCCTCGTCGAGCTTCCAGTGACCCAAAAGGTTGGCGTCGCTGGGCTGCTGGACTTGAATACCTAAATCATCAGCGAAATTGACGTCGCAATTGAGCCACTGCTGCCCCATCATTACGACATCGGCAATGTCAACGATGCAGTTTCCGCTGAAATCGGCTTCCGGGCCCAATTCGGGTACGCAGATCGGCAGACTCAGACGAATATCGTCGAAGTACACAATGCCTTTGCCCGCAGCCACGGGGTTGCGCTTGTCCCCAAACCCGATATACAGGTTCGCGATGCTCGAGAAATTCACATCATCTCGA